>ENA-ORMR01000217-ORMR01000217.1-human-gut-metagenome-genome-assembly--contig:-NODE-217-length-64920-cov-5.575657_pt1 | contig 64920 bp, 51 predicted proteins | sample MGYA00242107_ERZ509003 | MGnify/ENA primary metagenome ERZ509003 (study PRJEB26280, sample SAMEA2338699) | human gut metagenome | biome: human gut; feature: human-associated habitat; material: faeces...
GTTGTTCCTATGTGTGAGAGTGGAAGGAATATCCTAGCTAAGCATAAGAAAAAGCGAAGAATTAATAATTCTTCGTTTTTTATTGCATTCTTATTCGATTGAGATTGTTTTAAACTGCTTTTTTTCTATATTTACAGTGATTTCAAAAGTGGCATTATCTTTTAAGCATTCTTTAAGATGCTTTAATCCTGCTATATATGAATCAACTTTAGTAGGATCTTTCGATACAGTAGAATCGTCCAATTCAGATGGGTTTTTACCACCAAAATAACTTCCCCAAGCTAATTTTCCTGTATGAGTTATTACATTACTACTTTGAGGAGCTGTTGTTCCACTTGCAATAAATCCAGACTTGCTAATTGTTCCAATTGTTGTTTCAGAAGGCTCAGAAGGAAATTTGATGTATTCATTTTCAGCATCGTTTATATTCAATGTATTAGTAAAGCTAAATTTTATATCGAAACTTTGATCACCTAAAGAAGAGAAGTCGAATGCAGCACTACTACCTTTAGCAGTAAATGTTAAACTGAATTTAAAATCCAATGCTTCTTCGGGTTTATCTCCAGAATAACTTATGTATAGTCCTTTTGTGCTAGGTCCTAATTTGATTGTTGAACCGGAAGAAGCAGTAACATCAAAATTATATCTATGATCTATAACATCATCAACAGTGACATTCACATTAGAAGCAGCATTAGTGTCTTGAGCAGCAATTACCCAAGAAGAGAAACCAACACTAGCAGCAGTTAGACAACCCAAAGCTAAGATAGAAGCTAAAATTACTTTATTATTTCTTACTTTCTTCTTCATTCATAGTGTTTATTCACCTACTTTTGGATAAACAAAAGTAGCAGTTAACTTTAAGGTGCCATTGTCTAAAGCTTTATTCATTGCTTGAAGCTCTTGCAAAGCTTTTTGATAGTATTCACGCAAGCCCTCTGTAGGTTCTTTTTCTTTGTAGAAATCGCTAGGAGCTTTTCCATTAAAATAAGAACCCCAAGTGAAAGAAATTGTTTTGTTATTTCCTTTAGGATCAAGATTTGTGATATTTCCATCAGGATTATTAGATATACCATTTATATCGCAAATCTTTCCATCAGTAGGATAAGAAGTTGGTAAAGTGACATTAAATTCTTTTGTTGCTAAATCTATATAATTCCAAGATGATTCTGTTTGTCCACCTCTCACTTTAACCTTATCTTCAGTTACCAAATTTTTATCATCTGCTACATCTTTTTGAAGCTCAAAAGCAATCTTTAAATTTAAATCTTGTTTATCCTTGAATGAATTATAAAATGCTTCTCCAACAACGATATTCAATTTTTTTATTTTTATATCCCAATCAGGCGTAACAGTTTTTTCAATAGGTAAATTAGTATTTGATGATTTCTCAGCATCTTCAGCAACAGTAATTTCATTGTCAGTATCTAATTCAAAAGTTAGCTCTACTGATTTATCTTCGACTGTATCAACACCAATATGAACTTGACCATCTCCAGAGGTCTTCTGTGTACCGATAACCCAAGTAGCAAAACCAGTTGTCAATAATGCGACAGAAGCAAAAGCTAACGAACCACCTAACAACCACTTACGTCTAGACTTTGATTTCAATTCTTTACGCATAGATAAAAAATCCTTTCTTTTTTTATGTTTTATCCCTTTAATAAAAAATAAATAATAGTTTAAATCTTCAATATTATAAGTAATGCTATTTACTATGTAAAGCCTTGTGTAAAAATAGTTAGTTTTTTTTAAAACAGAAAGAGTAAATATTTACTAATCCTAATATATTTAACTTGAATATTAATAGTCTTTATTTAAATTATTCTTCAAATCTTCTATTTTTCTTTATCATTTTCAGAATTATTTATGTTTTCTTTCTTCTTCTTTTCATCCATAACCATATAGATAATCTTATATACAAATTACAGCACAGGGTAGAATGATCGATACGACCATTCCAACCTTAGAAGTAATAAAGAAATAAATATATCCGAATAAAATCCTTCGACGTAAAATTAAATTAAGTAACTACTTTAATCACCACTCATAATCTTCATCAAACTTAGTCTTTATATCAAAGTCAAATTTTATAGAGATAGAATCTAAATCAAAATAAGGTTTTATTTTTTTCTTTAAACTATTTAAGAAAGGAGTTATTACATCGTCATAACTTCTATTTCTTATTTCTTCAACTATGTCTTTTAAGAATTCATCTCTATCTCTCAAATCAGTAGGAGCTTCAGAATAGCAATATAAAACTCCTTTAAAATATAAAGTGTTATTAGATAAGAATGTTTTTGCTCTATTTAAAGAGAAGTTACCATACCTTCCATGGTAATGAATCTTATAGACAATACTTTTTCCTTTATAAAAATCATAATATCCTTGATATCCACTAAAGTCTTCTATTGAAGAAATAATGTATTCAATTATTCCTTCTTTAGATGTATCGAAGATAGAATTTGGCTTTTTTTCATAATTATAATTTGGAAGATCATAATGCTTAGCTAATAAAGATTTTGCTTTCTTTAAAGAATCTACTGCATTATCATCGTTTGAACTCATGATAAGACCTATGGCTAGACAAAGGTCTTCACTAGAAGTAATCTTAGCTCCTTCCTCTTCTATCAATTCAGAATTAATCAAATAATAATAAGCAATGAAATAAGCGATGATTTCATTGCCTTTGATAAAAGGTTTCTTCTTGATGATGTTATACATAGTTTTCACTATGTATGAAACATTATCATATTCATCAAATTTTATTTCATCTTCATCATCTGCAAGTGCTGAATTTAATCCATATAAGATATCTAATAATAATGAATAGTCTCTTATGACACCGAAGCCATCACCAAAATCATATATATCTTTAATTAAGCTTATTAAATATTGCAAACTTTCTGTAGAGATAAAACTATAGTCACCATTAGAGTTATTTTCATTCCCAGCATCATAGTATTTATAAAAAGAATCGATTACATCTTCCTGTTCTTTTACGATAGATCTCAATTCATTGAATGTTTTTCTCTCTTCATCAATTTTATGATTGATATATTCATTAAATATTAACCCATTATTCAAAGCGGATTCATATAATTTGAATGCTATCTTATAGTCATAATCAAAAATAAATATAACTACAACATCCAAAGAATAATAAGTTTTATCCGAGTAAGAAATAACATTAGTGTCTGTATAAATCTTGCTACCAGCACTAACGTTCAAAGGATCTTTTATCTTTTCGACTTCGCAATTCAAGATCTTTGCAATATCAGTCAAATTCATAAAACCACGCTTGTTATCGACCAATATCTGATATCCATCAATAGTTATAAATTTATAATCCATAGAAGAGCTCTCTTTTAAAAATTATAAGGCATATATAATTCTTATAAAAGCAACATTTTTAAATATGTCTTTTTATTTTTTTTATAATCTTAATTTCATTAATGTTATAAGTAATAACATCAATGAAGATGAAAGGAAGATCAAAGTAAATCCTTTGCTTATTTCTACTATAATAATTACCCTTACTTATTTAGTAATAACCTTTGTTAGGATGGGAATGTATACCAATGTGATTATGGTTAATCTAGTCTTCCTCTTCTTAGCTTTAGGCTTAGTAAGCCTTCCTATCTATCGTAAGAACTGGATCTCATTGATGGTAAGTTCTGCTTATTTGGTGTTTTCGATACTTACTTTAGTTATGTAGCTCAACTTCAAAAATTTCTTTACTATAAAGAAGGTCTTTGATAAGCTATTACGATTTAGCGATGATGATACACGCTAGATGGGAGGCCTGGGACACCATTAGGAAAGGAGGAATATTATTATGCCTAATGTTTATGAATTTGTTCCGAAGTCTGAATATGCTCCTGTCAAGCAGAGAATTTGCAGTTGTTTAAGCCGAACTGTTGAAATCTTAAAAGAGAAAGAGATTTATGTGACTTATTCTTTTGTAGGTAGCTCCAATAGGAATGGTGAGGCTTTTATTACACGAATAAAAGGCGGTAATAAGGGGTTTGATTTCGACATCAATTTATATGTTGAACGTCCTTCAAAAGAGGAAATTTGGAGTGCTGATGATTTAAGAAAAGAAATCTATAATGCAATTGATAAATGTTTTTCTAGAATTGGATATGATCATCCTGAAGATAGAACTTCAGTAATAAGGATTAAAGTTAAAGATAGAGATAATAGTAGAATCATTCATTCAGTAGATTTTGCTATATTCCAAGATTTCTATAATAATAATGAAATTATTCAAAAGTATTCTAGAAAGATTTCTAATGGCCAATACACCTGGGAATTGCGCGGAGGTAAGAATTCAGAGGCCGATGATAAATTAAAATGGCTTCAAGAAAATATTGGGGATGATGGAGATGATAATTTCGACTATTCTTATAGAGAAGGCTTAACACTCTCTGATAACCTCAAGAATGAATATTTGAGGCTTAAGAATAATAACAAGGATGAGAATAAGGCATCTTTCCAGCTTTATTTTGAAGCTATTGCTAATATTTTTAACTCTTGGCAACAATATATCGAAAATAATCCGTGTGATGATAATGAAGATCTTTATGATTAATTAGGAAAACACAGTTTTTGTATTGAACTATCCATTTTGAATCAAGCAAATAGTATTTTTATGTAGAAAACATATTTGTATAAACAATTAATAACTTTTTACTATTTTGAATAGCTCTTTCTTTTTGATAGAATAACTTAAGTAGCAATTGGCTACCATATATAAAAACACCGTTATTATTGCAATGGGTGTTAAAGGAGAAATAACTTATGCAAGAAGCAGTAAAAAGTTACGTGAAGAAATGCCAAGAAGAAGTAGACGAGAAAAATAAAGCTCACGGCTTTACTCTTATAGATATGCCAACTGGTACGGGTAAAACTTATAATACCCTACTTTTAATTGAAAAATATTTGCGAGGACATATTTTTCAAGATGTTGAAAAAGTAATTTATTTAACACCTTTAAATAAAAACATAAATGAAGCTTATGAGAAATTAAGAGGAAAGTTTAGCCAAGATGAAAAGAATATATTCGACAATAATGTTCTTTGGGTAAAAGCAAATTACCAAAGTGTTATTGACGAATTGGATAAAGTTGAAGATCAAATTTCTTCTGATTTCAAGAAAAAAGATTCATATAAGGATCTTATTAATTATTTAAATGCATATTCCGCCTTTGAAAATATGCCAAACAGTGATTGCTATCAAATATCTCGCTCAAAACAGGTAATAGAAGATTTAATTAGGACTAAATACGAGCCAGCTTTTAGAGAGGACATAAAAAGAGAGCTTTCCCGCCTTTATAAGAACAAGACCTCAAAATTAAATAAAATAGTAACTGACTGGCCCTGGCTTTTAAAACTTTATCCCTCTATTTTGACCGACAAAAGAAAAGTCTTGTTTATGAGTGTTGATAAATTCATCTCAGGAAATGATCCTATAATTTCACAAAGTTATAGATTCATTAATTCCCCAATGATTAAAGGTTCTTTAATTTTTATTGATGAGGTTGATGCAGCAAAGGAATTTATCTTAAGAAATCAGATTGATTCTGCCACTCAAAAGAAAATAGACCTAATTAAATTATTTTCAACTATTACAGGAACTTTGGCATCAGATCGAAGATTTCCTACAGCTATGTTTCCAGAAATCAATTCAACTGATAAAGATAAGTCCTCTAAAGCAATCTTTTCTAAGATGGAAAAAGTATTGTTAAAGAAAAGGGAAGATTTCCATTTAAATTATCCTTTCAAGTTAGAGGATGAAAGTAATGAAGATGAGCATGTGTTTCTTTTCGAGGATCATCAGATTCATACTATTTCAAACACAAGGGAAAACAAATGCCTTACTATTCAAGTAGATGAGAAGAAACAAGTCAATCTTATAAAGAAAGAAAAGTCTAATGTTGATAACAAGGATGATGGCAAATTTTATAGGATGATTTATAACTTAAATGGTGGTTTAGCCTATATTTTAAAAGGATTCGTCTTTTTATCACGAAACTATCTTAAGTTTAAAAATGATCATAAAAAGAATTCTAGTGATGATGATTTAGAAGCAGATGAAGCTGCCTCAACTATGCTTGCTCCCTTTGAATTAGATGATAAACTAGCTTCTAAAATCATTAGAATGGTAGTAGATGACTTCAATTTTCCTTATTCTAGCCAAAGCAAAAGTATCGTTGATACAGACTTCTATTTAAATGGATTTAGATTCTTCGATTTTGAAGATGATCGTTCTCACGATACGACTACCACTATAAATATGTGCTATCTCAATGAAACACCTGAGAAGTTTCTTTTTACTTTAGCTAGTAAAGCCATGGTTGTAGGAATTTCTGCCACTGCGTCTATCGAAACAGTCACAGGAAACTTTAATTTGGATTTCTTAAGAAGTAAGCTTGGTAAGTCATATTATGAAATTACTGACGAAGATAAAAATCGGATATTAAATAATATAAAACAAAGGGAAGCTGAACAAGCTTATAACATTACTATTAATATTATGAAGTCTTGTGATGATGAATATGAGAATTTAGCAAAACAAGTCTTTAATGATAAGGATAATCAGGACATACTTATGCCTGCTTTTGATGAACTTGATAAAAATGAAAACAAAAGTGAAAAAAAAATAGACATTGGGGATCAAAGAGATACGTTAAGACTCTGATGGCTATAAAGAATTTTATCTTGAATCCTAAAAGCAAAGCTTTACTAGTCCTTGCAAACAACAATTTAAGGTCTGGAGATGGTTTGCCTTATTCAGATGGCGAATTTAAGAAATTCATAGATTTAATCAGAAAGGAAAATCATATAGAAAAAGAAGTAAAGATGCTTCCTTTAAACGGAAATATTTTTGAACATCAAAAAAGTATTTATAAAGAGGAAATCAGAAAAGGCTTTAAAGTAATTCTATTCTCTAGTTACCCCACTGCAGGGACAGGGCAGAACCTTCAGTATTCTATTTTAGATGGTGAAAGTGAACAGGAAAAAGAGAAAGATATAGATTCTTTATATCTTGAGAAGCCGACGAACATCCTAGTTAATATGATGGCCAAAAGATGGAATAGAGATAACCCATTAACTCCTAGTGATTTAGTTAAATATATCTATCAGGCTGAAAGCTTGCGTAATTCAGGAGAGATCTCACTTATAAAGTCTAATGCCATGATTAAGAAAGCATTCAAAATATATGGAAACGGGGAAACAAAAAGTACCTTTAATGATAATAAAGAAAATGAGTATTTGACTAATTCTGTCAACAATCAAATAGTAAGAACTCTTGAGCAAGCAGTTGGTAGAATCTGCCGTACAGGAAGAGAAAGCACAAAGGAAGATGTCACCATCTATGTAGATGATGAAATTTCAAAAGTCAATTTTGAATGTGTTAAAGGCAAACCGATGAACAAGGAATTTAGAGAATTAATTTCAAAGATTGGTACAACTGAGCCAGTCCAAAAAGATGAAATTATTCTTTTAAACAAAGGTGCGGAAAGAAGCGAAAGACTTGAACGGGAGATCAACTCCATTTTAAGTGAATCAAAAGACTCATGGACAGAGAAAGATATGGAAAGATGGGGTGAATTAAGGAATTGGGTATTAAGGCATCCTACCTGTTCTAAGAAGGAAGCATCCGACTCTGGATTTGATAAACTTTATTTTGAAAGTAGACCTAATATGCCTTTAAAAAGAGCTTATTATAAAAATAAAGGAAATGACAATCGTTGCTACAAATTGAGTTATTCAGAGAGCAAAGAGTGCAATTGTGAAATATCAGAGTTTAATTCTAAACTTGCTGATTTAATGAAAAATAGAATAGTTTTAAATTATTTTAAAAAGCAAGGATTTGCGGTTAATTTTGAGAAAAATGAATGCATATTAAATCCGGTTGCTTATACAAATATTTATAAAGGAGCTTTAGGAGAAGTTGCTGGGTTAGCAATATTAGAAGCTTGCAGAATTAAACTTGCTTCTATTACTGATCCAGAGAAATTCGAAAAGTTTGACTTTTGTCTTGAAGATGATAAAGACATATACATTGACTTCAAGAACTGGAATGAAAATGATCAAACTAGTGATGAAGAATATACGGAAAAGATCGAAAACAAACTTCAATTAATTCATGGTAAAAAGGCCTTTATTATCAACATCTTGACTGAAGAAAACTTTAGAAGTCACGAAAAAGGAAAAATATTTGTTATTCCTAATCTTTTAAAATCAAATAATTTTGGAACTTATGTAGTAGATACTGAACAAATTACTCTTCTAATTAAGAAAATAACGGAGGCAAAGAAATATGGCCATAACTAATCACCTTAATCTGACTTTTAATTTTGAGACCATTGATAATACTTTTGATTTCTTTAAGATAAGTACTTCTGATAAATATATCTCTAAGGGAGCTTATTTATTAGATAAGCCTATCAATAATTTGAAAGCCTTAAGTATTAGCTTTGATTATGGGCGTTCAGCTTTTGTAATGTTTAATAAGAATACTATTACCTCTCATGCTCTTTCAGAACAATTGGGAGATGAAAAGCTCTCATTTACTAAAGTTTATTCATCTCAAATTCAAAGTTATATTTTAGCTAGATTATTTCTTTATTCTCTTGCTAATTACTATTCAGAAAAAAATCAATTTAATAATTTAACTGGCAAGCTTTACTTAACTAATTCTACTTGGAATAGGAAGAATTTAAAAAATATCATTGCTTTAGGAATTGATATCGACAAAGATCTTTATTTACAAGCAAATGCCACTACTTTTACTAAGTTTTCTATCTTTAAAAAGAACAAAGAAGTTTTAAAAGGCAATTATCCTAAATATGTATTAGAGAACACTTTAAAACTTAGAAGAGTGCTCTCTTCTGATGAAACGGATAATATTTATATAAAGAAAGGAATACCTGGAGTTAAATGTGAAATCCCATTCCTTGTTTTAAAGCCTAATGAAATAAGGAATTCTAGAGCTTATTTTATTGATAAGACAATTAAAATAGTAAACGAGCGTTATACAAATTATTTAAGATTTGAATTTACTAATCTCCCTCTTACCAAAACTATAGTTGAAAAATCAGATACTGATTTTATTGAGAAGTCACTTAATGATGTTAGAAATTCTAAGGTAGTTCTAATTAATAAAGAAACTGATTCTTTATATGAGTCATCGTTTTTAAGCTTAAAAGAATCATTATCACAAAAGCTTGGAACTGAAATAGCTGTTTCTAATGATATTTCTCCTAACTCTTTAAATATTATCTTTCTTCATGATAAAGACTATTATTCCAATAAAAAGATTGAAGACCCTTATCAGCAGATTAAAAGAAATGAGGTTATTCAATGCGTAACTATTGAAGATTCTGCCAATAAGATAATCAACAATACTGATGCAGTAATTAATACTATCTTTAAAGAACTTACCATAAAAAACGATATCGTCCATAAAAAGAGAATAACTTTGGATAGATGGGAAGACTTTGGCTTTAAAAATGACTGGTATTTTGGAATTGAAAAGGATGAAATTAAATATTTCATGACCATTCATCCTGATGGAACTTTCCAATTTGAAAAATCTAAGCCTTTATTTTCCACTTTTTCCAGTCCAAACATTAGAAGTCTTGCTAACTTAATTGATGATTCAAACCTAAAAGGAAAGTCGATTATTATGGATGAGTCTGGCAATGTCATTATGCTTTCGAGAACAGGAGAATATTGCTTGCCTAATCCTGAAATCTATAAACTTGATGTTATAAGCCGATCTAACGATTCACGAAAAGCTTTGCTTGAAGGAATAGTTGATATTTGCTTTTATGAGAAAGACAATCAGCATTACTATTCTTCAGGAATGATTGGAAAAGGAATGAACACAGGCATTCCAAAAGCTTCATTGATCTATAAAGTAGACCTACTTAAAGGCAAAAACATTCTTAAATCACTTCTAAAAACTATGAGCGTTGCCTTTGTAAAATACAATAGCTTCACAGTTTTACCATATCCGTTCAAGTATTTGAGAGAATACATAGAGATGGATGAAGCCAATAACACTAAAACATTTAATAAAAAGTAAACTAAATTAATAATGTTGATAAAGATAGGGGATAAATAAGGAACCTAATAAACAAGCCTTATAGGAAAAAACTATTTTTCCTTAAATAAGCGTAGGGACCTATAAAAACTGAAATAAAGTTTATTTGTTTGATGCTTTGTAATTATCAAGTTCTTCAACTTTTTTATTATATTCTGTAAGCACTTCGTTGAATAAATTTATAAGTTGCTTTTCTGGATTAGATGGCTCGGATAAGCTATTTTCTAATTGAATTTCTTCAGTCATATTTTGCTTAAGCAAAAAAGTTATTAATTTTTCAAAATTAATATTTTCTTTAAAATTATATTTTTCAATAACGCAGTCATTTTCATCATACAATATTAAATCTTTAATTTCAGAATTAGTTTTTATCTTTATTAACTTCATACAATGTTAGTGAATTATGATTTCCAGCACATTTACATTTCTATTTTTTAGTTTTATTTGTACTTTCGTTATCTAAGATATGATCTTTTACCCATGTATCAAACTGCTGATAAGTTATTTCACCTGCAGCCAATGAAAAAATAGCTATCTATTAATTCCTTGTCATTAAATGTATAGTTAATTTTGTTTTCTTCTAAGATATATAAAAGTGTTAAAGCACCAATTCTTTTGTTTCCATCTATAAAAGGATGATTATTTACTAACAAATAACTTACTCTTGATGCTTTATCTATTATGGAAGAATAAAATTCTTTACCATCAAATGATTGCAACGGAGAATAAATACAAGATTCCAAACCACCTTCATCTCTTAGCCCAAAAGAACCACCAGTTTTTCTAATAAGCTTTTCTTGGAATTCTATTATTTGTTCTTTTGTAATCCAAATCATTTAGCTAATTCCTTAAAAGCATCTATGTGTTTATCTATAATTTTATCAGCGATTGAATTGGCTTCATCATTAGGTAAACAATTAATACTTCTTTTAATCTCAAAAGGAATTTTCTGCTCTCTAATAGTTTGCCTTATAAAAAGATTTATGGCTGTATTAAAGCTCATGCCAAAATCAGAAAAAATACTATCAGCTTCCTCTTTTATTTTTTTATCCAATCTAATAGTTACATTAACAGTTTCCATACTAACTCACCTCTATAAGAGTATATTAGATTTGCATTTGCCTTGCAAATGCTTTGCAATTGCAGTAGAAGAATTATTAGCAAATAAATGAAAGAAAAAGAGGCAATTAAAAAATTATATTAGGAATGTACTGCCTCTTTCTTTTTCTTAATCAATTGATATTAAATTTTATTTAAATGACTTTACTTTAAGTATGGATAAATATAATCTTGAGTAGATTTGAGAAAAGCTTATCGGAGATCAAGTCAACTTCCTATCTTCCAATCAAAAGACTAGCACCGGTCTTATTCAAAGCAATCTAAAAATCAATAGCAGAGATGTAAACAAAAAAAGGGCTGTTTAAAAATCTTCAGCCAAAGAGGATTTGAAAACAGCTCCTTTTTATTTATATTTGAGATACGTCGCCATTTTCGTATTCTACAATTTCTTTATTGCCATTTATTTCAACCTTAATGGATGAATTAAAAGTAATTGAAATTACTTTGCCAATAGTACCTTGAGGTATGTTTCCTTTTGCTACTAAGGTCTTAACATTATCCCCAACATTAACAAAATACTTAAGATATTGTTTAATCTCATCAACAATTTTGTAATTCTTTCCAAATCTATCGTATACAATTTTTTCAAATTCTCGAGAATCTCTTATGAAATTATTTTGATCTTCAATTGTTTTAAAACCAACATATTCAAAAGTTATCTCATTATCTAGATATTGACTATCATACTCATTTGATAATTTGTCCGCTAAATCTATTAGATGTTTATCAATCTCTTCCCCATCAGGAAAGTCATTTGAATAGACGAAATCTTTTTTTGAATCATCCTCATACCAGATAGGTAATGATTTATAATCAAACATTAATTTAATAGTTTTCATTTATTTTTTCTCCTTTGTAATATTCTCACTAACAGGGTATGCAGTTACTATATAACCATTTGCCCCTACTGCAATCAATAGATTAAATGTTCGTCTTCGTATTTTCTAATTTCTTCTTAGTTGAGCAGTCTTATAACACCGTGATTGAATCATATGAAAACTCAATCATAACAAGCTCAGTCAAATTCATAAGTAGATTTGAGAAAAGCTTATTGAAGATCAAGTCAACTTCCTATCTTCCAATCAAAAGACTAGCACCGGACTTGTTCAAGGCACTATCTAAAGAATCAATAGCGGAGATGTAAACAAAAAAGCCAGCTCTCTACACAAGCGCTGGTTTTTTTATATTATTTCTTGAATAATTCAGAATGTGTTCCTAGACGATAAAGCATCAAAATTAGTGCGTTATTATCAATTTCATAAATAAGTAACCAATCAGGCTCTATATGGCATTCACGAGTTCCTTTATAATTACCAGACAGGTCATGGTCTTTGAATTTTGTGTCTAGTTTCTCACCATTGGCTAATATGTTGATTACTTCAAATAATTTATCTAAATCCTTTCCTTGCTTTTTGGCAAGTTTCAAGTCTTTTTTGAATTAATTAGTAAATTGAATGCTACACATCATTTATTCAAAGCATCTTTCAAAGCTTCCATACTTGTATATTTAGGTGCTTTAGGATTAGAAAGAAGTTCTTTTCCTTCTTTAATAGCTTTAGCAGTTATTTCGTTAGGTACATCGAGCTTTAATTCAAAAGGAATGCCATTTTCACGAATGGCTGCTCTTAAAAACATATTAACAGCAGTTGTCAAACTAAGGCCCAATTCATTGAAAATAGCCTCAGCTTGATCTTTTACAGCTTTATCAGTTCTGATATTTAAATTAGTTGTAGACATCTTTAATACCTCCACAATTATTATTTTATATTATTTCGTTTATTATCAACATATTAGCCGAATTTTTGCATTATAAAATCATCATTTGCTAATTAAAAATTGTAAGCGTGATGTAGTAATATGTGATTTATTAAGGAACATAAAGACTTCTTCTCGAGACAGTGGAAAAACTCAATAAAGACTTCTCAGCCTCTTTACCACGAAGAGAAGAAGAAGACTTCAATCTCATCACTCCAAAATTCCTAAAGCCTTATTTAGAATTTGTCAAAAAAATAGACAAGCTTTCAAAGCCACCGAACAAAGACCTGAAATATTTAAAGTAGAAGAGTCTTTTCAAAGGATGCAACAAGGAGTATTTAATCCTATACTAGACCATTACAAAGTAAAAGAAGAAGATAAGGAATATATCTTCACCTTCTTCACTCAAGGCATAATATCAGTAGTGTTCAGATGGATTAAGAATGGCTGCAAAGAAGAAATAGATACTATGATAAATTTAATTCAGCACTGCGTGGGAAAAGTGGATTAGATTGACGAAATAGGAAGAAGCAAAGTACCATCATTAAGCATCGATATCTTATCAGCTGTGCAAACAATTGCGTTTTTCCCATGTACAAATTTAGAATTTATGAGATTCTTAAATGCTTTAGTATCCGAAGCATTAAAGTTTTGCCCAGCTTTTATCTCTACACATGAGATCTTTCCTTCTCTCACTAAAATCATATCTACTTCATTTTGCTCAGAATCTCTATAGTAATAGAGAGTCTGCATAATCCCTTCATTCATAAAAGACTTTCTTATCTCATTAAAGACAAATGTCTCAAAGAATCTTCCTTTGAGGAAACTGTTTTGCAAGGTCTTAGCATCAGTTATTCCACATAGATAAGCAGCCAATCCTGTATCAAAGAAATACATCTTTGGTCTTTTCACCACTCTCTTTACTATTGATTCCTCTTTGTATGGCTCTACTAAATAAATGATTCCTGTCTTTATTAGAACCGAAGTCCAGCTTTTTATAGTGTTTATTGAAACGCCTATATTCTTGGCATAGTTATCATAAACCAATTCTTCACCTGTGTTTGAAGCTAAAAGTTTTAAGAAATTCAAGAATTTAAATTCATCATTTATATTTATTAAGTCTCTAAGATCCTTTCCTAAATAAGTGGTTATATAAGATGAATAGAACACAGAAATATTTATAGAAGGATCAGCATAGAGAACAGGAAAGAAACCTTTGACAATATATTCAAAAGCTTGAGATTCCTTCAATGTATATCTAAGGCTTCTTTGAGAATCTTTAGCAAGATTAACTTCGAAGGGAGAATTATCCTTCCCTAAAATCTCATTTATTGAAAGATTATTCATATCTAGAATAGCTACCCTTCCGGAGAGAGACTCTTCAGCTCTATCTAACAAGTCTTTTCTTTGGGATCCAGACAATATATACATGCCATTGCTTTCCATATTCCCTCTCTTTAATCTAGATTCATTTACTATTCTTTCTATCTCAACAAATAGTTCTGGCGCCTTTTGTGCCTCATCTATAATCAATGGAGAAGGATGAAGATCCAAGAAGCTTCTAGGGTCTTTTCTTGCGAAAGCCAAGTTAAATGAGTCATCAAGTGAAATATAATTAAAACCTTTGGAGTTAAAAGAATTGAATAATTCAGTTGTTTTACCAATTTGCCTTGGCCCTGTAAGTAAAGTTATTGGAAAATGCTTAACACAATCAATAATAGTTTTAGTTATAAATCTAGGAATCATTAGTAATCTCCTCTGTAATTTCTGCAGTGGCACTGCATTTTTTACAATTTCATTTTATATCATTTATGTGAGCGAATCAATAATAATAGGTCACTAAAGTTATAAAGACATGGGCTTTAAAAACTATTTTTGCTTTCACATCAATACTACTTTATATTTCCCAATTTTTTAATTAAAAGGACATTTTCAAATCATAAAATGAAGCCCTCGCCCCGACTTTTTTGTCAACTTTTCTACTCAAGCCGTGTCGTTATGACGTTATTTGTTTCCGATTAATTGTCCTTTAGCATTCAATTGGGAGATCAACGGTATGAAGAAACTGAACAGCAAATACGTCGAATCGGTCGTCAAAAAAGAATCAGATGGCAAAATCGTCGCGGTTCACAGAGAAAAAACTTTGGAACACGGTCCAAATCGAGAAAAGGCAGGAGACAAGGGACACAAAAAGAGAGATTAGAAAACCAACATGGAAGCTGGGACCAAATCAACCGTGGATATTTCAAACAAGAAATACCACGGAAATAAATAACGTCATAGCGGCAGAGAAATATCATCTAATTTCGCCTTCAAAATAGACTAATTATTAGTTCTGATACGTAAGCGTAAATTTTATCCCGTTCGAACCTCCTAGTTAGATTATTCGGAAATCCATCCAGGTTGTCGAATGCAAAAATCTTTTACGCTTACATCTCAAAAAATAAATCGGAATTGATTATTTTTACAAAAAAAAGTCCGATACCGAAGTATCGGACATAAATACAAGAATGGTGACCCAAACGGGATTCGAACCCATGAATAATGCCTTGAGAGGGCACCGAGTTAAACCGCTTCTCCACTGGGCCAGCGATAAACTATTTAATCATAATTGCTTTTTTATTTCAACTGGTTTTTATCGCTTTCTTCATCATAGTCAGGATTGCTATCTTCTTTTTTAGCACGAGGAAAAGTTTTCTCGTATGTTTCCTTCATATTTTCATAAGCAACATGAGTATAAATGGATGTAGTTTCAATAGAAGAATGACCCAATAATTCTTGTATCGTTCTTAAATCCGCACCTCTATTTAACATCTTAGTAGCAAAAGAATGTCGAAGCATATGGGGATGAATTTTTCCATACAATCCTGTTTTAGCTTCGATTTCATCCAATATATATTCCAGCCCTCTAACAGTCATCTTATTTCCTTTGGAATTCAAAAATATATATTTAGTGTCTTCTTTTAACAAGTCCTTTCTAAGACCATTTATATAATTAAGCATTGCTTCCTTAGCTGCATTAGTGAAAGGAACTAGTCTATCCTTGTTTCCTTTTCCTGACACCTTCATTATCCTGTTGTCGAAGTCAACTTGATTGAATGTCAGATTGACAACTTCACTAGCCCTAAGACCAGAAGCAAACATTAACATTAGCAAGGCTTGATCACGATCTTTCAATTTATCAGTTCTTTTTTCATTTGCAGTTAATAAAGCATCTATTTCTTTTTCAGAAAAGAAATCAGGTAAAGCATGAGTTGCTTTAGGAGAATGAACATACTCAAATGGATCTGAATCTACTTTCTTTTGAAGATACATCCAAGCATAGAAAGATTTCAAAGAAGACATTTTTCTTTTTATAGATCTCTTTCCTATCTGTCTTTCAGTTAAATCTAAAATCCAAGATTTAACATCGTCGACTTTAATATCTTTGAATATCTTACCTAAGCCTCTAATAAATTTTGTGAAATCACAAATATCGAAAGAATAAGAACTAACTGTATTGGATGAATACCTTCTTACATTCAAAAGATAATCTTGGAATTCAGAAAGTTCTTTTGAATTACCATCTTCTATTATATATGAAGATTTTTCTTTACCCATTCATCTAATTTTCCTAACGATTCATCTCTCAATAGTTGATGATCTTTACGGCTATGTGTCGTTGCAATAATTCCAAAGGTAGCATTCATCGGTGCAAAATGATTTGGTGAAGACATAACCAAATAATTAGCTAAGCTTCCCATCAAAGTATTTACAGGAATATATTCCACTTTATCATTTGATAATCTTTGATAAACATAACAAGCAGCTAATAAACCCATAGCTGCACTTTCACAGTACCCTTCCACTCCACTCAATTGACCAGCTATATAAATATTAGGATCATTCTTCAAACGAAGTGTTCTATCCAAACAAGAAGGAGCATTAACATATGTATTTCTATGCATAAGACCAAATCTAGCATATTTAGCATTTTCTAATCCAGGAATAAGGCCAAAGACTCTCTTTTGCTCTGGGAAAGTTAAATTTGTTTGAAATCCAACAGGACTATAAAGGCTTCCTGCCACATCATCTTGTCTCAACTGAACTACAGCATATGTATCAGGTGGACAATTGAGTCCAACTGTTTTTAAAGGACCATATCTAAGAGTCATAGGTCCTCTTTTAGCCATCACTTCCAAAGGCAAACAACCTTCAAAATGATCGAAATCATGCAATATAGCTCTTTGAGCATTGATCAATTCATTATTGAATTTTTCATATTGCTCCTTGCTCATAGGAATATTCAAATACTTTCCTTCACCTTTTCCGTATCTAGATCCTTCAAACATCCTTGAAGTATCGATGGAAGATTTAAATATTAAAGGAGCTGCAGCATCAAAGAAAGAAAGCATGGATTTTCCAATCTTTTCAGCTAAGAAATTTGATAATCCATCTGAAGTCAAAGGCCCAGTACATACTATTGTTAATATTCCATCATCTGGAATAGATTGAACATCTTCATCGACAATTTCTATATTCTTATTAGACTTAATAGCATCAGTTATATACTTGCTAAAAACATCTCTGTCTACTGCTAAATCTTGACCAGAGGGAACCTTTGCTATTTTGCTAGCTTCAATGACAACACTTCCTAATCTTTCCATCTCACCTTTAAGTATTCCAGGGGCAGAAAGAGGATCTTCTGATTTTAAAGAATTCGAGCAAACAAGTTCAGCGAGGTGATCTTTATCGTGATGAGCCTTGCTCAATTTAGAAGGCTTCATATCGATGAGCTTTACTTTTATTCCTAAACGTGCCAAAAGGAGGCTGGCCTCACTTCCGGCCAAACCTCCTCCGATGACACGAACATATGATTTATCGATGTTCATCGCCATATCTATTTTTATTCCTCTTCTTTTTTAGCTTTCTTTGTCTTTTGAATATATCTACAACTTGGATAATTAGAGCAAGCTATAAACTCACCAAATCTTCCATGCTTAGAGATCAATTTACCTTTGTGACACTTAGGACATTCGGGTGCATCTTCAGGAATAACAACTTGTTTTTTAGTTTTTTCTTCCTGGCCTTCTATATATTTACACTTGGGATATGAAGAACAACCAATGAATTCTTTTCCTCCATAACCTTTACGTTTTACCAAAGGAGAGCCACATTTAGGGCAAATCTTTCCTTCGACAATCTCAGGTTTTTCCTTTTGAATAAACTTACATGTAGGATAATTTGAGCAAGCGACAAATTGGCCATACCTTCCTTTTCTAATAACTAAATCCGCTCCACAGTTAGGGCATTTCTCGCCTGTCTTAACATCAGGAAGCTTTTCCATATCTTTTTCAGCTTTATCCATACAAGTAGAGAAGTCAGAGTAGAATGAAGTCAACAAATCATGTCTAGATGAATTTCCTTCACTGATAGCATCAAGTTTGTCTTCCATATCAGCTGTATATTTAGCATCCATAAATTGAGGGAAGAAATCTTCAAGCTTCTTAACTGTCAACTCTCCTTGCTCAGTAGGAGAAAGAACGCCTTTTTCAACTGTGACATATCCTCTTTCTTCTAAGGTTGAAATCGTAGAAGAATAAGTTGACGGTCTTCCAATTCCTTTCTCTTCCATCAATTTAACAATTTTAGCTTCGGTGTATCTAGCTGGAGCCTTGGTAAAGTGCTGAGTCTTAGAGATCTTATTACAAGCTATAGTATCTCCTTCTTTCAAACTAGAGAAATCTATGGCTTTAGCAGTCTTACTCTCATATTGTCCATAAACCTTTGAATAACCTTCAAACTGTGTAGTAACTGAATCCGTCGAGAAAATATATCCGTTTCCATTCAATTTCAAAGTGACTAGCTTTTCAATTCTTGGAGCCATTAAAGAAGCTATTGCTCTGTTATAAATCAAAGAATAAACATTATATTCATCCTTAGATAAATATGGTTTAACTCTCTCAGGTGTCATATTTACATCAGTAGGACGAATGGCTTCATGAGCATCTTGAACCATTTCGGATTTTTTTGATGTTACATGAGCATGTCCGACAAATGAAGCACCATATTTTTCTTTGATGAATCCTTCGCCTGCAGCTATGAATTCAGGTGCCAAACGATTGGCATCAGTACGCATATAAGTGATTAAACCCACAGCATTTCCTTCGATTTCCTTACCTTCGTAAAGATGCTGAGCAATCAATTGAGTCTTCTTTGTAGAATAACGGAATTGGTTAAACGACTCTTGTTGCATAGTTGAGGTTGTAAAAGCAGGCTTAGGCTCTCTACTTCTAGAAGATTCTGCAATAGAATTAATGATGAAGTCTTTAGGTAAAGCAGCTTCTATAGCATCGGCTTGCTCTTGATTTGTAATCTTGACAGGCTTGTCTTGATAAGAACTCAAATTAGCTTCTAAGTTCTTAGGTCCAAAAGAACCTGCAATCTCCCAGTACTCTTCCGGTTTGAAGTTTCTAATTTCGTTCTCTCGATCGACGATAAACCTAAGAGTTACAGATTGAACTCTTCCAGCTGAACGAGACTTAATCTTCTTATGAAGAAGATAGGAAAGACGAAATCCCATGATTCTATCAATAATACGTCTTGTCTCTTGTGATTCGACCAAGCTCATATTTATCAATCCAGGATTTTGGCTAGCTAATTTTATAGCGTTTTTTGTGATTTCGTGGAACTGCCAACGAGGTGTGGATTCCACAGGAAGTTTGAATTCATTTGCTAAATGCCAAGCTATAGCTTCTCCTTCGCGGTCAGGGTCGGTTGCCAATATGACTTCATCTGACTTGCTAATAGCATTTTTCAATTCTTTGACTACTTCTACCTTGTCTGGTTGAACTACATAAGTTGGCTTGAAATCATTCTTTATGTCCACTCCTAAACCACCAGGACCGGTGGTGGCAAGGTCTGAAATATGACCGACACAAGCCATAACTTTATAGTCAGGTCCTAAAAATTTACCTATAGTTTTTGATTTTGTTGGAGACTCAACAATTACTAGTTTCATAAGTTATCCCCCTAAAAAGCCTACCTATTATTTAAATCTAAGCCCCTTTAGTCAAGAGGTAATTTTTCATATATCACCCTTAATACCTATAAGGTATTAGAAATTTTTATTAAATTTCATTTACCAACAAATCTGCTATATCTTGTCCACAAAGGACAGGATTTGCTCCATCTCTTATCAACTTATTAGTCAATTGTTTTTCTGCTCTTATATCTCTAGGGACAGCCATTATCGTTTTTCCTTGATCTATTCCATAACCGACAGAAATGGAAGTTCCACTTCTTTCATCACCTTCTATGACTAATATCGCATCACATATCCCGCTAATCAATCTATTACGCATCGGAAAATGTTTACTCTCTGGAGGTTCTAAGCAAGGATATTCGCTCAAAAGTAATCCATTATTCGTTTTACAATAGTCATAGATATCTTTTGATGACAAAGGATAAACTGATTCAATTCCAGCACCTGATACACCAATGACTTTTCCACCTTTATTCATCGCTTGTCTCATCGCAATACTATCTATTCCCATAGCACAGCCTGATACTATAACGATATCAGGCATTATATCCAACAATTCATTTATGAGTTTTTTGCAGATATAATCTCCATATTGACTTACTTTTCTAGACCCTATCACTGCTAAAATCTTTGAACTTGATAATAGTTTCTTATTTCCATGTGTATATACACAAAGAGGTGGATTAACAATATGATTCCATTTGTCGGGATAGTCTTGATCCTTGAACAGTATTAAATCTCCTTTAACCTTACTGTAGCATTTATATATTTCTTCAGGATTAACCTCTTTTTTATCTTTCATCTCTTTCAATATTCCAGACCAATCTCCTTTTTCTCTCATCGATAAAGCTAACAAAAATTCATTACGCATTAAAAATCTCCTCTCATAAGAAATGAGAAGGAGATTGTTGTTTTCATAAGTGAATTCTAAATTTATTGATGATAGCCTTTCTTTTCCAAAGCTAATTTAACTGGTTTATAACTTTCTCTATAGAGCCCTTTTATAACACCGTTAGACATCAGCACTTCCATATGAGCTTTGGTAGGATAACCTTTATGTTTCTTAAAAAGATATTCTGGATATTGTTTATCCAATTCTTCCATATAATGATCTCTAGTTACTTTAGCCAAGATTGAAGCAGCTGCAACACATTGAGAAGTAGCATCTCCTTTAGGAATAGCTAAAACTGGAATATCAGTATGAAGTTTCATATAGTCTGTAACTATATAATCGACATTCAATTGCTTTTTAATATCTTCTAGACATAATTCCATTCCTAATCTAGAAGCTTCCAAAATATTAATCTCATCTATTTTTTCTGGACTTATAAGTTGAACGCTATATGCCAAAGCTACTCTTTTTATCTCTTCGAACGCTTTTTCTCTTTCTTTGGGAGTAAGTTTTTTTGAATCATCTATAAAAGGAAAATAATAATCTCTGGGTAGGACACATCCACCACATGCTACAGGTCCACAAAGTGGACCTCTTCCAGCTTCGTCAAATCCAGCTATATTAACCACATTGTTTTTAATTCTTATATCTTCATCAAATTGTTCTAAAGAATGTCTATCCTTGTTCATCTAAAGTGATTCCCCCTAGCTTCCCGTCCTTGAATTCCTGAAGCAAGCAATGAAGCGCTCTATCTATATCAGGTCTATCCTTAGATAGAATAAATCCTCTTTTGTCAGCTAAATCTATCAAAGCTTGTGTGGGATTAAGTGATTGAGGTATTCCATAACGTTTTTCAAATGCATCAGGATAAAGCTTTGAGAGCATCTCCAATAATTTTTTAGCCAAATAATCATGAGGCAAAATATCGTCTTTCACAGAGCCTAACAAGGCTAGTTTTATCATACTGTCCCTATCGTGAACATTCGGCTCTAGAATTCCCGGAGTATCATAGAGCCAAATCCTTGGTGTTGCCCTAAACATAGTTGTCTTCCTAGTCTTACCAGGGACATTCTCAGTTGCTGCTCTATTCTTTCCACCTAAAACATTGATTGTTGTGCTCTTTCCGACATTTGGAATTCCTAAAACCAAGCACTTAACTGGTGGAAGTGGAAGATTGAGTTTGATAAATTTATTATCTCTTGAAGTTCTAATTCTACCCAATTCATTTTTTACCCTACTAGCTTCCTTGGGGTTCTTCAAATTGGCATCAAATGCTAAATAGCCTTTATTATTGAAATATTCAATAAATTCTTTAGTTTTAATCGGATCTGCTAGATCTCTTTTACTCAATAGTATGACTTTGGGCTTATCGCCGATTATTTTTTCTAGCCCATATGGAAAAGATGCTAAAGGAGCTCTGCTATCCAAGATTAAAATAGCTGCATCTGCATTATGAACTGTATCCTTAATTTGATACAGAGCTTTGTTCATATGACCAGGAAAATAATTAATGGCAGGTTCTTTTTCTATAGGTTCCATAAAATCTTTATTTTATCTTTACAATTATAATTGCATTATTCATTGTTAATACGCTAAAACCAAACAAACATTTTTAATATTGCTTTAAAATGTTATTAATACGCTGAGAAAAGCTGAAAGAAAAGGAGCAAAGATTATGGAAGAAGAGAAAGTTAGAATTCAAGATGACTTGTATGAAGCTGTTAACGGCGAATGGATTGCCAAAGCTGAAATTCCTGCTGATCGCACATCAGTAGGTGGATTTGCTGACCTCGACATCGGTGTCGAAAAGACCTTGATGAATGATTTTAAAGAGATGGCTAACGGAACTAAGAAGATTCCTAACCATTACATTCGTTCTGCTATCGATTTGTACAAAGTCGCATTAGACTTTGATAGAAGAGATAAAGAAGGATTAGAGCCAGTTCAAAAAGATCTCGATAAAATATTAGCTTTGAAAGATATAAACGATTTAAATGAGCATTCCGCTGAGTTATTCAAGGATGACATATTACTTCCTTTCAACATGGGTGTCGAAGCCGATATGAAGAACACTAAGAAGCACTCCATCTTGATCATTGGTCCTTCTACAATTTTGCCCGACACAACCTACTATGCCGATGACAACCCACAAGGTCCTCAGCTCATCGGCATGTGGTCTACTATGGTCAAACAAATTTTAGCAAAGACAAATTTATCAGAAGAAGATCAAGCTAAGTTCTTAGATGATACTTTGGCTTACGATAAATTAATTGCTGCTAGAGTAAAGAGTCAAGAGGAATGGGCCGACTATCCTGCAATGTACAATCCCATGCTCGCAACTGTCGTCGCCAAGAAGACCGGAACGTTTGCATTTAAAAAGTTCTTATTTGATGTCTTTGGATTCAATCCTCAAACAGTCATCGTCGCCGATCCTCGTTTCTTCAATGAATTTGCAGGATTATTCAACGAAAATACATTTGAATTGTTCAAGCATTGGGCTTATGTAAATACATTATTATCTGCCACCAGCTACCTTTCTGATGAATTGAGAATTCTCGGTGGAAGCTATGGCCGTGCATTGTCCGGACAAAAAGAGGCTTCTTCGAAAGAAAAAGCAGCATATCGTTTAGCTTCAGATAAGATCTTCTCCGAACCCGTAGGAATCTACTACGGACGTACTTATTTTGGAAGAAAAGCTAAGAAAGATACAATTTCAATTGTTAAGGAAGTAATCGCAACTTATAAGAAACGCTTAGCCACTAACACCATTCTTTCCCCAGCCACAAGAGAAAGAGCAATCTTGAAGTTATCTAAGATCGTCATCAAGATGGGTTATCCCGATAAGCCTGGAAAGATCTACGACAAGTTTATAGTAGACACTTCTAAGTCCTTATACGACATTCTTAAAGATATATCTAAAGCTAAAATCGCCTATAACATTCAAGACATCGAAAGACCTGTCGATAGAAATGAATGGCCTATGCCTGGACATATGGTCAACGCCTGCTACAACCCTTATGTCAACGATATAACATTCCCTGCAGCAATTCTCCAAGCTCCTTTCTATTCATTGAATCAAACCAAGGCTCAAAACTTAGGTGGAATAGGAACTGTAATAGGCCATGAAATCTCTCACGCATTCGACAACAATGGCGCTCAATGCGATGAAAGAGGAAACCTTAACAACTGGTGGACCGAAGAAGATTTCAAGAAGTTCAAAGAATTGACCCAAAAGATGATTGAAGAATTCGATGGAATTGAAATGGAAGGTGGAAAGGTCAATGGAAAGTTGATCGTATCTGAAAACATTGCTGATAACGGTGGTGTCGGATGCGCACTCGAAATCGAATCTCATGAAGAGCATCCAGATTATCAATCATTCTTCAAACAATTTGGTAGAATTTGGGGATCTAAGATGCGTCCCGAATATGAGAAGCTCTTGCTTTCTATCGATGTTCACGCACCTCATAAGCTCCGTGCAAACATTCAGCCTAGAAACTTTGCTGAATGGTACGAGGCCTTCGATGTCAAGCCTACCGACAAGATGTATATCGAACCTAGCAAGCGTATAACCATTTGGTAATTTAGTCGATTGAGTAAAAAAGTAGAGGGGTTCCTCTACTTTTTGTTTATCTATAATCCTACAGAAATCATTTTTTCAAACATAGAGCTATTATCCTTTTCACAAGACTTGGCAAAAATAATATGAAGATTGTTCCTATTAGAAAGCAATTCAGCTAATTGATTATACTCTCCGTTTTCCATTAAAAGATTGATCATTGATATGAAAGTCTTTGGTTGATAAAGCGAACTTTAAAGACGTAAAAGTAATGTCTACATAAGAAGCAGGTCTTCTAGTAATGAAATCTTAGACGACTCGAATCTTTCCTTATATCTCGTTTCAATTTCCTTTTTTTACAGAAAAATAGTACAATCAAATCATTATGAATAAAATAGAGACCATTACTAAGAAAGTAAGCAAGGAGATAATAAGTTGTATCGTCCTTATAGGATGTATCTTTGCTATAAGTTATGTTTTCTTTAACAATGGAATGCCAAATGGTGATGACATACATTTCCATCTATCTGAAATTTATGACGTTTACAATGCCGCAATCAATGGTTTGAACCCATTCGGCCCAAATACGATAGCAATGGGAAACGTAGCATACAATGCACATATGTTCTATGCTCCTTTACCGCATTTATTTGCTGGCGAATTGATGTACTTATTTCACAACATAGGAATGACAGCTGTAGTAGCTATGAAAACTACAGATATCATATTCATTGCAATCAGTGGTTTTTATTCTTATGCATTAGGTAAAAGAATGACTAAGAGCAATATAGGCGGGCTCATTTTAGGAATAGCCTATATCTTCCATCCATATCGAATCTTTTGCATGATATGTAGGTGTGCATTCTCTGAATCGATTGCGATATCGTTGATACCTGTAATATTCTATGGTGTCTATAGTCTATTAAACGAAAAAGAAATAAGAATTTGGCACTATATATCCACTATAGTAAGTGTTACTGGAATCGTTCTTTCTCATCCTTTCACAGCATTAGTGACTTGCTTATTTGCAATACTTTATATGTTGTTCAACATAAAGAAACTTTATTTCTTTATTAAAGATTGGAAAAAAGATATTTATGCATGCGTATCTATAGTTCTAATAGTTTTATTCGTACTTCCTTATTTGCTTCCTATGTTAGAAGCTACCAAAAGTGACTTATACATAGTCTGCGATGATGAAGTAATGTGGACAAACTTAAAACATATTCAAGATAGCATAGCCTCAACAAATTCATTCAGTGGACTTCTTCACTTGGATTGGATCTCAAGTCAACTATATTACAACCTATGGAATCCATTAGAAACTGTCGATTCATACGAGTATTCAATAGCATTCTATCTATTTGCAATAGGATTAGTTATCACAGCTGACGAGCTATTAGATTTAACCTTCTTGAATAAGAAATCAACACTATTGATTGAATTTTTTGTATTAGTTTTAGTTTCAAATCTTGTCTACCAGCCTTTTGAAATGTGTATTGCTATGTTTGTTTTCTATGTCACCTTTGCTTACTACAAAGTCACAGGTGGAAGAAGAAATTTAATTGTGGATGATGAAACAAAGCCAATCAAATTATTTAAAGATATTGATTTGTATTATGCCATCATATCGATAGTATTATTAGGATTGCTTCTCTATGTTCCAGAAGTATGGTCAATCCTTCCATCGATTATGTACAATGCACAGTTTGCTTGGCGCGTATGGTCATTATTCTATTTCATGTGTTACTTCTTAGTTGGTGTATTGTTACGTTATCTAAAGAAAGTACCTGCTGTAACACCTGTTGCAATCGCTGGTGCAGCATTACTTATCGGCGTAAGCCAGGCTTTGCCAGAGAAAAGAAACGCGTATGTCTATCAGCCTGATTCTATTTGGCAAAACGATAGTATGGAATATGATGGAGTGATGAAAGTTTGGGCTTTAGGTGCTCAAGATGAATACCTACCCAAAGTATTCAACGATTCGAGTTATAAGCCAGCGAAGTATTCGAATTCTTTGTATTACAAAGTACACAGTTCATTATGGAGTGGAAAGCCTAGACATGGAATAGATGAATACATCCAACCTGTATTTCTTGAAGGATCGGGCAAATTAAAAGTTACTAGAGTTAAAACACCAGAAGTCGATTTTCATGTCATCATCTCGACTGAAGAAGCTTTTATTCAAATCCCTCAGCTCTATTATGATGGATATGTCGTAGATATAGTCAAAGATGAAAATAATTTCTCTTTGAATTCAGAAACAACACCTGAATATGTGGACGGATTAGTAGCATTTAAAGTACCCGAAGGTGAGTATGACATTAAAGTTCACTACGAAGGAACCAAATCATTCAGAATAACGATATTTGGATTCTTTATAGGTGCCACTGGGTTATTAGTACTAGCAGCAATAGATTTATTCTATTTCGGTCAAAGAAATAAAAAATATATTAACGATATCAATACTTTTGTTTCGGATAAATTCTAGATACGTTAATATAGAATTTATCATCTCCATAAAAAGGAAGATAAATGATATTGCCTTCTTTATTATATAAAGCTGGATAAAATCCTCTCAAATATGTTGGCACTCCATGTTTTTTCATACATAACCAACCGTCTTTACACTCTAAATCAGTAGAAATCATATCGCCTTTTTTAACAGCTTTTATAAATACTGGAAATTTATTTATTTTATATAAAGATGGATTAGATAAATCCAAATGAATTGAATTGAAATCATAGATTCCAGGTCTATCGATTTCAAACGAATAACTATCATTTAATTCTATAGGTGATCCGAAATAAAATTCATCTTTATCCTTATATAAATATAATTCATCATTTAATTTCAAGGATTCAGTTCTATTTGATTTTAGAAATTCAAAGCAAATATTCATCGTTGATACGACCATATCATTGTCTTCTTTGCCTATTAAAATTTGTGTTGCTTTATAAAGAAATCTTCTTTGTATATTGATAGATAATTTTCTATATTCTTTAAATTCATACCTATTCTTGCTTAAAAACTCATTAGCTTTTTCTATCTCTTCGTCATTCTTGATTGAATCTCTATTTCTTTGCTCTAATGTTTTATCTACATTATCATCAGAAGATAAAACACTCATTCTCAATCTATCTCTAGATCTATTCCAGTTCTTGTTTGTGGGATCATCAAAATAAATGATGTCATTATCATTTAAATATTTAATAATATCTGATTTTTTTATTGGAAGAAGTGGCCTATAAACACTTATTCCATAAAGAATAGATATAGATTTCAATCCCAATTCATCTGTTATAGATCCTCTACTCTTTTGAAAAAGATATGTTTCAGCATCATCATTAGCATGATGAGCTACCAACACTCCTTTAAGGTTTTCTTTTAATACTATATCTTTAAAAAACTTATATCTTATATCCCTAGCTCTGGCTTCAAAATTAGATTCTTTCCACGATAAATACACATCTTTTCTAAAGAATTGTATGTTTTTGTCCCTAATAAAATCTAAAACAATCTTTTCTTCTTCAGGTGTGTATTCAGAATCGTGGTAATCTACATAAGCGACATAAATATTACCATCATAAAAATAATTTAAAGCTTGCATCAACAAAAACGTCGAGTCACCACCACCAGAGTAGGCAATCAAAACTTTATCAGATTTATTCAATCCTAAAGACTCGACTCTTTTATCAAATGAGAAGTTACTTTTTTCCATTACCGCTTCCTAAATCATCTGGGAACTTATACATAGAAGCTGCATCAGACAAGTTGCAAAAGCTCTTTGTCATCATAACTGTCACTTTGGTAACTTCACCACTAGTAGATGAGATCTCAATCTCATCACCTATCTTTATATCGGTGGAAGGTTTGGCTACTTTGCCATTTACCTTTACATAACCAGCATCGATATAATCCTTCGCCATCGTTCTTCTTTTAATTAAATGGCTTACTTTTAAATATTTATCTAAACGCATTCCCATAGAAAAAACTAATCCTTTGATTTTATTGGAAAATTATTACTTTTACCGCACTAATTATATATTCATTATTATAATTTTTGTTTCAAAAAATATGGAGATAATCTAAAATCGAGTAGCTTTGATAGAGGATCTAATAATATGGCTACTTTACTTTTAATAATTATCTATATCACTTTCATTTCATTAGGATTACCAGATTCAATGCTTGGAAGTTCATTCCCAGCTATAGCTGATAATTTAAACCTTCCATCTGATTTAGCCGGATATATAGGAATAGTAGTGTCTATATGTACTATCATATCCTCATTATGTTCATCGTATTTGATAAGAAAGTTTTCGACTAAAATAGTCGTATCTGTATCAGTAGTTCTCACTGCTATTGCTCTATTATTATTCTCCTTTGTTAAAGAAGGATATGGTTGGGCCTTCTTCTTGATTGCAATTCCATTAGGGTTAGGGGCGGGAGCTATAGACTCAGCCTTAAACAACTATGTAGCTTTACATTACAAAGCTATTCATATGAATTGGCTCCACGCATTTTGGGGGATAGGAGCTTCTATAGGTCCTTTAATCATAGGAGCTTTCATAGATGCGAATAATCAATCCAAAGGATGGAATTATGGTGTTCTAACCATAGCATGTATTCAATTAGGTATATCGATACTCTTATTTGCAACTTTACCATTATGGAACAAAGTGATGGAAAAGAATAAGAAAGATGAAACTCAAGAAGAGAAGAAAGAAGAAGCTGAAGAAGCAATAAAAAGATCGACAATATTGAAAGATCCTATCTTCTATTTAACAGTCATAGGATTCTTCTGTTACTGTGCTTTAGAATCTTCTACCGGTCTTTGGGTTGGAAGCTTCTTCAATAAAAATATGGGTTCGACAACTGATGAAGCTGCTATGTTGACTTCGACATTCTATATAGGAATAACAGTAGGAAGATTGATTTGTGGTCCTTTATCGTTGAAGATGAATGAGAAGCAGATGATAAGAATGGGAGAGTCCATAATTCTATTAGGAATTGTTTTAGCTCTGATTCAAGTAAATAAATACATTCCAATGGTCGGATTTGTAATTGTAGGATTAGGATGTGCACCTATTTATCCAGCAATTATAAGATCTACACCATATAGATTTTCTAAAGCTGGATCACAAAGTGCAATGGGATTAGAAATGGCTTCAGCATATGTCGGAAATCTATCTATGCCACCTCTTATCGGCTTGATAGCAAGATCGATAGGAGATAATTATTCTATTCTTCCTTATTTCATGATTGGATTTGCTGCTCTGATGATAATATGTCATGAAACAATTAATGAAAAGACTAGAAGAAGAGACAAGAAACTCTCATCTGAAGAATTGAAAAGATATCAAACTTATTAGGTTTATAAAGTATCTCTATAAAACAAAAAGAATAAATGATGATTTAGTTTTATAATTTATTAAGGGATACTTTTTTTATGTCATCATATGATGTAGTAATAGTCGGAGCTGGTCCATGTGGATACATGGCAGCTTATAAGTTGATTAGTGAAGATCCAAATTTAAAGATCATCATTTTAGACCAAGGAGAGGATATCTTTGATAGACCTGTTCCTGGAGTTAAAAGAGATCAATCAAAGCCTAGAAAGAAAATAGACAAATATGACATCACTAGAGGATTTGGTGGTGCCGGTGCTTTTTCTGATGGAAAATTTAATGTAACCACTCAATTCGGAGGTTGGTTAGGAGATTATATCGGAGATAACGAAGTTCTATCTCTCATCAATTATTGTGATGAAGTCAATTTAGGATTTGGTGCTACAAAAGATATAACAAATCCTTATACTGATGAAGTCAGATTGATCGAGCAACGTGCAATCGGAGCTGGACTTTTATTGCTCAGAGCATCAGTGAGACATTTAGGAACTGATGGGAATTACCATATATTAACTGAGATTAGGAAATATCTTGAAAGCAAAGGTGTCGAATTCAAATTCGAAGTCAAAGTAACTGATATAGAAGTAAATGACAAAGACGAAATTCAAGGTGTTATCTTAGAAGACAACTCTAAAATTGAAGGAAAGAATGTCATTATGGGTGTAGGTAGAGAAGGAGCTACATTCCTTTCACAGATGCTCAATAATCACGGTGTTAGAACTTTGAACAATAGAGTCGATATAGGAGTTAGAGTCGAAACTACTAATGTCGTAATGCAGGATATCAACAAGAATCTTTATGAAGGAAAATTCTTGTTCCACACAACCCAAGGAACCATCGTAAGAACATTCTGCTCTAACCCTTCTGGTCATGTCGTCATGGAAAATGAGGATGGTGTCATTTTAGCTAATGGTCATTCCTATGCCAATCCAAAATTAGGAAGTCAAAACACAAACTTCGCCTTATTGGTCTCTCATGAATTCAGCGAACCTTTCAAGGATCCTAACCAATTTGCCAAAGACGTTGCAAGCTTAGCTAATAGATTGGCTTGTGGAAAAGTCATACTTCAAAGATATGGTGATTTAAAGAACGGCAGGAGAAGCACACCTAAGAGAATCAAAGAAGGCTTTGTCGAGCCCACTTTGAAGGATGCAGTACCTGGAGACTTGTCTCTTTGCATGCCATACAAGACTTTAAAGTCAATTATAGAGATGATCGAAGCTTTGAATTATGTAACACCTGGAATCGCAAATGAACATACTCTTCTGTATGGTGTTGAAGCTAAGTTCTATTCCGATAGACCAGAAGTAAACAATAACTTAGAGACAAAGAAGATATCCAATCTTTATTGTGGTGGTGATGGAGCTGGTATTACAAGAGGTCTTGCTCAAGCTTCAGCCAGCGGTGTTTTGATTGCTGAAGATATCTTGAGAAAATATTTGAAATAAAAACGATATTTTTTACTTTTTACCGACTTTAGTTTATTAAAATTTCGAATGGATTTTATAGTAAAAAATGACTATAAAATTCATTCTTTTTTCTTTGGTTTGAAAGAGATTCCATAAGTAGTTTTTATATATCTCATTTATAATATTTTGTGCGTCAAGATTGAAATCTTGATTGAAAGGAAGAACACATGGAAGAAAAAGAACAATCTAAATCTTCCGAGAAATTGATGAAAGAGAAGGCCAAAGAAGAAAAAGCTCTTCAAAAAGACCCAAACTATCAAAAGTCTCTCGTTGAGAAGAAGTTTTTAGATGGATTCGATGCTTCACAAGAAACCATCGAAGATGTCAAAGCTAAGTTCGAAGTTGATCCCGAAATTGGATTGACCGAAAATGAAGCTCAAAAACGTTTGAACGCTTATGGTCCTAACAAACTAATAGAAGCTAAAAAAGAGACCGTAATGCAAATGTTCTTAGGGGAATTCAAAGACCCATTGGTCTTGATTCTCTTAGTTGCAGCTGTCATCGATGCAGTGATTGCAATCATCAATGGAAATGAAGTAGCCGACTGGGCAGAAGTTGCAGTCATTCTAGCTATCGTCATCTTGAATGCTGTAATCGGAACTGCCCAAGAAGCTAAAGCTGCTCAATCACTCGAAGCCTTAAAAAAGATGTCTTCACCTTCATGTACAGTTAGACGTGATGGAAAATTGAAGACTGTAAAGGCTACTGAAGTAGCATTGGGTGATGTCGTTATCCTCGAAGAAGGAACCATTACTCCTGCAGATGTTCGTTTGACAACATCAGTCAACTTAAAATCTGATGAAGCCTCTTTGACAGGTGAATCCGTTCCATCAGAGAAAGACTGCAATGCCTTATTAAAAGGCGATCATGCTGTCGGAGATGAATCCAACATCGCTCACTCTTCATGTCCTATTTCTTACGGACGTGGAGAAGGAATAGTCGTGGGTACTGGAATGAATACCCAAATAGGTAAGATTGCTTCCATGCTTCAAGAGAACAATGAAGAAACTCCATTGCAAAAGAAACTTGCTGAATTAGGAAAGATTCTCGGATTCATTTGTATCGGAATCGTCGTCGCAATGTTCATCGTTGGATTGCTCTGGTTGATTCCTTCTTTCATGAATGGAACATTCAAGCCTGAAGATATCATCAACTTGTTCACTGCTGCTATCGCTTTGGCTGTCGCAGCTGTTCCTGAAGGTTTACCTGCAGTCGTCACTATCGTCTTGGCCATGGGTATGTCCAAGATGGTCAAAGTCAACGCCATCGTAAGAAAGTTGCCTTCTGTCGAAACTTTAGGTGCTGTCACTTATGTTTGTTCTGATAAGACTGGAACCTTAACTCAAAATCGTATGACCATCAAAAAGGTCTACGCCAACAATCAAATCATCGATGCTGATAAAGTTGATATCCATAATGAAGAATTCGAATTAGTCACCAAAGGAATGATGCTAGACTCCAATGCTTCTATCAATGGAGATAGATACGGAGATCCTACAGAAATCGCCTTATTGGATTTTGCACATCTATTCAATATTGAAAAAGAGGAGACTGAGAAGTCTTCTCTTCCCAGAATTGACGAGATGCCTTTCGATTCAGTCAGAAAGATGATGTCTACTATGCATGTCATCAAAGACATTCCTGAGAATGCCACTTTGAAGAAATATGAATTCAAAAACAGTGAAGCTGATGGAACCATCATCTTCACCAAAGGTGCTTTGGATTCAATTCTCTCTCATGCTAATAGAATCTTAATCAATGGTGAAGTCAGAGATATCACCGATGGTGATATAGCTAATATCAACAATGCCGCTAAAGAATTAGCACAACAAGCATTCCGTGTATTAGCCTTTGCAATCCATAATGGTGAGAAAATAAATGAGGATAACCTCATCTATGTCGGAATGGTCGCAATGATTGATCCTCCTCGTTTGGAGGCTAAGCCTGCCGTTGAAAAGCTACATCGTGCTGGAATTACTACAGTTATGATCACTGGTGACCATGCCGATACTGCATTAGCCATCGGAAGAGAGTTAGGAATTGCTACTTCTCCTGAGCAAACTATGACCGGTGCTGAAATAGATAAATGTACTCCTGAACAGCTTCAAGAGTTGGTCAAGACCAAGAGAATATTTGCTCGTGTTTCACCTGAAAACAAAGTTGAAATCGTCAAGGCTATCAAAGCTAACGGTGGAATCGCTGCAATGACAGGTGATGGTGTTAACGATGCTCCTTCATTAAAAGCCGCAGATGTCGGAATCGCTATGGGAATCACCGGAACTGATGTTGCAAAATCTGCTGCTGATATCGTCTTAGCCGATGATAACTTCGCTTCTATTGAAAAAGCTGTAGAAGAAGGTCGTGGTATTTATTCAAACATCAAAAAGACTATCTTCTTCTTGCTTTCATCCAACTTTGCTGAAATCTTGGTCATGTTCTTAGCTACATGTGCAAACATCATAGCTCCTATGACCGCTATGCAGTTGCTTTGGATCAACTTGATTACAGATTCACTACCCGCCATCGCCTTAGGACGTGATGACAAGGATCCTGATATCATGAACAATGCTCCTAGAAATCCAAAAGATGGAATTTTTGCTCATGGTGGATTCAAATTCAATATGTTCTACGGTTTCATCATCTTCATCATCGTCTTCGCAGCCTTCCTCATTCCTGTCATCTATGGAATGACTCAATATGATTTGACTTGGAGTCAAATGATGGCTTCGGAAAGCTTAAAAGAAGCTTTAATAGACGGTAGAGATAAATCTATTTATGCTAATTGGAACGATGTATATAATGCATTGAATACTGGCACAAATTTGAATTCAATCTTATCAGCTAAAGGAATTGATGATATGAAGACATTCCTCAATGCCAACCCGATGTATGCTAAAGGAAACACCGGCACTGAATTAGATATTGGAGAAGCAATACATGCTATATCTTGCTTTGAGGATGCACGTACTATGGCTTTCACTACCTTAGGTCTTGCAGAACTCTTCCATATGATTGGAATGAGCAATATCAAGAAGTCATTCATCTATGTATTCAAGGGAACTAACTGGTTCTTCATCGTAGCCTTTGGATTCGGATTGATTCTTCAAATATTGGTCACTGAAGTTCCTGGACTTACCGATATCTTCCTCGGTCATAGCAACGGACTTGAGTGGTACAACTGGATGATCTGTGCCGCTTTAGGAATTGTTCCTCTAATCGTACACGAAATAACTGTTCCTTTCTTTAGAAAAAGAGAAGTTATTTAATAATTAGAATAACTAAGATTAGCGAGGCTAAGCCTCGCTTTTCTTTTTTTTGATTTTTACTTTTTCTATAATCGACGTATAATAATATATGTGAAGTTTCGTTTCACATTGGGGCTGTCTAGGTCTCGACAGGTGAGGAGGAACTTTAAGAGCAGCGGATTGGTCACCTAATGACCTTACACAAACACAAGTGCCAAGAAAAACGTGTCATTCTTCCGTCAGCCCTCTTTCCAAATGGCTGCTGCTTACTAATCTAGAATTAGTTACCAGTTTTGCCTAGGCATTAGTTCCTAGGCCACGGACGTGTCTTGAAGAACTCGGTGAGTTTTCTTCTTGTACGCGTAAACAGATTCACCTTATCTTTATACTTTTTCTTGCCAGTAGAAAGACAGACACAAAGACAGGGAGTCGAGTTTCCTTGGTCGACTGACACCATGAGATTCGACTGACAAGTCAGCCTAAGCTGTAGTGCTTGAAGCGGGGCCTCATTTGGACAGGGGTTCGATTCCCCTCAGCTCCACCAAATTGTAAAATAGGTCTGATACAATGTTATCAGGCTTTTTTATTACATAAATAGCAGAATTTATGTTTAAAATGCGAAATTTTACTTTAAAAATCGAATTTAATTTGCTTTATAGGCTATTAGTAGACTTCATTTGAAGGCCCTATTGACAGCCTTTTATTTTGACTTTACACGATTTAACACGATTTGAAATTTAAGACAATGAAGTAACATTATAACCAGAAAACACTAAGGCATCCTCCTAGCTTTGGTGTTTTTTCGTACAAATGCGCGCTGGATGCTATCATAAATTTATTTTTTATGATATAACTTTTCAAAGAGTAAATCTTTTCTTTTTGTTTATGAATTATATTTTTTTGAAAGAAGGTGTAATGCAATGAAGAAAATAGGTTCATTTTTTATTACTTTAGGAATAATGTTAGTTATGATTTTCAGCTTAGCAGGTTGTGGAAACGATGCTAAGCCAACATCTTATTATATAAATAATGAAGGAAACTTAATTGTTGTTTTAGATGATGGAAAAGAGAATGATCTAGGTGAATGGGGAGAGGATATAATTCTTTCTTTGGGTGAGATAACTGTTAGCTCAGATGTCTATTATGTTATAAATGGTGTTAAAACAAAGATATCTCAAGAAAAGCCTGTATCATACTATTTGGATTCAAATAATAATTTAATTGCAAAATATGCAGATGAATCAACTAAAAATTTAGGACAATTTGGTAAAGATTTAATTGAATCACTAAGTACCGTAGAAGTAGATGATTTAGGATTTTATGTAATAAATGGTGTTAAAACTGATATTACAACTAAGGTTCCTGATTTCTATACAATTAATAATAATGGACATTTAATTGTTACATATTTAGATGGCTCAACAGCTGATTTAGGGTTGATAGGTGATTCTTTAGTAAACGGTGTTTCAAGAGTTGAAATATCAGAAGATGGATTTTATATAATCAATGGAATAAAAACTGATATTGTTGCAATAGATGTTTATACTGTGTCTTTTGACACAGGCTATTCTGCAACTGTAGTATCACAAACAATTAAAGATGGTTATAAAGTTGAGAAACCTACACTAGATAGAATTGGTTATACACTTGATGGATGGTATTGTAATAATGAGGAATGGCACTTTAATTCTGATGTTGTAAAAAATGACATGACATTGCATGCAAAATGGTCAGCAAATGAATATACAGTTGATTTTGTTAATGAAATGGGAACTAACCCTGCTTCAATTAATGTTACTTTTGATTCAAATGTTACATTACCTACAGTTGATGAAGTAGATGGTTATACTTTTACTGGTTGGTATTATAATTCTCAAATTGTTAAAAATGGTAAATGGTCAATAGCAACTAATGCAACATTGACAGCCAAGTGGACAGCAAATAAATATACAATAACACTAGATCCAGGTGCTGGCTCTGTATCAAAAACAACAGTAAATGTTACTTATGATGAAGATTTCACATTACCAGTTCCTACAAATGATTATGGTGTTTTCACTGGTTGGTTATATAATGATGAACCTATAACAGATTCAACTGGACATTCGTTAACTAAATGGAATTTTACTAGTGATATAACATTGACAGTTGATTGGACAGTGAAAATTTATACAGTTGAAGATTTGTTAAAGATGGGAACATATCTAAATGGTGATTTTATTTTAATGAATGACATTGATTTGACTAGTGTAAATTGGAATCCAATCGGGACAAATAGCGCACCATTTACTGGACATTTAAATGGTAATGGTCATAAAATATCAAACTTAACGATTAATACAAGTAATTACACAAATAGAAGTTCGTTTGGACTTTTTGGCTATATTTCATTTGCAACTATTGAAGATTTAGTTGTTGAAAATTTTGAGTTTGCTTCTGAAAATATAGAGAAAACATATTATGTTGGAGCTTTGGCAGGAATTGATTTGACTGATTTATCTTCAAGTACTAGTGAAGAACCTTTGATTAAGGGAATTACAACAAGTGGCTCATATGTTGTGGCTAAGCAAAGCTCTTCATATCCAGTGTATGCAGGTGGATTATTTGGTAAAGTTAGCTTTGAAAGAATCTCAAATTGTAAGAATTTCATAAGTATCACTAACGCATCATATGCAGGCGGTTTAGTAGGTACTGCTACAAAAATGATGTATGCATTAAATTCATCAAATGAAGGCCAAATTAATTCGACATTATATGCAGGTGGTTTACTTGGCAAATGTGGTACAGCCTTCTATGCTTCTGAAAGTTCAAATAAAGCTGATATTACTTCAGTTCAGGCTGCAGGCGGTTTAGTAGGTTCAGTTGATTATTATGCTGTTATTACACTTTGCTATAACACAGGTAACATTACTAGTACTGCAGACAATAATTTCTTAGGTACGGGCGGACTAATAGGTTGTTGCTATTTTGCAGGTGGAGAGGCTTTGCCTTCTGTCGAAATAAGCGAAAGCTATAATCGTGGAAATATTTCAGCACCATACGCAGGCGGTTTATTAGGTGTAACATATGAGATAAAATTAACAAACGTATACAATGCAGGAAGTGTTTCAGGAAATGAATATTCAGGAAGTATATTTGCATATGGCGCTGTTGGCTCAGTAAAACAATGCTTAGGATCAGGTTCCGTTTCTGGATCGGCAGTCAAATCAACTATAGGATATGGTTTAGCTAATGTTACATTTGCAGATTGTTACCATACATTTAGTTCAACAAGCAGTTTTAGTAAAGTGACAGGTACTTATACATCAAGTAAGTATGGTTCTACAACTTATACTGACAATATGTTCTGGAAAGCATATAACGTAAGTACTGGCAAAGGTAGCTGGATCTTTAGTGAAAATGATTATCCAAAATTATTCTGGGAATAATAAATGCTGAAAAAAGGATATTATAAAAAAGTATGGGGAATGGTCGGCTTTGTTGTCAACCTTTCTCAAATGATTGAATATAACTTAGCTAATATACTCGCATTAAATGAAATCTTAGTTGCTTTTGATAAAGAAGAATCTATGTTTGAATTTGAATATGCTGAATTATTAAAAAAGACTGATGAATGGTATAAAAAATTAGATAGATTTGAACTTGGAAAACTACTTGAGAATATAAAATCAAAAACTGATTTTACAGCAGAATTTATAACTTTCCTAACTGAAATCAAGGCAGAAAGAAATTATTTTGTTCATAATGTTTTTAAAGAAGATTTATTTACTAAAGAGTTTCAAAATAATCCTAAGCAATTTATACCTCGTTTACAGGAGTTAATAGCAAAGATGCATGCTGCAAATGATGAACTAGTAAAAATATTTGCAGAGATGAAAAAAGAAGTAAAGATGATTTATTAGGGTGCTAAAATTGCATTAAAACATTTCTACTTTGACAAATAGATTTCCAAGCGAACCGATAGTGTGTATCTATAACATCAACAGATTCCTATGCCTGGTTCTTGACAGACATCCTGAGTAATCGGGGTGTCTTTTTTATGCCAAAATTGCCCTTCATCATTTGCTAAAACGTTAGAAAAGTAGTATCCTACTCCGAATTAGAAATTCCGTGACATCTAATTGGGCGGCCTGGGACATAATTTGCATATAGCACAAATAAAGGAGGCAATGAGTATGCACAATTTTAGGTATGTCACCAAAAAGGAATGGAAGCCTGTAAAAGAAGAACTTTTGAAGTTTATTAAGCTTGTCCAAGATAAAGTGCGAGAATATTTCACTTTCCAGTTTGAATTCATCGGCAGTGCTAGTAGAAATACAATAACCATCGATGAAGGGTCTAATAGAGGATATGATTTTGATGTGAATCTTCGGGTTAATGATCCAGATGATAATTATTCCCCACAAGAAATCAAGCAAATTTTGATAACCGCCTTTAACAAGTATGGTTACTTATTCGAATACGACTATGCCGAAGACAGCAAGAGGGTCATAACGATAAAAGTCAAAGACAGGAAAAATTCTAGGATTTTGCACAGCTGCGATTTTGCGGTCGTTTTTGATTGTAATGACGGAAGACAGCAATACATTCACTTTAACAAGAAACAAGGCACTTATTCTTGGGAATACCAGCCAAAAGGCTTTTATCATCTCAAAGAACGAATGGATTCCATCAAAAAATATGAACTTTGGGAAGAACTTAAGGGTTTATATTTAGATAAGAAAAATATGAACACTAACCAAAATAAGAAAAGTCGTTCCATCTGGGCTGAAGCAGTCAATGAAATTTACAATCAAAATTTCGAAGATTAGAGGGCAAGAGAATGAAGTGGGAATATAAAACAATAACAATTGAAAGAATGATGAAGATGGGCGATAAAGAATACGCCGGAAAAATAGCCGAAGAGGAATGTAATAGACTTGGAGAAGACGGATGGGAGCTAGTTGTCGGAAGCTCCTATCAATATGACGGAAACAATCCAAGGCTACTTCTCATCTTTAAACGTCCTAAAGAATAGTGCGTTTTAGAACGTAAACCAAGCATCCTATTTACAAAATACGTTGGCAATATGCAAAGAACATGTCTTTAAACCGAAGAAAGCAAAAGGCTGCGTGGCGTCATCTACGCCCGATATTCATGCAATAAGCAGAGAGAGGAATCCATTGAAAGGCAGATACGCGAATGCAAGGAATTCGCCAGAACGAATAACATCGACATCATCAATACCTACATCGACAGAGCGATGTCGGCGACGAACGACAACCGCCCTCAGTTCCAGAGAATGATCTCGGATTCCTACCTCAACTGCTTCGATGTTGTTCTCATCTGGAAGTCGGACCGTTTCTCCAGAAACCTGAAGCAGGCGATTTCCTATCGGGACATCCTCCGCGAAAACGGGGTGAAGCTTCTTTCTGCGACAGAGTCCAATATCGAAGGACCTGCGGGAATCCTATTCGAATCTATGAACGACGGATACAACGAATACTATGTTTTTGAAATGAAGATGTTGATAGATTTGCTAGCCAACACCATATAATAATTGGTGATGAATATTAACGTAGTGGCATATTAAAATAAGGAGACAAACTTATATGAATGATATTTTTTCTATAGATAAATTTATTGAAGAGAAAGTCAAAGATATGTTTAATTTTGATTTTTGGATGCCTGATTTAACAAATAGACAAGGCAATAAATATAATGATAATCTTAAGGCTTTTCACTATATATTTTCTTTAGGAGAAGATGGAAAGACATATTTATGGAATAAGTACATTACTTGGAATTCTACTCTTTCTAATTTTTATGAAAAAGATTTTACAAAGGATGAACTAGATTTTTTAAGATTAATAGAAAAAGCTAAACAAGATGCTATTAATAAATATGGATCTTTGTCTGAGGATATTAATATCAATAAACCAATAGAAACGAATCGTCTAATTTTAAAAGCATTTAATGAAGAAACTTCTAAATTATATGATGAATATTTTTATCAAAATAAAGATGAATTTGAAAATTATTATGGTTTGGAATATGGTGATTCAATTAAACATTGCTATATGAACGAAAAACCTTTAGGTTTTGCTATATTTCTTAAGAATAGTAATACACCTATAGGTAGTATTTGCTTTACGAATTTTAATAATGCTTTGTACAATGTTGAATATTTTGTTAAAAAAGAATATAGAAGAAACGGATATGCTTTTGAAGCATTAAATGAACTTATAAATCAACTGAAATTAAAAAGTCTATTTGTATTGTCTGAAACTTTAAGACAGTGTGTATTTGATGTTGTTAATTCCGATATTAGATGCCTAAAAATTAAAACTAAAACAACAAATATTAGTTCACAAAAGCTTGCGGAGAAGGCTGGATTTACAAGATATGGAACTTTATTATTTTCTGGATGTTATAAGAATAAATATTATGATGAGGTTGTTTATTATCTTGTATTGAATGAAGATAGAAAGGCAAATTAAATTAATAATTACTTGTAAAAAAGTCTGACGTTTATAGTGCTTTTACAAATCATGTGTTGTTTCTTATATTTATCAGCTAATTGTAAATTAGACTAAGCAAAAACGGATTTTATATAGTGTATAAAGGCAAGAAATCTTTAGTTATTTTTGGGGTTGTTTTTATTAGAACTTAGCATGCCAGTTAATTGACTAAGCACATCACTGCCGCCATTAATATTGATATTTCCAACTTTTTCACAAATTCTTTCAACGTATTCTAGTTCTTTTAATTTGTAAAGAGTGGCATTTTCATCCATTAAACGTGCTGTATTAAGTAATGAACGAGTGGAAGCTACTTCTTCACGTCTAGTAATAACATTTGCTTGAGCGCGCTTCTCTGCGACTAAAACAGTATTCATAATGTCACGAATTTCGCCAGGTAAAATTATATCTTTAACAGATGCTTCATTTATGCTTAGATACAATTCTTTACCTTTTTCTTTAAGAGTATCTAATAAATATTTAGACATTTCCTTTTTTGAAGCAAGAATTTCATCAAATGTTTTTTCGCCAATATAATCACGTAACGCTAATTGAACATATGTGTAAAGTTGATTTTTGTAGTCATTAATCTCAGTAATTACTTTAACATAATCATTAACTTTATAATTAACAACGCAATTTATACGTAATGATACTTTATCATTGGTCAATAATTCTTGACCAACAATATCCTGAGATACAACACAAGATTCTACAGGAATTACAGTAACGACATTGCTTCCTTTGGTGAAGAAATGTATGCCTGGTTCGAGTAATTTTACAAATTTGTGATTATAAAGTAGAACACCAATACTTTTTGAATTTATTTCAAATTTAGAAACATAAGGTGATAATACTTGTTCAGTAAGTAGATATTTTGGAAAATCACTTGGAATTTCAGGAGTATTTAGATTAAGATGCAAAAATTGATGCTTATAATTCGCATTCCAAAAATAGTATTTGTTGGGTGTGAGAACACTCTCAAAAATACCATCAACTATGTGAACGACAATTTCTCCACTTTTTACCTCTACTTTTAAAGTTTCTTTCTGAAAATTGCTGTCACTATTAAAAATTTCTAAATCGCTGATATCATTAACTTTAATTGCTGAATTATTAACCTCACAAACTTCATAAGATTTTCCGCCTAAAGTGTTATATACACCAGCCCCGACCATTTTTATGAATTTCCCTTTCTTGAACAGAAATCCTTTGCAACCTTCTTTAATTAATACTCTCATATTTTCATCCTCCTATATTAATAACCCTAATAAATAAAAGGGATTATTAGCGACAAACACCCTATAAACATAAAGCGGTCTTTGATTAAGTAAGTACTCTTTTAGTCGGAATGAAATCATTTGGACTAAATTCCATATTTACGGTATCCTCATTGAACAAAGCAAAATGCTTATTATCACTTACTCTATTAGCAAAACGAGCCTAATTTTTCTTTGATGCGGGTGTTTCTTTTTTTATTGGACATAAAGTCCAATAGTTTAATAGATTTTGGAGCTTTTACCACTAAGCTTATTGACTGTCAAAAAGACAATCAAGTGGGATTCGAACCCACGTCATTTACACCTCAAAGGTGCTAGAGGCATTATTTTTCAAAGAGGGATTTGCCATTTCCCGCAAGAGATCCAGTATACACTTTGAAATATCTCGTGTACTGCGACAAATTGACATGTCCGCCTAATCGGTATAACTTGCATTAATAGTGTATCATTATTCAAGCTTAAAAAAATAATAAAAAAGAGTTTTTGCTATTAAATATATATAATTTTTCGATATTCACAAATCGGCATCAAAGGTGGAGTGCTCCTTGCTAAGTACAAGAAGTGGATAGGAGTCAGTAGGCACGATCGTTTGATGAAAAAGGCCAAAAATCCGGAATTGAAAAATGCCGTGACTCAATTGTATCGCCCCAGAGCCATGATTGGCGATGGCGGAACTGCTAGTGTCCTAAAATTTGAGAAGACTACTAGCTTGGGCATTGCTAAACATGGTAAGCTACATACGATAAAGGCTGAAAATACTATAAAATATCTCAAGCATATATTATCCAAAAGCGATAAAAAACTAGCAAACAAATTACTTAAGAACCTTATAAAGGCATTAGGAGGAACTAAAAAATGAAATATGAAACTATATATACTGATTTTAAAAATTTATTTCCGGAAGAAAAAGAATATTTTTCTACGTGTGAAAAGAATTCCGTTATCGGAGATGATGGCGACGAGTTATCGCATATGTCATTCGGAATATTTGTCATGCCTTTCATCTACAGACTTTTGGAAAACGAAGATGATGCAAGGCTGAGAAAAGCGTTCTCTTTCTTTGAAGATATGGCTAAAAGCGAAGATTATAGGGTGCAAAACTTGCTTCAAGTCACTATATTGGAAAATCTTACAACCGAAAGCGAAGAAATATACAAAGCCGCCCAAAAATACATTGGTCCTGAGACGAAGACTTTTGTAAATCTGGTAGCCACCTATATGAATATAGAACCGATGATATGAAGAAAAATAGCGGCCTTTTTGGCCGCTTTTTAAGTCCAAATATTACAATAAATACTAGTGTGGTATGAAAGATTATTTTGATTTGTTCTTGAGCTTGATTATGTAGTCCAAAGACAAAAAAGACTAATTGATTCTTTATAATCAAATTTTATTTTATTAATTTTTGTATTGAGTTATTCATAAATTAATGCCATATTTCGTAGGATTATAATATAGCCGATTACATAATTAAAGAAGGATTATTGCTTATAATTCAACAATCTTAACATTGTTTATGCTCTCTCCAAAATGATTTATAGAAATAATAGTCTTATCTTTAAACAAATTATTAATCAGGCTAATAATTTGTTTATTTGTAATTGAATCTATTTTAGAATTCATTTCGTCCAAACAGATGATTGATGAATCTTTCAATAATATCCTTGCTATATTAAATAATTGAAGTTCTCCAGAAGAATATTCATTAGGATTTAATTTTATATCTATGTCTTTTATCTTCGATAATCCCACTTTATTTAAAGCGTCGAATACTGATTCTTTTGAAATCGAATCATTTAATAAAGTCATTTCTTCATAAATGGTTCCACCATTGAAGAATGGATCCTGATAAACGATAGAAAACAATCTATTCCTTTCTTCTTCATTCAATAAGAATGATGGTTTCCCTCCTATTGTTACATCACCCTCATTCGGCTTTAACAAGCCAAGAATAAGTTTCATTAAAGTCGATTTCCCTTTTCCACTTTCACCTTTTAATAAAATCTTATCTTTTTCTTTTATATCAAGATTAAAATTAGATAAAACATCTTTATCTTCATATTTAAAACTGCATGATTTAATTTCAATACTATATCCTTTTATTTCATCGTTATTATTCAAGACTTCAGAATATTCAAAGAACTTATTTAATCTTTGATATGAAGCGATGGATTGTTGAATAGTTTGTATTTCCATTCCTATGTTTTCAATTGGAGAAAACAAATCACTTATCAAACTCAACGATGAGATGATCATTCCAACAGTCATATTAAATATGTCAGGTTTTAAACCTGAAACTAAGATTATAGTTGCAATCAAAATACATCTAATCATCTGCATTATCGGTGAAAATATTGCATCATAGAAATAAGATTTTTGGCTTTCCTTATAATTAGTATTTAAAATAGTCTCATATCTATTTTTAGAATATTTATATGCTTTATTTATTTTTATTTGTTCTATATTCTCTATAGATTCAAATAGAATTTCATTAGCATTTCCATCACAAGATTTAACTTTCTTTTGTGCTTTTAACATCCTTCTTTGAAAGAATAAAGTCATAAATATTATCAAAGGTAAAATGGCAGTGACTATCAGACCAAATATATAGCTATACATATAAAGCGATATTAATATTCCAACCATCTTAAACAAATCGCTGATCATATCTATTATTCCATCTTCAAAAAGACTATTTAACGAATTCAAATCATTTCCAAAATATCCTTCATATGTTCCTATATCTACATCAGTTAAAAGCCTGTAATCAATCTTGGAATAATGATTTATCATAGCCTTTCTAACATATGCAAAATAATATTGTGAAAAAGAAAGAAGCAGATAATTCTTTAAGAAATTAGATAATCCATATAAGACATAAGATAAGACATAAGCACAAATAAGAATAACTAAGACAGCCATGTTATTCCTATCTAAATAATCATCAGTTATTATTCTAATCAACTGAGCTGGAGTCAAAGACAGAAGAATCGAAACAACTAAAGCAAGAATACATAAAATTGATTTTATTTTATTTTGCTTAATATATTCCCAAAGTAATTTCTTTATCATAATCATCCCTCCACCAAAGATTTAAACGAATCATCTTTCAATAGATTAAAGTATGTATCTATCTTTGCTATTCCATCATTCAAATAAATGATTCTATCCAGTTTCTTCAAAATATTTTCATCATTGGTAACGATGAAAAACAATCCGTTCATATCTAATACTTGATTTGAAATAGATTCAGACATCGATCTTTCCAAAGAAGAAAATGGATTATCAAGTAAATACATATTAGATTGATGATACAAGCTTCTAGCTAACATCAATCTTTGCTTTTGACCACCACTGATATTCACCATTGTCGGATTGATCTCAGTATTGATATCTAATTGAGAATCTATAAGACAAGCTGAATTCAAGGCTTCTTTTATATTCCCATCTCTACCTAATTCAATGTTGTTAGCAATAGAATCTTTGAATAGTGATTCTTTAGAAGGACAATAAGAAATAACTTGATTTTTAGATTTAAATAAATCTTTTAAATCTATTCCATTTAGTTTTGCTTCCCCATCATATTCATATAGACCAGTTAAAGACTTTAAGAGAGTTGATTTTCCTGTATGCACTCTACCTACAATTCCAATTTTTTCATCTTTATTAAAACTATAAGTTATAGTTGGAGTTTTAAAATCATCATAAGAATATGAGAAATCGATTAAAGATAATCCATCAGAATTAAACTGATATTCTTCTTCTTTTTCTATATCATCTTCTAGGAAAGGCTTAATACGTTTCCAGGTAACTTTAAGTCCTTGATATGCATTGAAAGATTTTCCAACCTTTGATCCTTTATTGGCTATCAAAACAAAAGTTGTAAGAATAGTTGTGAATGTTCCTATATCATAAGTTCCATCGATGACATTATTTAAGCCAAAGTATAAGACAAAGAACAATCCTATAAATCCAATTGATGAATATATAGATTCCATACTAGCTTTATAAACTAAGTTCTTCACATTCTTTTTAGCTAACACGTCGACTTCTTTAGAATATTGATCTATATATTTCTCATTTACTCCCATTCCTCTAAAATAAATCTCATTCTTCAACATATTCAAAGTACTATCTTTAAACTTAGATGAATACTCTTTGTAATCTTTTGTAGTCATATATACTTTCTTCTTTAGAAACAAAGAAATAATTATAGATATGAGAACAAAAGGAAGACTCATAAGGGCAATTTTATAATCTAATAAAAAATAAGAAACTATATATCCGATCATCAATATCACTGTATCAAATATCTCTGTAGTCAATTTTCTGATACTTTCACAAGTATCAGAAATATCAGTCGTATTCTTATTCAGGATATCTCCAACTTTATTTTGCTCATAAAAGACCATATCCAAACTCAACATATGATTGAAGCATTTATTTCTCATCAAATAATTCATCTTATTTGAAAATACTCTAACCAGATATCTTTTCAAAAATCTGTTTATTTGAACAAAAATTGTCAAGCCTAAAAATATCAATGATGATTTGATAATCAAATCAGTATTTTGTTGTTTGATGCTATTGATAGCATCTCCTTCTATCCTAGGGATAAAACTCATCAATGAATCATAAAGAATTCCAGTGATGGTTAAAGGAACTAGTATCCCCCAAAGATAATAGAAATAATATCTAATTTTATTATAGTGTTTCATTTTCCTTGCTTTCTAATCTGTTTTGATTTTGTATATACTTTTGTCAATAAAGATAAAAATTGTTCTTTTTCTTCATCGCTAAAAACAGAGAAGACTGATCGATAATAGTTGTCTTCTAAATCGACGATATCCTTTTTAAACGACTCAGCTTTATCAGTTGGATAAAGTTCATATGCCCTTTTGTCTTTTTGGCTTCTCTTTCTATCGACCAAGCCCTGATCCATCAATTTCTTTACTATTCTAGTTATCAATGCTTTATCTAATCCTAACAACTTTGATAGTCTTTCCTGAGATATGCCTTTGTTATGTCTTATCAAATGCAAAGACATTTCTTCAGAAGATGAAAAGTCATCCATTTCTTTGTTCTTTCTCTTATACAAATCCAGATTTCTACTAATCTTAGTTATATAACGATATCTTTCATCCATAGACTACTCCTTAAAATAGTTGATTAATCAACTATTCATAGACTAAAACTAGCTATTATATTTGTCAATACATCAAAAAGAAAACTGCCGATAACTCCAAGAATTGGAGTTTCTCAGCAGTTATTTAGTATTTGAATTTTTATTTGCTTTCGATGAATTTAAGGATATCATCATATACAATTTGATGATTGTCTTCATTTAATATCTCATGAAGCATATGATCATATCTCTTATATTCGACGTCTTTATATCCTATCTTTTTGAGGTAATTCATCGATTTAGTTAAACCCTTATCATATCCAGTCAAGAAATCGCCATCTCCATTGAAAGACCTGATTCTTAATTCAGGATTCTTGCATTGATAATGTTTGATCTTTCTAATTTCATTATTAGATTTGATCAGCACTTTATATCCACCAATGGTAAACTCATCTGCAAAAAGCTCATCCGCATTCTTCTTTCTAATGTTTTCTTGACTATAAGAAAGCCAAAGTTTCTCATCTTTTGCCAGACCACTAGCATTTTTTAATAGTTTGGATTTTTTAGTGTATCCGCCTTTAAAGAAAGCTACTACATCACACATAAAATCACCGAGCCAAGCGAAATGCTCATATTCAACAGTCCCAGTCAATATGAGATTCTTAATCTCATCATCATGCTTTTCTAGATATACTCTAGCTAATTGGCTTCCTAAAGAATGTCCAAACAAAGTCAAATCCTTGCCTGGATATTTGTTCTTGATGAAATGGGTCACCACTACAGCATCATCGATCAATTCATCAAGATTGATGAAATGACCACGAGGATATTTCTCGTTGACATATTCACCATGCCCTCTTAAATCAGAAATAATTACCGCATATCCATTTTTGTTTAAGAATTCACAGAAATCATAATATCTTTGCTTATGCTCCAAAGACCCATGAATAATTTGAAATAATCCTTTAGGATTATCGCAAGGAAAGAAAGTTACTGGAATCTTCTCGCCATCAAATGCATCCAAAAATAATTTTTCCATTTTAAATCCTCACTCTTTCTTGTCATCTTTATTTTCTTCTATTTTCTCTTTAGTATCAAGAAGCTTTGGCTCTTCTTTAATATTTTTATTTCGTTTCTTAGCAAATCCATAACCACCAGAAACATCATAAACATTAGTGATAGTGATAAAAGCTGATGGATCTTCGTCGTTTACAATCTTTAAGAAATCTTGATACTCTTCTTTAGTGAAAGATGCATATACAACTTTCCTTTCAACACCTGTATATCCACCTTGCGCTGTATAAATAGTAGTTCCTCTTCTCATCTTAGTATGAATAGCATGGGATATGTTTTCCCAATGAGAAGATACGATTTCTGCATGCAATACTTGCGATCCACCGACAAACACCTTCGCTATGATTTGAGAGCATATAACAGCAGACATTATGCCTATCAAAGAAGTGATGATATCCATGTAAGCAAACATACCAGCTGCAATTATGATTATATCGATGATAATCGAAACAGTATGAGCCTTCATCTTTGTGTGTTTACTAAAATAAACCACGAGACACGTAGTTCCACCAGCACTTCCACCTCCTTTAAAGGCTAAAGAAGTTGCCAACCCCATAAAAACACCGCCAAATACTGCTGCAACAATGCTTACAGCTAAAGGATCATATCCACTTCCTATAACGGGATTAGGATATGAAGACATGTATTCTTCTATTCTCAAATAATGAAACGATTCGACATTTCTAATGGCTGTAAATATAAAGACAAAAGATGGGTAAGTAATAGATGAAATACTATTCTTGATCAAAGATGAAAATCCTAATAGGATAAAGGCTAAAATAAAAAAGAAAATGGTCAACAATAGAATAATAAAATCAGTATCTATCCAAGACGGATAGTTATTGTTTGTCGATCTCTTTATTATTTCCATAATAGTCAAAGCTATTCCTGAATTTCCACCCATAACAATATTTCCGGGAATTAGAAAGAATGATGTTGCAAAAGCTAGCAATACACTTCCTAAAAATATCAGAATCAAGTTCATCGCAACTTTCTTAGGAGGTAAACTTAAAAATGTTTGCTTAAAGTCTTCCTTATATTCTTCTTTTTTCCTATCCAACCAACTCATCTTTATATCGGCATCGTTATTCATATGTTCAACCTCTTAACACAAATTCAATTGTATATGATAAAAGTGTTTTTCTATTTAGGTTGTTATAATTAATTAACTTTCTCATGAAAAGAATAAAGAAAAAGACCTTCCCCAGAAGGTCTTGTCTAATCAATTTAACTTCTTTGACAAATCGATTGCTGTTTGGATTCCTTTATCCAAGAATTCTCTTAAGGCTACTTCGAAACCTCTAGGATCTTCTTTCATCGATTTCTCTGAAACTTCGAATACTCTAAGGTGATGCCAATTTGCTCCACTATATGGTCTTGCCCAGGGTCTATCAACGAATACTTTTTTAATCCTATTAAATGCTTCAGTTCTAATAGGTGTTAATGCATCATCCTCATCAGGAATAGGGAAAGTTAAATCTATCGTGTATCCTTCATGGGACTGCTCGTCATGTGTATCAAATGTGTAAAGCTCGAAAAGACAGAAATATCTAAATCTAAACTTTCCAATAACCTTTTTATCTTGAGCAGGATAATTCTTATTTATTGCATCGATTTCAGGAGTTGAAAATCTGACACATAAATGGAGTGGGACGCCTTGCGTTGAATCTTCACTTCTATAATCAATGAAATCATTCTTCTTTTTGGGAACACTAATTTCTTTCTTTTCCAAGAATTTATCTATTTCAGATTGAATAATATACTCTGTACACATGCTATTACCACCTTTATTATGAAAATTTGCTACTTTTTATACCACAAAATCAAATATTTAGAACTATCAGAACGCATAATACTCAAAATATTGAGCTTTATCTCTTTTTTTTTACGTATCCATAAACTTAAACAGATTATAGACACACAACTTTTAAGCAATTTTGATTTGATTTCATATATCGGAAAAGAACTATACTTTTCAATGAATATATTACGATTGATAATATTCCTTCCGAGGTTTACGAATATAAAATAAATGGGAGATCTCCTATAGAATGGATAATGGTGGAAAATATGTATTTGATTTGATTCTATCTTTAATAACAGTTTCATTAGAAACACAAAAGTTGATTAAAGAGTTACCTGAATACAAAGAAATATAAAGAAATGATTATCCGATATACACTCCGTTTTTCTTCATATTTTGGAGTGTGTTTTCGTCGATATCATCACCAGATTCATCTAAATATTCTTCTGTACCTAATATCAAAGTATGAGTGTCTGGAATTATATCTACAACAGCTACTTTCAACACATCACCCAACACTATTTCTCTTTCAGTGTTTCTACCATAAACTGAAAAACACATTCTTTGATTCTTATAATAATCATTATCGATATGATCATACGGCAACAGACCAGTTATTCCATTAGTTAAAGAAACTTTAATTCCCGATCCTATGAAGTTTCTAACTTCGCCTTCCATAACATCATACATTCTTGAAGACATGTATCTTTCACATTCCATATCATGAGCATTATTCATGATTTGCTTAGCAAGTTTTTCTTCTTGCGATAATAAGTCAGGGAGATTATCTAAATAATCTCCTACTGCTTTTCTATCCGATTCATCATTATTGTCTAATAAGAAATCGTGAAGCAATCTGTGAGTTAAAAGGTCTGGATATCTTCTTATAGGAGAAGTGAAATAAACATAATGATTACAATTCAATCCAAAATGAAGTCCAGGCGATCTGCTATAGACTACAGGATTCATCATCTTTAATGTACATAACTTTCCTATTACTTCAGCCCATTTAGGAATCGATTCAAAGTATTTAGCTAAGTTTTCAGATGTAATAATCTTAGGAAATAAATCAGGATCTATTCCAAATCTATCTAAGAAATCTCTAATTAGACACATATCATCAAGCCTAGGTGCATCCTCAGTCCTAAACAAAGCAGGAACTGCTTTGTCATTTAAAAGCTTTCCGACTTCATCATTAGCTAAAATCATAAAAACTTCTACTAAGTTCTCAGCTTCAGATTCATGTCTGGGTTTAACTGTATCTGGATTTCCATCCTTATCTAATGTGAATTCAGGATAGTTTCTTCCAAAAACAAGTTGGCCTTTTTCCTTTTTTCTCTTCAATATTTTTCTAGAGCATTCCAACAACAAGTCGACATTATATTTAAGGTCACCATCAAACTCATCTTTCTTTCCTTTTATATATTCGTCGACTTGATCATAAGTGAGTCTTGCTTTAGATTTGACTTTAGACAAAAAGACTTCACTAGATTTATAAATTCCATCATGGTCTAAATGTAAAAGACATGTTATAGTCAATTTATCGACATTTGGATTCAATGAGCAGACATCATCGGATAGAATCGTCGGTAACATCGATATTTCAGTCTCTGGGAAATACATAGATGTAGCTCTTAATCTAGCCTCATAGTCCAACGGAGTTCCTTCTTTAACGTAACTTGCAACATCTGCAATATGAACTCCCACATCATAACCATAATCAGTCTTTCTTATAGATAGTCCGTCATCGAAATCTTTAGTGGATGCACCATCTATGGTCACCATAAATTCATTGGTTAAATCATGTCTATCTTTAGCTGTATCAGTAAAGTTGGTAGCTAAATTTATAGCTTGCTCATCCACATCTTTAGGGTATGTCAATGTCCCGCCTTTTTCAACTATAGCATTCATCAAATCGAACATTCTATCGCCTGGCTTAGATATCACTTTAGTAACTTCTACATCACATATATAATCTCTTCTATCAATTATTTCCGCCCTAACTAATTGACCTTCTATCAATTCTACAGATGTCCTTTTGACATAGAATCTAACTTCACTATCGATGTTCTTAAAAGAACTAATAAAGAATCCTTCATCATCCTTAGATACAATGCCCTCAATAAAAGATACCGGTCTTACTATTTGAATCAATGAACCTTCGCCATTATTCTCATAAAGATCATCATCAATTCTTACAAAGACACAATCTCCTTTTAATAATTTAGTTGCGTCTTGTCCTACTAGTCTTATATCACGCATATCTTTCTTCAATGGTGTGACGTAAGCATAATCTTTAAATCTATTTTTAACATATGAAAGAACAATTCTAGATCCAGTCAATGAATATTTACCATCTCCAAGTCTGATTATCCGGCCTTCAAAAACTAGTATATTTAAAAATTTTTTAATCTCATCTAAAGAGCAATTCGACTTAGCTCTCAATTCATCTTCATCCATATCACGAATATTCAATAATTCAATTATTTTGCTTCTATTCATATGTACCACCTAACCAAACTAAAATTATTTAACTTTCTCTTCCTCTTTTCAACATATTTTATAAATAAAAATCCGGCAAATCGCCGGAATTGATATCTATTGGCTGGGAATAGTGGGTTCGAACCACTGCATGCTGGTTTCAGAGACCAGAGCCTTACCACTTGGCTAATTCCCAAAGGCAAAAGATATTTTATAAACTAAGTATATAAATTTCAAGTGTTAGAATAGAGAAAACAGCATTGATTCTTGGTAAAACTACATAGAACAATGCTTTTGGGCATCCTCATAACTCAATCCGTTTAGAACTACTAAGTTATAGATTGAATTAGGATTATCATTATCATAGTTTTCACGTCTGTCAATCTTTTGAGGAACGCTATAAATCATATCCAGATTATTTTTAGATAAATCATCTTTAAAATGATCAGCTATATAGAATGGACTAGATTCATAAATAGATAATCTTTTAAGAGCTCCATCCTCTACATCAGCCAATTTCAAAAGCATCAAGAAATCATCGATTAAGAAGTATATGAGAATATCTTTATGTTTAGATAGATATTTCTCGTATAAATCAAGCATGGCTTCACAAATCAAAGAATTACGTCTTCCACCGATAAAGAAATCGCTCCAAGTGCAGTACTCACCATTCAATTCGAACCAGCCTTTCATCCCCTGATTTCCCAAAGATAAGATAGATTGTTTCTCCAGTTGCGATTCAAGATCTATCTTCGATGTAAAAAATATCGTCGAATCTACCCATATTCCGCCTTTTTGATATATAAGACTAAATCTAAGAATATCAGAAAATGTTTGTATGGAGATATGATTTTTCATAAATGCATCTATGAATATCTGCTTCATTCCAGAAATTTCTTTAAAATTATGCTTATCTATGAAAACGATATTGAAAGTATCTCCATAAAGTTCTTTCATCCTTTCTAAGTTTCTCTTAGCTTTATTTGGAAGACTATCGATTCCATCCCACCAAAAGAAGAACATATTCTTTTCTTCTTTTGTAAGAGATGGATATTCTCTATTCTTTCCGCCATAAGTCTTTGATACATATGGATAATACTCTTTATAAATCTTCTTCAAATATTTGTTATTCTTCTTTTTATTGTGATATGAGACTTGGAACTTAAAAGTTTTAAGGAACTTCTTAAGGCCCATGTTTTTCATTTCATGAAAAGCTTTCTTTATAGTAAATAGAGTCATATCGGATTTCTCCTATTTTTTTCTAATCAAGAAAAGCAGTCTATCGATATCAGCTGGATGAACATTAGTTATTCTAGAAGCCTCGCCTATAGTCTTAGGCTTGATCTTATTCAACTTTTCTCTAGCTTCCAAAGAAATACCTTCGACTTTAGAATAATCCAAATCTTGGGGAAGAATCAAGCTTTCCATAGCTTGCATCTTCTCAACATCTTTCTCTTCCAAATCGATATAGCCTTTATACTTGACATTAGTCTCTATCTTAACACCTAAATCACTAGATAAGACTGGAAGCTTAGGTTCACATTGCTGAAGTCCCTCATATGTGACCTTAGGTCTTTTCAATAAATCCTTATAAGATGTAGATCCGATAGGCTTAGTCTCACCAACTGATTCTAAATACTTAGGCGTCTTTTCATTCAAACCAACATAAATTGTATCAAGTGCATGCTCAGCGACTTTTAATTCATCCATTCTTTTAAGATACTTATCGTATCTGTCTTTGGAATTAAGTCCTAAATCGTATCCAATTTTAATCAATCTTTCATCAGCATTATCAGATCTTGTAATCAATCTATATTCGCTTCTTGATGAAAGAAGTCTATAAGGTTCTTTAGTTCCTTTTGTAACCAAATCATCAATCATAACACCGAGATAAGCTTGATCTCTCCTAAGGGTGAACCAAGGCTTGTTATCTATATATAAAGAAGCATTAATTCCAGCTAAAAGTCCAGCTCCAGCTGCTTCCTCATATCCAGATGTTCCCAATATTTGACCTGCGATAAATAAACCTGGATGATTTCTAATCATCAAATTTCTTTGAACTTGAAGTGGCTGAATCGCATCATATTCGATAGCATAAGCATACTTCAAAAACTCAGCATGTTCAAATCCAGGAAGTGAATGCACCATAGGGCCTTGTAATTCAACAGGCATTGAAGTTGAAAATCCCTGTAAATAAATCGAATCAGTATGAATAGATTCAGGCTCGACAAAAAGCATATGTCTTGGATGATCTTTGAACCTAACAACTTTGTCTTCTATAGATGGGCAGTATCTAGGTCCGACACCTTTTACTACTCCTCCATACATGGCAGAGTCTTTGAGGTGATCTAAGATAATCTTATGAGTTTCAGGAGTCGTATATGTCAAATAACACATAATCATCTTCTCGACGGGTAAGAACTCATTGGTGTCATACGAGAATGCCCATTGTCCAGGTGTTCCAGGCTGAGGCTCTAGTTTAGAGAAATCAATTGAGTCTCTTTTTATTCTAGGAGGAGTTCCCGTCTTCAATCTCAACAATTCGATTCCCAAATTCTTCAAAGCTTGAGATAATCCATGAGAAGCTTTCTCACCATCAGGTCCACCTTCTTTGACTACATGTCCTCTCAATATCAAAGACTCCATATGAGTTCCTGTAGTCAAAACGACAACCTTAGAAGTTATTCTACTTCCATCTTCCATGACTACCCCTCTTATGGATTTATCATCATCGACTATCAAATCGACAGCCATTCCCTCTTTGATAGTTAAGTTCTTCACCTGCTCCATATAGGCCAAAACAGCTTTAGGATAATCGACTTTATCTTCTTGAGCTCTTAAGGATCTAACTCCAGGACCCTTAGACATGTTCAAAACCTTCATTTGAAGGGCAGTTTTATCAGCTAACTTTCCTTCTATTCCACCTAAAGCATCTATCTCTCTAACAACAACTCCTTTAGCTGATCCACCTATTGATGGATTGCATGGAAGATTCGCAATTACTTTTTTATTTAGACAAAGCATCAATGTATTTTTGCCTAAAGTTGCCAAAGCATGGGCAGCTTCTGTTCCAGCATGTCCAGCTCCGACTACAATGGCATCATAATCAAAATTTGTAATCATAGTTTATCCAACGCTCCCTGCTTTGGCCATATCCAATGAAATCAAATGGCTTAGCTCAACTGAATATTCCAAAGGCAATTCTTTAGCAAAAGGCTCTATAAATCCCATAACAATAGTCTTAGTAGCTTCTGATTGAGACAATCCTCTAGACATGAGATAGAACAACTCAGTCTCATTGATCTTACTCACTGTCGCTTCGTGTTCAATATAAGCAGAATCATTCATACATATATTGTCTGGAATAGTATCCGAAGCTGAGGAGTCATCCAAAATCAAAGTGTCACATTCCTCGTGTGATCTAGCACCATATGCTTGAGGCATAATCTTTATCAAGCCACGGAAATTAGCTTTCCCACCTTCTTTGACAACAGACTTTGAAATTGTAGTAGAAGATGTGTATTTTCCGATATGGATCATCTTAGCTCCGTTGTCCTGATATTGATTTTTAGCACCTACGGCGATAGATATACAAGAACCTTTAGCTCTATCGCCTTTTAAAATACAGCAAGGATACTTCATGTTTCTTCCTGATCCGATGTTTCCATCGATCCATTCCATGAGACCATCTTCTTCAACAACAGCTCTTTGGGTGACTAGATTTACAACATTGGTAGACCAATTTTGAATAGTAGTATAACGGCATTTTGCACGTTTTCCAACGACAATTTCAACCACAGCAGCATGTAATGAATCCTGGGAATAAACAGGTGCTGTACATCCTTCGACAAAATGGAGAGAAGCATCGTCATCGACAACGATTAAAGATCTTTCAAACTGGCCAGACAAAGCATTATTGATTCTAAAATAAGATTGAAGAGGTTTGTCTACATGAACACCTTTAGGCACATAAATAAATATTCCACCCGACCAAACAGCCGTATTCAAAGCGGCATACTTGTTGTCGTTGAAAGGAATGACTGTTCCAAAATACTTTTTTACTAATTCAGGATATTTTTTCAAAGCAGTATCGGTGTCACAGAAGATTACACCTTTCTCGTCGACCTCTTTAAGCATGGAAGAATAGACAGATTCAGATTCATATTGAGTATTAACTCCTGCTAAGTATTTCTGCTCTTGTTCTGGAATTCCCAACTTTTTAAAAGTATTCTTGATTGTTTCAGGAACATCATCCCAACTCTTAGATACACCCTTAGTGTAACGAGTAAAGTATCTATAGTCTTGGAACTTGATGAAATCGAGATTAGGTCCGAAGGAAGGCTGAGGTCTTTCAGCAAAGTTCTTATAGCCTTTCAATCTCAATTGGAGCATCCATTCAGGTTCTCCTTTCAATTGAGATATTTGTCTTACGATATCCTCATTGATTCCTTTAGGTGTTTCAACTATAGGAATGACATCGTCATGGAATTCATATTCCTTACGTCTTTCTTCATTTCCTTCTGTAGGATCAAACTTTGCGTGACTATTTTTATCTGGCATAGTCTATTTATCCCCCTCCTTTCCATCTTCTTTCACCACCGCTTGAAACAAACCTCTCCAACCGATGGTCGCACATCCTATTCTAGAAGCTTGTCTTCCAACATTTTGGAAGATTATAGCTTCTTGTAGCTTATCTTGATCATAAGGCTGACTTTCAAGCATTTTCATATAGTTATCCATAAGATCAGCAGCTTCTTTTAACGTCTTTCCTTTAACTAATTCAGACATTACGGAAGTAGCTGCTGTAGATATGACACAAGCAGTTCCAAACCATTTAACATCCTCGATGACATCTTTATTCAACAAGACTTGAACTGTTATATCATCGATACAAGAAGATGAATTCATCCTGATAGATTTATATCTAGAATCTTTTACTTCTTCCTTATTTCTAGGGTTATCGTAATGATCCATCATCATTTCTCGCATCATCATTGAATCAATTGAAATAGGCATCTAATATATCTCCTCCTTTCAATAGACTATCGACGAACTGATCGACATCAGCTTCGTTATTATAGATATAAAATGAAGCTCTGACAGTACCAGTTTTAGGAAGATAATCAGTCAATATCTTTGCACAATGGAATCCACTTCTAACACAGATACCAAGGCTATTCAAAAGAGTTCCTTCATCCTGGGAGAAAACTCCTCTTCTATTGAAGTCTATAATTCCGGATTTGGAATTTGGATTATATATCTCTATATCCTTAGCTTCTTTAAGCTTGTTCAATGCTATTTGTTTCAATTCATATTCATAAGAATCTATTCTATCCATTCCAATAGAATCAAGATAATCCATAGCTTTAGCTAAACCACAAGCCCCAGGAACATTTTGAGTTCCTGCTTCAAACTTAAAAGGAATTTCCTCATAACTGACCATGCACTTAGTATCAAAAGTTGCGTTCATCCCTCCACCGCTAAGCAAAGGAGGAATAGAATTCAACAACTTCTTCTTTCCATATAAAACACCAATTCCGTTAGGTCCTAACATTTTATGGCCAGAAAAGATTAGTGCATCACAATCTAAATCTTTGACATCTATTTTTTTGTGAGGTACGGATTGAGCACCATCCAAAACAAAATAAGCTCCATTATCATGGACTAATTTAGCTATAGCTTTAGCGTCGATAACATTTCCTAGAACGTTCGATACATGAGCCAACGAAACCACTTTGGTCTTATCTGACATAACCGTTTTTAATGTATCGACAGTCACTTTCCCCTCATCGTCTAGAGGAGCAAACTTGACTACCAAATTAAAATTCTTTGCCCAATTAAACCAAGGCAAAACATTCGATGCATGCTCAGCAGTTGAAATAACTATTTCATCACCAGGGCTTAATATAGAGCAAATTCCATATGCAACGATATTCATTCCTTCTGTATTTCCAGCAGTAAAGACAATTTCCTCAGGATTTGAATTTATGAATTTGGCTACTCTTTCTCTAGCTTGCCAATATCGTTTGTCAGCTAGATGAGCAATGTCATAATCTCCGCGATGTGTATTAGCATTCCAAGTTTCATAATATGAGTTGCTAGCTTTGATAACACAGTCTGGTTTAAATGTTGTAGCACCATTATCGAGATAGCAAAATCTATGATTTTGCATCTCTTTAACATTTCTTATCATAGGAAAATCATTTCTGATTTTCTCTATCTCTTCTTGTGATATAGACTTCGTCATATCTCTTTCCCTAGCAAATCCAATGCTTCTTCTTTAATCTTCTCATCTTTAATCTTCAAAGCGATAGGCTTCAAATATCCAACCATGATTAACTTATTAGCTGTAGGTCTATCTATTCCTCTAGACATTAAATAAAAGATATCGTTATCTGGAACTGATCCCATCGATGCTCCATGAGATGCAAAGACATCCTCTTCCGAAATCAAAAGTGCAGGTGAAGCAACACATCTTGCTTTACCAGATAAATTAACAATCTTTGCTTCTTGACGAGTGTTAGTCTTAGCTGCTCCCTTTCTAATATCTGAAGCTCCTAAGAACTGCATCTGCGAAGAGCCTTCACAAACTCCAAACATCGAAGTTCTAGAAAATGATTCCTTACCTTTATGAACGACATTAGCTTTGTATACCTTCTTTTCATCATCTCTATTCAAAGAAGAGAGATGATACCAGAATTCAGACTTATATCCAATGCATTCTACATCTAAAAGAAAATCGACATCAAACTTAGCGAAATCGACTTCGACAATTGTCAATTTAGCTCTATCTTTCAAAATAATCTTTCCTATTATTTTTAAAGGCTTGTTTCTTTTTAAATTGACGATATCTATGATTTTTTCTTCTCCTTCTTTCAAAGTAGAAGACAAATCTATGACATCACAATCAGGCTCATAATAATCTCTTAATCCAGTCATTACTTATTCTTAGCCTCATTAGCGACAAAACACTCACCCAACATATTTGGAGCTTTTTCTTCTGTCTTAGTTATATCGATTCCATATTCACTCTTCAAGAATGTATAACCTTCTGTATCTACTCTCTTTATTAAATCAGGTCCACCGGTCAATCCGACTTTTCCATTTATAATAACTGCTGATTTAGTTGGATTTATCTCATCGAACAATCTAGCGTAATGAGAAACAATAATGAAAGTAGTTCCTTCTTTTTCGAGTTTATTTATGTTCTCACCTACAGTCTTAATAGCATCGACATCAAGACCAGAGTCAATTTCATCAAGCATACAAATCTTGGGTTTCAAAAGAAGCATTTGAAGTATTTCATTACGTTTCTTTTCTCCACCAGAGAACCCATCATTAAGATGTCTTTCTTTCATATCTGAAGGAAGACCGACATCCTTATAAGCCTGCTCCAATGATTTGTAATATTCAAATAAACCTATAGGCTTTTCTCTATGAGCATTGATAGCTGCTTTATAAAAATCCATCGATACAACGCCTTGAATCTCAGGTGGATTTTGGAAGCAATAGAAAACACCCATCTTTGAAATCTCATCAGGTGTCTTTCCTACGATTTCTTCTCCATCAATCTTAATAGATCCCTCTGTTATTTGATAATGTGGATTACCCATCAAACAAGTCAAAAGTGTGGATTTACCATGTCCATTAGGGCCTAATAGACCAAAGACATCACCTTTTTCAATATCTAAGTCTATTCCGCGGAGAATCTCCAATCCATCAACTTCAGCTTTAAGGCCTCTTATTTCAATAAATGCCATGCAAAAAATCCTCCAAAGCTTATATATTTTAATTATGTTTCAATAATCTATCAATAATGATGATAAATATTCAACTATTAGCCAATAGTTGAGTTAATAAATTATAAAATAACAAAGCAAAATCCTTTAAAGATTGTTTACTTTAACTTAAACGTCAATGTACTAGGCTGATGATCGCTATAAGCAAAGCCTGTGTCTCCGGTTTTAGTTATTGTTGTATTTTTTACTTCGATATTATCACTGACTATAAATCCATCGACAGTAGATACAAATGTAGTTCCTTCTTGCCATGTTATATCGACATCTCTACAACTGGGTAGATTATCAGCAGCATATATTTTAAATCCATCGTCAAATGGGGACTTTTTGTCTTCATCAAACATATAATTCAGCCAATCAGGTTTTAGTTGGTTTACTTGATTCTTAAATGCAAAGTCTTCACTTGTATATTGAGGATACATAGGATTGTTTGTCAATAGATCGTGATTGAAATCACCACCCACTATGACATAATTGCCTTTATCATATTCATTTTTAATATAAGAATAGAGTTCTTGAACTTGTGTATTTCTAATCTTTCCACCTTCATCATAAGCAGACATATGAGAATTGATCAAAACAAATTCTTTACCATTATCAGTCTTGATTCTATTAACATCAAAGCACCTATCCAAATCGAAGAATTTAGAGAATTCAGTCGAGACTGTATATTCAACTCTTTCACTATAATTTATTTGATATTTAGACATAGTAGATAATCCAGATTTGGATTTACCTATAGGATCATTTAAAGGATAGAAGAGATATGCTGAATCATAGTTGATTCCGAATGTCTTATCATAAAATTGGAAAACTGATTCAAATTCACTCTCTTGATTTATATGGTAGGATCTGTCTGAATCCACATCGACTTCTTGCATACAATAAAAATCACTATTTAAATCAGTTATTACAGACTTAATACCATCTGTATTCTTCTGAACATCCTCTTTTGATTCACCTTTTCCATGGGTTCCTACAGTCTTAGTTCCATCCATGTTATATCCTTCATCCATGAAGAATGTATAGTCAGGTGAATAGGCACCAAAACCAACATTAAATGTAGAAACAGTCAATTCTTTATCTGTTTCGACTTTTTCGATATTAGAATTCCTATCAACATCCAACACTTGATTTCCTATCCTATGATAAGAACATACGACATACACGACATAACTACCAACTACCAAAATAGGCAATCCTATAACTACAGCTAACGTTATAGAAGTTATCTTTATTATTTTCTTTGTACTCTTTTTCATACGAGGGATTATTATAAGAATACAAAATACTACTAATTGTTCAAAACCAATACACTGAATCGGTTTATTTCATAATATGAATAAAACTTGATACTGTAATTTCTTTTGCTATTTGCACCGGCAAAGCATTTAAATCCATAACACATTGATAATAAAATTTTAAAGAAATTCTAAATACAAACTCGTGAACAATTAAACACGAAAGAAAAATCAAGTAAATAATATCTCTAGAGGTTATTTCTATTATTTCATAATTATTCAATGTAAATGCCTATTAAAATCTTTAAATCTTAGAGCCAAACACTAAAGTTGCCTTTGCTCCGTTTTCTTTAATCCATAAAAGAATAAGATAAATATCAAGTCGAGACAGAACAAAGAATGTTTTTTTGAAATTAAAATAACTATTATTGCTTGTTATTCAAAATTGAGTAGTATGTTTTATATCAACTATTCACAAATATAAAAAGCTTTGACGTTTAAATCAAAGCTGTTATTTCAATAATGGTGGGCTCAGAGAGACTTGAACTCTCACAGGACGAATCCTATTAGACCCTGAATCTAACGCGTATACCAATTCCGCCATGAGCCCAGTGCTTAGATAAAATACAACAATCCATAGCACTTTTCAATTTGTATAAGCTTATTTAATTCCAAATAGATTTTTGAAGAAATCCCCTATAGCTTTAAAGAAATCGACTATATGCTGCCAAAATGATTTGGGAGTAGACTCTTCATCTGATTTTATATCTTTTCCACTACTATCGCCTTTGTTACCTATATCTGTACTATTGTCTATATCATTTAGTTTTCCTTCTACAACTTTAACTTTTAAATAAACATATCTAGATTCATTATCATCTATTACTATTTCTATTTTCAAAGTATATTCTCCGACTTGATTGTTCCCTTCGATTGGATTTCCATCAATTATGTTTGCTTCTTTATATTCGACTTTATCTATTTGTCCTGCTTCTATAAGCTTATCTACAATTTCATTAGACTCTAATATAGTATCTGTAGAAACTATTAAAGCTCCTTCGGATAAAATATAATTCTCATTTCCGGATCCAAATACAGTGATAGGAAAAATAATTGCTGTTTCATTTTCACTTTTATCTTTGGCTTTTATTTCGACATTGTATCTTCCAGCTTTCATATAATTCATATTTTCATGGTATTCATCTCTCCCTAAATAGACATTCAATTCCTCATCTATTTCATCTACTGATCTAAATTTAGATAATATAAATTCCTCTGATAATCTATCATTTATAGTCGTCTCAATTTTTTCAACTTTAGATGTTATAACAGGAGGAATATCATCGATGATTTGAATAATCTTTTTAACTAAAGTCGAATTCTCTGAAGCATCTTTACTAGAAATAGTTAAGACATAATCTTCAATAGACATAGGTTTATAGCCTTCTATTTCTATCTTAGGAATTAATACTTCTATACTATTATCAGATACTTCTATTCTTTCTAACAGGGAATCTTTCAACATCTTTAAATCTCTTGCTTTATCATAACTTACTTGTATCGGCTTTGTATAACTATCGGCTGATATTCCATCTATTATTATTCTAGGACTTATATCATCTTTACTCATCAACCTAACAGTTATATCTTTTTCAGCTTCATATAGATTTGTCCTTTCATCAAAAAATCTAATAGATAATTGATAATCTACAAATCTACCATTTTGAGCTAATTCATGTTTGTAATAATAATCTCCAAAATTCTCATCAATCCCTGTGATAATATGTTCAGTATATTTTTCATTTCCTATCGGTCCTATTGCTCTTCCATATCTACTTGTAGTAATTGCTCTCAACAAATATAAAGGATACATATAATCCCACCATGTATCGTGAATCTTGTCCACTTCAACTACAAATCTCTCATAATTTTTCCAATATGCAAAAACATCATGAAAATCAATCGCCTTTGCTCCGGCTTTAATTCTAAATTCTTTTGAATCACAATACGCAGCATTAGCAATATGACATGTCTTTGGAAAATTAATATCAACTCTAACTTCCTTCTTTCCTGTCGATGGAATCGATGATTTGTTCTTCTTATAAAAGTCTTTTACTTCTTCTAATACAAATTTTATGTATAGAAAATTATCTTTTCTATCGACTATATAATTTATGTATGGTGAAGAATTACTAGTTCTATTTTCTTTATATGTATAGTCACTGCAATATATTTCATTTTTGTCAACTTTAAATCTTGTTCTTAACCTGACGTAGCTATTATTATCTTTAAAATCAAGTCCTTGGAAATTTAGATTCAAATATTCATCATAATAGAAATTATCAAATGAAACATCATAAAAGCTAAAATAAACAGAGCCTTTATCTGATATAAAATCAGAATAAGATAACCTTCCTCCTGTGTCCTGCTTAAATCTATTATGAAAAGATTCTTTTTTATTATCTATATTTTTTTCGAATCTAAAATAAGGATCTTTATTAAAGAAACTAAAAGACAATCCTATGGATACTATACTTAAAATTAACTTGTTTATAACTTTAAACATCTGTTATTTCTCCTTTCTTTTATGAGGTATAGGAGATGAAATATAAAACTGAATTATTTATAGTTAACAATCGATAGATTTTTGTTAAAATAATAATTGCTGCTCCCGTAGCTCAGTTGGATTAGAGCGGCCGCCTCCTAAGCGGCAGGCCGTAAGTTCGAATCTCACCGGGAGCGCCAATGTCCCTGTAGCTAAACGGATATAGTGTGGGGTTCCGAACCCCAAGTTAAGGGTTCGACTCCCTTCAGGGACCCCAGGGCGTGCCTTCGTGGTGAAGCTGGTATACACGCAAGACTTAGAATCTTGTGGGGAGACCCGTGCGAGTTCGACTCTCGCCTCGGGCACCAGTTTTCTCGCAAGCAAACCGCCGATTAGGCGGTTTTTTCATGCCTTCAAGCCCCACTCCCCTTGAAACGGCCGAACACCTCGAGCCCAAGCGTGCACGTCGTCGAACGTTCT
>ENA-ORMR01000219-ORMR01000219.1-human-gut-metagenome-genome-assembly--contig:-NODE-219-length-64812-cov-4.188443_pt1 | contig 64812 bp, 63 predicted proteins | sample MGYA00242107_ERZ509003 | MGnify/ENA primary metagenome ERZ509003 (study PRJEB26280, sample SAMEA2338699) | human gut metagenome | biome: human gut; feature: human-associated habitat; material: faeces...
TATCCGAAGATGGCACAACCTCCGCAATTGACATCAAGGCTTTGAAAATCGAACTTAAGGCAAACAACTTCTACCGCGGAAACCCGTACATTGACGCAGTGGGGGAATTACTCGGATTTACAGGGGCGCAGCTGGATGCGTTTTTTGAAACGAATGATTATACAAAACTCTTATCGCAAGAGGCTGTGGAGGATACGTCAGACACCTCTACCGTGGCAGAAGCCGCAGAATAATTGAACAATGAAAATAGACAGGCAGGCAGGATTGTAGTAATATAATCTTACAGGGTAAAAGATGCTCTTTTCGAAACGGAACGAACCTACAATAGTATTGTAGACCTCGGGTTGGTTCCCGACTAGCGAATTTCCGTACGGACGAAAGTCCGGATAGCGAGACTTCGGAGCCGACAGAGCGAATAGCTCGCAGGCGGAGTAAGTTGAGCGTGGAGGAAATTCAAGACGAAAGGGGGCTGATATGGAGAATATCAACTTAACTCTAATATTGGTGTTATTGATTCTATTCATATTGAAAAACGGCTCTCATCAAAATAGATAAGAACCGTTAGACCTCTAAGGGCATCCGGCAGCTTAGGAAACTGCCACCCAGTGTTTATATTATTTACGATTTCCTCCGGTTTGTCAAGGGTAGATAAAAATTATGGAGGAATAAAAATGAAATGGTATGAAACTTTACTTAATTACTTAACCCAGTCCAGCACTTATAAAGGTATCTTTACGATAATTTGTGCCTTTGGCGTGACCATTTCCGACGGCTTAACCCAGGCAATAATTGCCTTTTGTGTTGCGCTTTTCGGATTGATTGATGTCATCATTGACGAGCGCAAAAATAAGAAGGCTGAATAATGTATGGTGCTTTATTAAAGTCCATTGCAGAAATGTTTGCCAGGTTTTTTGACTGGCGGGCTTCTGCTAGTGACAACGAGGTTTCACATGAAGTTGTCGGCGATAAGCAGGACCTTGAGCGTGCTTGTTTATGTGCTGAATACGCTTTTGAGGCTGTTGAGGCGGGAGCTTCATTTTATAACAAGCGCCAAAAATACAAATTTGAACATTTTAAAAAGAAGTTTAGAAAGTTACGTTGCTCATAAAGGAGAAGAGTTTAAATGCCCGAACAACCAGACAAGTGCTTTGAGCACCATATGCTTTTGAAAAGAGAGCTGGAGGATTTTAAAAAAGAATTTGACGCTTTGACTAAAAATTGTAAGGATATGCATTGTTTCTTCTTTGGTGGAATAACCCAGTCTGACGGGCATATTTCCTTTGTGGATAAGGTCAACACACTCTATGACAATCAAAAGAATAATCGAAATCTTTTGATAACTTTTTTAAGTGTTTTCGGCGTGATGTTAGTAACCGGCTTAATCGGGCTTGGCATACAGCTGCACAGAATTGATGTAACTTCAAAGGATTTGGCGACATATATTGAGTATTCCAGGAATATTCAAATAGAGCTTGCAGAGTTAAAAGCAAAGGTTGATAGAAATGAAAAGAATAATTATTCACTGGACGGCAGGAACATACCAGCCGAACAATACAGATTTTGAGCATTACCACTACCTTGTTAATGGTGATGGAATGGTAATTAATGGCAAATTCAAGCCTGAAGACAACCTGAATTGCAATGACGGAAAGTATGCCGCGCACACAGGCGGCGGCAATACCGGTTCTATTGGCATTGCAATGTGCGGGATGTCAGGCTATTCATCAGCTAAAGGAATATCAAGCACTAAATATCCTCTTACAAAAGTTCAATGCGAGCGTTGTTTTAAACTCGTAGCCGAACTTTGCCAAAAGTATAATTTACAAGTAACCCCGCAAACGGTACTTACACATTACGAATTCGGGAAGTCTCATCCTAATACTTCTAGTGCAGGTAAGATTGATATTGTGTACCTTCCTCCTTATGGAATTATGGAACAACTCAAGGTTGGAAACTTTATCCGCTCAAAAGTTAAGTGGTATTTTGAAAAAATTTAATCTTTTTTCATCATAAGGCGCATTTGCGCCCTCCTTTCTTAATAACATTACTCCCGCAGTCGTTTATACGGCTGCGGGTTTTGTTGTGTATTTTGTGAGTTATACTAAACTTTTCCTAAAAAAACTGTGGGTAATCTGTGGGTAATTAATATGCATTTTCATATAATCAGTATTTTATTCAACGTTGTAAAACCCTGTAAAATCAATATGGTTAGAAACTTGTTAATTCACTAATAAGGACTTAAAATCCAATTGGGTGAATAACTCAGTGCCAGTTCAAGTCTGGCCCAGGGCAAGTAAAAAACTCACATTTCTGTGTGTTTTTTTTGTTATAAAATAACAGTTTGTTAAGATTTCTTAATCTATTTTAAATCTAAGGCAATTTAACCGGGTATATAAACTTTATATATATAATAAATTATTTATTAAGAGAGGATACATGGGTATAGAATTTAACCTGGGTAAATTTGCTAACAACATGCAGAAACTTGGTGAAAGTTTTCTTGGCAATACGCTGTTTCTGGCAAGCACAAGAAGTATAACCCGAGGCGGAATGTACGGACCAAGCGTATGGGGCTGCATGGGCGGCTTAAGCGGTGGCATGCCATACACAGGCTCAATATTTCCTATGGGCGGCGGATTTTATACCGGCTCAATGTATGGCGGTGGTATGATGGACCCCGGGCTTTATAATATGGGAATGCAGCAGGCAGCAGATGCAGCTAAAATGTGTTTTGAACAAAACCTTGCACAGATAAAAGCCAGTCAACAAGCAGTAACTCAATCAACCCAGGATACAAAGTTCGGTGAAGAACTTTCAAAAAGCATGGATGCCCAAAAAGAATACAAATTTGTAACTGACAAATGGGAAGAACTTAACAATAAGGAAAACCCGACAGAACAAGAACAGACAGCAGTGGAAGAAAGCTACGTTAAAAGCGTGAAAGCTTTAGGAAAATCCTACCTTTCATATGTTGATAAGCAGCATGGAAATGCTGATGGAGAAATGACAAAAGACGAATTTACAACATATTTCTTAGAAAAAATCGTCGGAAACACCGCTACAGAAGAAGAAAAAGCACAAATACGCACTGAGGCAGAAAAAGCTTTTGAAAATCTTGATATTAACGGAGATAAGAAAATAACAAGTTCTGAAATGACTTCCTTAATAGCTTACATGGATGCACTTGGCGGAAAAGGCGACGGAAAAATTTCAGCCGGAGAATTTGGGCAGGCACACATAGAGCTTACAAGAGATGACAACAATATAAAAGATGTATTAACAAATATTCGCAAAAACTATTTAAAGGAATAGAGTTTCAATCTGCGACCAGTCAAACTGTTTGGAACTGGCAAAATCGCTTAATCTGGCAGGGCTAAGCGATTTTATGCTGTCAAATACAGCGTCAAAATTGTTTTCTTCTGCTTTAAGCGAAATCAGAGGGATAGAAGCTTCCTCAGCAAGCCTTTGAACTTTTACATCATAATCAATAGCAACAGTCTTAACACCTGCTTTGATGGCCGCAATAACTGCATGGAAACGCATTGCAAACATATAGTCAAGCTGTGCAATTCGTTTAAATATTTCAGCTCTGTTTTCGTAATAAATCAGTTCGACATCCACTTTAGGATTTTTTGATTTAATAATCTCTGAAAATCTTTTGCAAACTCTTTCATCAAGCGCTTTTTGAAAAACAAACAGTTCAATTTTTCTATTTGGAAAATCTTTTAGCAGAAATTCCGCTAATGAAACAAGAAAAGCCTCGTTCATTGTGGAAAATTCGCGCAATTGAACCCCAAGCGCAAAATTTTTCGGGATTTCCTGAATGGAGATTGAGAAAACAGGGTCATTTACAAGTTTTGCATTAATCCTCCAATCTGCTAAAAGCGCCTGGCTTTTTTCGTCCCTGACGGACACAAATTTTGCATGTTTTAAAAGAGATTTTACAATGAGTTTTGAAATTACGCGATTTAGCGGGCCGATACCCTGTGCAAAAATGACAACTTCTTTGCGCATAACAAGCGCAGAGAAAAGAACAAAAGAATAATATAATAAACTTTTTAAACTTGTCACATCCTGCAAAAGGCTTCCGCCGCCTGAGATTAAAATTTCCGAATTTAAGATGGTTTTCAAAAGCTTTGGTAAATCAAAATTTCTAACCGAATTTACCGAAAAATCTTTTGCTGTTTTTTGAGGATTTGCAGAGATTACGGTTGTGTCAGCGCCTAAAGAATTAAGTTTTTCGCACAAAACCGATAAAATCGCGTCATCGCCAAAGTTGTCAAATCCATAATAACCGGAAATCACAACCTTTTTACTCATTTGAACCGCCCTTTTCAAAAATTTCATAAACTTTATCCCGGAAAGGAATTGATTTAATAGCTCCAATGCCTTTTGCCTGAAGCCCTGCAACAACAGAAGCAAAACGCGTTGCTTCAAAAGGTGTAAGTCCATGTGTTAACGCATGTAAAAATCCGCCGTTAAACGCATCACCTGAACAAGTTGTATCAACAGGATTTTTTGTATAGAATTCCTCGAAAGCAATATTTCCGTTGTAAGCCGTAAAATAACCGCCGTCGCAGGTGGATTTTATAACAATAATACCAACTCCCATATCAGAAATACGTTTTACAATATTTTCAACAGAATCAATTTCAAGTATATTTACTGTGTCGTATTTGGAATTCATAAAAAGAACATCCACTTCCGAAATAACATTGTTAAAGTCTTCTCTGGCAGTTTCAGGAGTTGTAATCTGAGAGGAATAATTCGGATCATAAGCTGTTATAACATCATTTTTTCTGGCAAGTTTGAAGGCTTCGGCAACCATTTCCTTGGCCGAAAGTGACAAAGATTGCGTAACACCGGAAGCATAAACAACTTTAGAATTTGCAATATACTCTTCAGAAATATCTTCAACGGAGAGTTTTGACGGCGCAATTCTCTTTCTGTAACAAGAAACCTCCTTAGAAGAACCTGCCGGACGTGCTATAAAATATAATCCGTTATGCTCTTGTGAAATTTTCACTTGTGAAATATCAAGCCCCTCATTTTTCCAGCTTTCAAGAAGGTAATCTTTAAAAACATCATCACCAACTCTTGTAATCAAGCCAACACTTGAACCCATTCTGGAAGCAGCAACAGCAGCTGTTAAAGTATCTCCTCCATAATACTTTTCAAGAGTTAATGCAGAACTCAAATGTTCGTCACTCGAAAGTTCAATAAGACTTTCACCAATTGTAATAATATCAAGATTTTTATTCATGACAATCCTTTAAATGTTCAAGCGCACCTCTTACACGCTTTGTAATTTCAGAATATGAAGAACCTTCCGTTAAATCTCTGCCGACACCGACGGCAACCGCTCCGGCATCAATATAATTTTGAACATCAGCAAGTTTTACATTTCCGGTCGGCATGATTTTCAAAAACGACATGGGTCTTAAAAGGTTTTTAAGATAGGAAACTCCGCCCATGGCTTCTATAGGATAAATTTTAATAAGCTGAACTCTTGATTTCCATGCAGAATAAGCTTCATTGGCAGTCGAAGTACCGGCAATAAAGGGAATTCTTCTGTCTTTTGAGAACTTAACAAGATTCATTTGAAAAATCGGTGAGGATAAAAATTCCGCACCAGCCTGAACAGCGGCATGAGCCTGCATGGAAGTAATAATTCCGCCGGCACACACAGACGCATGTTTTGAAATTTCGTCAATCGCAAAATATATTTCCGGACTTTCAACGTTAATTTCCAGAAACTTTACACCACCTTCAATTAAAGCAAATGCAGTGTTTTTCACGACTTCAGCATCATTACTTCTAATAATCGGAAAAAGTTTTTCTTTTGAGAGTATATTTACTAAATTTTCGTTCATAATCTATCCTTTTTTCAGAATTTATTATATCATAAAATAAGGAGGTGTATGAAAAAGTTAAAATCAAAAGCATTTTTTATATATTCAGTGCTGTTTCACATAATTTTGTCAATTGTTGTGATACTTTTTTCATGGCAGATATTTGAACCGAATGCATATAATCTCATGGTCAACTATTTTTCTGCGCGCAAACCTGCGCCCGATGACGTTGTCGTGGTTGTTATTGATGACAAATCGGTTTCAAAATACAGATGGCCTTGGAAACGAGAACTTTACGGGAAAGTCTTTGAATACCTGCATGAATACGCAAATCCGAAACTTATCGGGTATGATGCTCTGGTAAACAGCCTTGACAAAGACAATCCGGAATCTGATGCAAAATTTTTCAATATTCTTTCCAAAATAGATAATCTTGTTGTAGGTTTCAGTCTTTCTGACGGAGAAAATCCTGAAGAAGGCGAAAACGGAGAATATTCGCAGAAGTTTTTTGAAAAATTCGGCGTAAATATAAAAGACAAACGTAAAAACATATATCCTTCAAAGTATAAAAGCTATATTAAATTTCCACAAGCCTATTTTGATGCAGTTAAGTACGCGGGTTCTGTGAATTCAACCAGATTCAGCGCAAACGGATATTTGATTTATGCTGACCAGATTGTTTCGGTTGATAAAAAGTTTTATCCGTCATTATCGCTTAGAATGTACATGCTTCTTAACGATACAAAAGATGCTTCAATTTATGATAATTCAATAGTTGTTGATAAAACAGGCCTGACCATCCCGTCTTTTTCTAGCTACAACGGGATTCAAAGCTATCTGAAATACTACAAAATTCGCCCAAACAGCTCTTTTTCACACAAAATTTATTCAGCCTCAGACCTTATTGATTCTCTTGATAACATAAGAAGCGGCAAAAAACCGGTAATTGACCCGGCAGAATTTGAAGGAAAAATTGTTTTTGTCGGTGCAAACGCAAAAGCATCTGCAATTAAAGTTATTGACGAACTTCCAACGCCAATGCTTTCAGAACACCCCGGGGTTGACGTTCAGGCAACAAATCTGAACAATCTTTTGAATAATGAATTAATGCGCATGTCCACATTAGGGCAAGACGTCTTAATTATAGTATTTTTAAGTATTTTGACTTTCATAATCATTAGCAGAATGTCCTTTTTTAAATCAATAGGCATCCTTGCAGCAGTTGCATTTTGTTATCTGGGAGCAGCAATTTTATGTTACAGAAATAATTTTGCGGTTAATGTTGTTACACCGCTTGCAATTCAGCTTGTTACAATGGTTTTTGCATATTCCTACAGCTTCATAATGGAAGGCCGGAACAAAGAAAAAATTAAACAGGCAATGGGTAAATATCTTTCTCAAGATGTCATGAAAAACGTTGTTAAAAATATTGACGATATAAAACTTGGCGGGAAACGTGCGAACGTAACTGTTTTATTTGCTGATATCAGAGGATTTACAAGCATGAGCGAAAAGATGTCAGCAGAAGATGTTTCCGTGATTTTGAACGAATATTTTTCAGAAATTGAACCAATAATTACAAAATACAATGGTACAATTAACAAATTTATAGGAGACGCTGTCATGGCAGTATTCGGCGATCCTATTCAGGATCTGGAACACCCTGTGAAGGCAGTAAAATGCGCTTATGAAATGCTTAAAAAAGTTGAAGAGCTTCAGGATAAATGGCTTTTTGAGGGCAAGCCAAAAATCGAAATCGGAGTTGGAATAAACACCGGAGACGCATTTGTCGGAAATATCGGGTCTGAAAAACGTCTTGAATACACAGTCATCGGCGACACAGTAAACCTTGCCAGCCGTATTGAAAGCTACAACAAAGTTTATAAAACAAACTTTTTAATAAGCAGTTCAACATACTCATATGTAAGCACAATTGCAGACGTAATCAAAATCAGTGAAGTTCAAATCCGCGGCAAAGCAAAGAAAATGGATATTTATGAAGTTTTAAGAATAAATTAGAAAGGAGATTACAAAAATGGCTAAAACACAGACCACACCTAAAAGAAGCCCCAGGGGGGGGGGGATTACGCTCACTGAGCAGCTTTAACCCCAGACTATTAGACTTTGACCAAAATAATGATACAAGTATCAATCGTGAGAGCAATATTAAAATATCGCAAAGAGCAATTTTGGCATTTACATTAGCAGAGGTTCTTATAACACTTGGAATTATCGGCATAATTGCTTCAATGACATTACCTCAACTGATTAAAAATTATCAAAAAAAGGTTACGGCAGAACGTCTTAAATCAACTTACACAATTATCAAACAAGCAGTATTAATGTCTGAAGCAGCCAATGGTGAAATGAATTCTTGGGTTCCTATAAGTGATAATCAAGCAGACACCTTAAAAAAATTTATTCAACTGTATTATGAACCATACTTAAAAGTTATACAACAAAATGAGTTCTCAAGTTCAGACACACCATACGACTACGAATATTTCACAAACGATGGGAAATTGATTAAGTCAGCAGGGCATACTAAGTACAGTATTGCTCTAATAAATGGTACCTATTTACATTTCAATTCAAACTTCAATGCAAACAATAATATAGAGTTAAGGATTGATATCAATGGGAAACAAAAACCAAATATTGTAGGCATAGATACATTTTACATGACCGTTTACCCGAAAGTCGAAATGTTTAATGAAGGCAAGAATAGGACTCAACTGCTTAATTGGTGCAAAATACCTGGTCAGTTAGAAAAACAGCGCTCATGCGGGGCTGTAATACTCAATGACGGCTGGCAGATAAAAAGCGACTATCCTTGGCACTAAAAATAAATATTATGTTACAATTAGTTTATGATTGAGGACTTGGAGAAACTTAAAATCGCGATTGATATTGAGGTTAAGCACAGATACATTGATATCCACGGCAAAACCCAAACTTTTTCGCGCTTTATTGCAAACGAGGCAAAAAAATATTACAAACTTTCCAAGAAAAACCCAAAATGGGCAGTTATAGCAGAAGCTTTTGAACATTATCCATTTGCCTCAGTTCCGGAGCGCAGACGCTCAATTGACCATCTGATAAAGGTAATTAAATCTGAAATCAAAACCGAAAAACCCGAACCGCAAACCGGCGCTCCGGCAGCTTTAAAGCCTCCTTCTGAAACCGATGTAACTTATGTAAAAGGCGTCGGTCCTAAAGTTGCATACAGCTTAAATAAGCTCGGGATTTACACTGCTCAGGATTTAATCTTTTATCTGCCGCGAAAACACATTGATTATTCAAGCAGAACGCTGATTAAGAACCTGCAAGAAGGCCAGTCAACAACAATTTTCGGATATGTGAAATCCGTTTCGGCCTTCAATTCAAAAAACAATCTTTCTGTTGTAAAAGTCAAAATTGCAGACGAAACCGGCTATATTGAACTCGGATTTTTTCAGGCAAAAGGCAACCGTTTCACGCTAGAAAGAACAAAAGCGCAATTCCCGGTCAGCGCAGGCATTATGGTTTCGGGAACGGTCAAAATGAACAACTTTGACCACCGCTTAACCTTCGACAAACCGACTTACTCGATTATGACCGGCGAATTTCTTGAAAACAGTTCCTCAAACCTTAATATGGCACGAATTGTTCCGATTTACACGGTTTGCGAAAACCTCAATGTCAAAACGCTTCGCAAAGCCATTCACAACGCAATCCAGCTTTACAAAGACAGCATAAAAGATATTTTGCCGCAATATCTTCGCGAAAAATACGATTTGTTAGACAAAAAGACTGCCATTGAACAAATCCACTTTCCTGAAAATCAGGAATTACTTGAACGTGCGCGGTTTAGTCTTATTTTTGAAGAATTATTTATTGTTCAGCTTAAAATGGTCAGACTTCGCAACGAAAACAGCAAACACTCAGCACTCGCCTTAAAAATCAAACAGGATGGCCTTGTCAGAAAATTTATTGACAGCCTTCCGTTTGAATTGACCGGCGGACAGAAAAAAGCTGTCAATGAGATTTTAAATGACCTGAATTCCGAAAAACCAATGGCAAGACTTCTGCAAGGTGACGTTGGAAGCGGTAAAACAGTTGTTGCCTGTATTATGCTTCTTGCCGGAGTGGAGAACGGTTATCAGGGCGCACTTATGGCGCCGACAGAAATTCTTGCACAGCAGCATTACAATAATCTTGTAAGCTGGCTGACACCGCTTGGGCTGAGCGTCGGACTTTTCCTCGGAAGCCAGAAGAAAAAAGAACGCGAAAAGTTTCAAACAGACCTGCGCAACGGACAAACACATATTGCAGTCGGCACGCATGCACTAATTCAGGACACAATTGATTTTAACAATCTTGGTGCAATTGTTGTGGATGAACAGCACAGATTTGGCGTAAAACAGCGAAACGTTTTAAAGAAAAAATCTCAAAATCCTCAAATGCTTACTATGACAGCAACTCCAATTCCCCGAACACTTGCACTGACGGTTCATGGCGATTTGGATTTAACAATTATTGACGAACTTCCTAAAGGAAGACTGCCCATTAAAACCTCTCTTACATCTTCGCACAAAAGCGTTTACGAACTCATTGAACGCGAGGTTGAAGCAGGACGCCAGGCTTATGTTGTTTATCCGCTGATTGACGAAAGCGAAACCCTGTCTGCAAAAGCAGCAACGCAGGAGGCAGAAAGACTGCAACAGGAAATTTTTCCTCAATTCAAAATCGGACTTTTGCACGGAAAACTTAAAAATGATGAAAAAGAACAGGTTATGGCAGACTTTAAAAACAAAAAATACGATATTCTTGTTTCCACAACCGTCGTTGAAGTCGGTGTTGATGTTCCTAATGCAACAGTCATGGTTATCGAAAACGCCGAACGTTTCGGCTTAAGCCAGCTTCACCAGCTGCGCGGCCGTGTTGGCAGAAACAGCCTTCAATCATACTGTGTTCTCGTAAGCCCCTCACGTTCACAAGAAACACGCGAACGCCTTGGAATTATGACCCAAACAAATGACGGTTTTGTTATTGCGGAAAAAGATTTACAGCTTCGCGGCCCGGGAGAATTTCTAGGAACACGCCAGAGCGGTTTGCCGGATTTGATTATTTCTGATATTGTGCGTGATGCAGAAATTCTGGAAAAAGCCCGCTATGAAGCGATTAATTTCCTGAAAAACTATAATATAGAAGATTACCCTCAGTTAAACAGTGCATCCAGCCTCCAATTATTCTCCAGTCTGGATATTTAATCTTTTTTAAACATTAGCCATGCAAAATTTGACGAAATCCGGGCATATATATAATATATAGCTTCTTTAAATATTAAGTATTGTAAATATTTGTCTAAAAAATGAAATTATATACCCATTTATATACTTTATATATATAAGAAGTTAGACTAAAAAGGAGATTGTCATGGGCGGACACCCGATAGGATGGCAGCCTAGAAGACCCGGAACACTGAGGGCTTTTCACGGCGGCGGTTCAATAAACATATATCACAAAGAAGTCCATAACAATTATGGTCCAATGTTTCCCATGCCAAATTACGGTTATGCATACGGTTCCTACGATACCGGATTAACCAAAGGCGAAAAATGGGGAATTGGTCTTGCTGGTGGTTTGATGGCTCTTGGGGCAGGGCTTGGAATATACAATGCCATTACAGGAAATAAAGAAAATCAAAGCACGGTTGAACAGCCTCAAACTAAAACAGTTGACAATACAGCACAGCTTGAAGAACAAACTAAACAACTTGAAGAAGAAAACTCAAAACTAAAAAAACAAATACAAGATATGATGACAATAAAAGAACAGTCAGATGCATATCAACAGCAACAAAACTACAATGCAGGCGCAAGAGAAGTTAAAGATAAACCTTCTACAACCTCTTACACTGTACGCGGTACTAAAAATTCAGATGGGACAGTAACAGGAGATACGGGCTACAATATTGTTGCAGGACTATACAAAGGTCCTGGCGGCAAAGCTCTTACCTCCACTCAGATTAGCGCCATTGCAAATAAAATCTTTGATGGCAAAGCTCTAAAAGTTGGAGACATAGAACTTCCAAACACAGTTGAGGTAGATGGACAAACCTTCAGCCTTGACGAAACCAAAACAAAAACAATTGAAGACATGCATAACAGCATAACTCCGCAAACCTACGGTCTGGCAAACCACGACATATATCAGAGCGGAGCAAAACAACAAGGCTCCCATTGGATTGCTACATTGAACGGTCAAGATTTGCCAGGACAATATAATACTGAAGCAGAAGCCAAAGCCGCAGCCGAAGAAGAAGGCAAAAAAGCACAAAGCGGAAAATAAAAACAGGAGAACAAAAATGTCATGGATGGTCGGTAAAAGTGGATATACAGTTCCAAAAGACAGATTGATTTTAGGCAGCAGACCTAATATCAACATCCACACCGAAAAATATTATAATAACTACGGAAGCGGCTGTGCAGGCGGTATTTTTCCCATGAATTATAACATGGGGTATTATGGAAACATGTACGGTGCAGGTTATTATAATCCTGACCCGGGTTTGACTAAAGGTGAAAAATGGATGCTTGGTCTTGGAGCAGTAACCTCTATTGTAGGAGCCGTAACAAGTGCGATTACAGGTACAAAATCCTCGGATGTTACCGAAACAGACACGCCAGAAACAGTTACAACAAGAACAGCAGAACAACCTGAACAAACAGAGCAGCAAATTAGAGCACAAAAGCTTCACCAAAAAGCATTGGAAGATAACCAAAGACTTAAAGAAGAAGCAAAAAAGCTCGAAGAATTAAGACAAGAAGGCATAACTAAAAATACAGACGGAAGTTTTAGCGCAAAAATTAAGGATGCTGCCGGCAATCAAGTTACATTGACGAACACATCGCTTGATAAATTAAGAGAAGAAATAAAAGCAAAAAAAGAAGAACTAAGCCAGGTTACTAGTGAAGAAGATCCGGCAGAACTTGCAAAAGAAGGGATAACAAAAAACGCTGACGGAACTTATGAGGCTGAAATAACAGACAAAGACGGCAATAAAAAAACACTTAAAAGCAATGACCTTATCGATCTGCGTGGACAAATACTCTTAGCTTCACAAAGTGATGATAACCTTATAGCATAAGGTTTTGACGAGTAAAATATTTGTAACATAAATCTCCATATAATTTGCATGATATTCAAAAAAACATTATAATAATAATAGAATTTGAATATCGGACTTGTGTCCACAGTTATGAAAGGGTGTTTATATGGAAGATTTAAAAGTTGCAATCGGTTCTGATCACGGCGGTTTTGAATATAAGGAGAAAATTATTGAATATTTAAAATCCCGTAATATCCCTTATGTTGATATGGGAACTCATACAAAAGAAGCATGTGATTACCCGGAAATTGCCCGTGCAGTTGCAGAAAGAGTAATTTCAGGCAAATCAAACCGTGGAATTTTAGTTTGCGGAACAGGTATCGGTATGTCAATTGCAGCCAATAAAGTCCGCGGAATTCGTGCGGCACTATGTGGAGATACTTATTCAGCAAGGGTTTCAAGGGCGCATAACAATGCAAACATTCTCTGCCTGGGTGAACGTGTAATCGGAGAACATTTAGCGCTTGATATTGTTGATATTTGGCTGAAAACAGGTTTTGAAGGCGGAAGACATAAACGCCGTGTAGACATTATAGAATAGGACGGATAAAACTTTGGAACAAATGACATCTCATAAATTTGCATGCGTACTTGCTGCAATGCTTGATGATAAATTAGGAAAAGATATTTCTATTTTAAACATAAGCCATGTTTCGTCAATGGCAGATTACTTTGTAATTGTGACAGGCGATTCAACACCGCATGTTAAAGCATTGATGGAAACAGTAAAAGAAAGAACAAAAAAAGAATTGAACAGACCGCCTTTAAGAGCAGAAAACGATGCAAAAAATCGTTGGAATCTTTTAGATTTCGGTGATGTTGTTGTTCATATACTTCACAAAGATGAACGCGAAACATATGCAATTGAAAAATTCTGGAGCAATGCATTCAGCATTCCGGAAAGTGAATGGCGGGAAGAAGCTAAAGGATATTCTAAGTATAGCTAGACGTGAGAAGTGAGACGTGAAAAGTTCATATCAGGAATTGATACTTGTAATCTGGGCATTAAGGCCTTAATTTATTAAAATACGAATATCGAAAAAATTTCAAGAGTTTTAAACTTACGATATGAACTTTTCACGTCTCACTTCTCACTTTTCACTTTAAAGATACAATTCTTAACACTTTTACAAAACCTCAAGTTTAGGTTAGAATATAGACATGGAAAATATAGAAAATAAAGATTTGGACAGACAAATAGAAGATGCCATTCTTGCAATGGCAAAAGACCCGAAAAATACGGCAAATTATCATACTTTATCAAAGTTATACCTTGAAAAACAGGATTATGATAAAGTTATGTCGGTTTTAGAAAGCCTTTTGACAATAGAGCCAAATGATGTTGAAGCTTTAGTTGGAATGGGTACAATGTGGTTTTATGAAAGAGATTTCAGAAAATCGCTTTCATACTACAACAAGGCGCTTGAAATTAATCCGAAAAATTTCTTGATTTATTACAATATAGGAAATGTGTTTGCTGAATGGAAAAATTTTCCGAAAGCTCTTTTCTATTATAACAGAGCCATTGATTTGTGTTCTTCAAACCCTGAAATCTACAATGCAATCGCGCTTCTTTATCAGGATAACGAAGAATATATAGAATCAAGAGCCTATTATGAAAAAGCACTTTCACTCGACCCGGAAAATATTACAGCTCTTGTTGATATGGGCAATGTCTGTTTTAAACTTTTTGATTACGAAACCGCGCTTGATTTATACAAACGCGTGTTCGCACTCAATCCTGACAACAAAATCGTTGCTATTTGCATTGGAAACACTTTAACCTTAATGAAAGAGCGCGAAAAAGCTTACAATTACTTTGAAAAAGCGCTTAAAATGGAAGGCGACAATTACAAAGCATACATTTGTTATTCAATTGCACTATCAGAATTCAAAGAAAACGAAATGGCGATTGAAATGTACAAACGAGCCATCGAAACCTCTCCGAAGGAAATCAATGCATACTTACTTTTGGCAAATCTTTATGCAAACCTTAACAGAATGGATGAAGCAATGGATTTGTACAAGCAGGCTTTGAAAATTTCGCCGAATGATGCGCAGACATATATGCTTTTAGGAAATGCCCATTATCTTCGCGGCGAAATCGAAAAATCAATTGCCTCATACCGCGCAGCAATCAAAATTGAACCGGAAAACGATGAACATAAACTTGTCTATATTCAGGTGTTGGATGAATATATTGACAAAAAACGCAAGGGTGAATTAGAAAGCGCATAAATATGTATAGACACAACAATTATGAAACTAAGCCTTATATGATTGAAAAAATTGTGTCAGGTTTAAGTTATTTGACAATGGGATTTGTAGGATTTATATGGCTTATTATTTCACTTGTAAGAAGAACTCCATTAACAAAGTTTCTACAATATCATATTTTTCAATCTATATTTATTTCAATAGGTTATGTTCTGTTATGCCTTCTGCTTGGTCTCTTGTTGAATATTATGAGTATGATACCTTTTATAAATCTGTTAGCAGCGCAAATCGCGTTATTCTTTAATGCTCCTATATTTTTTGGATATTCAATAATCCAAACAGCTATTTACGTTTTGCTTTTCTACCTCGCAATAACCTCATTTATGGGAATGTACAGCAGAATTCCCTGGATTTCAAATATTATTGACATGAATGTCAGGTAAATATATAAGAAACTTACATATCAGCGCAAACGGTAACAAATAATAAAAATAAGCCATAACAATAGCAAATTTTATATTGTTTATGTTTTACTAAAAATATAGCAGTTAGAAACAGGAGTTGTTATGTCTATTGAAAAAATTAATGCGCTTAAAACAGCAGGTCAAACCGGTCAGCTTGATGCAATCAAAACAGAAACTACTGGACAAACGGACATAGCCAGCAGCAAGCCAAATGATAAAGAAAAAAGTAATGCAACAAAGTATATGATTGGCGCAACAGCACTTGCAGGCATGATTGCCGTTGGAATAATCGGTCATAAACAAGGCTGGTGGGGCAAAGCGGAGAAAGCCGCAGCACAACTTACATCTAATGAAACTCCAAGAACTGTTCCTGCAAATACCCCAAAACCTGCTTCTGAAGATATAGCAGCGCCTGTAAATTCCGGCTACGATATAATTAGAGTGAAACTTGAAAACGGTTATGCATTATTATGCAAGAAAACCGGTAAAGCCTTCAATAAGATTTACGACGACCAAAACAAGAGTTTCCGCTATATTTACAGCCGGACATTAGAAAACGGAAGTAATATTGGAATAGCCAAATATAACATTTTAAGCACAAGCAGCAACGGCGAACAAATTCATATCCCGCTTACAGAATACAGTCTTAGAAATAAAGACGGAAAATTAATTTATAAAACATCAATAGAAAAAGGTTCCAACTTCATACCTGAAACTATTTATGACTATGAAACAATGACGGCGTATGAAGTCCGTACCGTAAAGGCCTCAATTCTTGGCTGTACCCCTATACCGATGAAAGAGGCAGTAAAAATGCCTTTTGAAGAGGTAGATGGCAAAATAAAATTAAAAAATGAGACTCCGCTTGAATTAAGCGAACTTGAACAGGTCAGACAAAAGATTTTTGATAATAATTTACCTGCAAGCTATAATCGGTTAAAATCAAAATTTCTCAAGAATTTTGAGTATATACTAGATAACAAGGACAAAAATTTTATCAGATATAACGACGGGAATAGGGTATTTACTAAAACATTGGATAAAAACGGAAACAAAATTACTCACATAAAAAGACCTGATGGAACTACCAAATTTCTAATCGGAAAACCTGGTGATCCTGACATGCCATATACCTTTAGAATTGATAAAGTTAATGGCAAACTCGTAGAATTTGAAGGCATAACGCTTCCTGACGGCAGAGTTTTTAGAAAAGTATATGATGATAAAGAAAATTCGTATGTTTTTGAACAAATCAACGGAGATAAAATTATAACAATCACAGAAAAAGAATTTACAAAATATAAAAACTACGCAATTGCAAATGTTTTACCTGACGGAATAACTTCAAGATTTTCAAACAAAACATCTTCACTACCGAAAAATGCAGACGGAAGTTATATAATCAAGCTTAAAAACAGTGAATATGAAATAAGATATCCCGGTACAAATAATATTCAATACAATATAACGATTGACGATGACGGTAAAATAGGAGAACTCATAAAATTCAATCAAGAAGGTAAAAGAATAGCCTATGCCGCAAGGTATAAGAACGGATGCACATTTAAAGATTCAAACGGATACATTAAGGGCAGTTATGAAGAATGCGGCTTGGATAAACTTGAAGAATTGATAAAAGATACAACAGGGATTTTAAACTAAAAAAGGAACTTTGAGTAAATGTATATAGAAAGAGTCAATGCACTTATAAACTACAAAGGACAAGAGCAAAATACAAAAGTCAAACGTACTAAACCTCATATTGAAATTAAAATAACAAATGACATAAACGACAAAAACACAAGCAAAACACGCAAAATTATGAATTACGCAATTCTTTTAGCAGGACTTATGTTGCTTGGAAGAATTGCTTACAAGGAAGGCTGGAGTGGCGTTGAAAAAGCAATTGATAGAACACCTCACGTTTAACAATGGTCACAATTTTAACAGTTTTTTCTATGTTCAAATGTTAAGTATAAAATAAGAGAAAATTTATGCCAATCGAAAAAATAAATTCAATCAAAAACAGTTACATTGCGAATTCACGTAATATAAATCTTACTGCTCCGCAAAAATTCAAAAGAAATGAAGAACAAGAGAAACAAAAAGAATTGAGTCAAAAAAGACTCCATATGTTTGGCATAGCTTTATTGATAGCTACAATTGCAACCTGCGTAATAGGGCAAAAAAGAGGATGGTGGAAATCAAACAATGGTATGCCAGTTGACGATTTGAGCACAACCGCAGCGGTTATGGTTGATATTTAAAATAAAAACCCCGCGGAGCGAGCGGGGTGCGTGCTATTGAGTAAGAATTATAATTTATGAGAGGTATCCGAAATTATTTAAGAGCAAAATTAATCTTCCGGAATTGAGGCTAAATCGTTAACCTTTTCTGATAAAACAAGTGCATTTGATAAAGGAATTCCGCCTTTTATATGCGGGTTATTAACAACTTTTCCGTTAACATACATTACGGTTGAGCCACCGCCGTCAAGGTTAATTGCGCCAACGCATCCGATTGACTGCATAAAGTTTGCAAGCTCCATCAAAGTCATTCCGATTGAACTTCCTTCACGGCCGTCAACAGCAACCAGAACAAAATTATTTGAAGAAGTGTAACCGATTGCAGTACGCGGATTTCTGCCGCCGACTGCCGCAAGCTTCTGAGCAGTCATATCAACAAAGACTTCACCGTTTTTAACCAGATACGGACCGCCGCTGATTATGTGCTTAACACTCTTCCATTCAGGCAAAGTTTTTATATCAAGTTTTGCGTCTTTGTCCTTCAAAAGAGGTTCAAGAAGCTTTTTCGGGCCGGAGATTACATAACCGTTTGAAGGAATATCGAGCGGGTTAGCGGAGGCCTTTGTAATTTGGCCGTCCGCAACCCTCAAACTCATACCATACTTCGGCGCATAGGGTGAATACTTACCCCACTCCGGAGTATAAACAAGAACGTATGTGGAAAGCATTCTCGGCTGGTTTATGTTATCGACTTTGATTGTAACCCCGCTTCCGCTGACGGCGGCATTGAGCTGAACGCGGGCAACATCAAATCCGTCCTCGAAAATTCCCAATGCAACTCTGTCATACACAGGGCCTGTATAAAATTTTCCGTCTATCACCAAAGTTCCGAGAGGAACTCCGGTTTGGGGCTTAAAATAAGTTCCGTTAATCGCCGCAATTGCATTTTTGCTTTTTGCAATTGTTGTGATTGTTCGTCTTGATTGAAGTTTCTCTGAGGAAGACAAAACCGGAACAACTTCAAGATTTTTGGCGACTTTTAAATCGGTCTCAACAATATTAATTCTGACAGGTCTGCCATTATAATATTTTGTTAATTTGATATGTTTAACGCCGTCTTGAATATCTGTTATTACAGCTTTCGGATATTTTGCCTTAATATTTTCATCAAAGCTCTTTTTTCTTGCCTCCGGAGAAATTTCAACCATTATTTTTTCTTTCAACCCCTGAATATTAACCTTTGGAACAGTATTATGCGCCAATTTCAATTCATCTGCCATAATCGGGTTTGTCATGAGAAAGCTTTGAATGCAGACAATTCCGGTAATTACGGAAATGTAAACAGCCTTTTCCAGCAATTTGGCACATGATTCAGAGCGCAGCATAATAAGTGTATCCATAGGTCGACCTCACAGGTTGAAGTAACGGATACCTTTTTTATTAAAGAGTGGTGTGGGGAATAACACTCATCAAGGGGTGTATAAAAAACCACGCTGAGGGCATTTAACGCCCCTCTACTAATATTGTAACATATTTTTACATCTTTCTCAATATTTGTGTTGCAAAAACAACAAAGATTTTACAAAACTAAATAGAGGTAATTTTACACTTATTAGCGTTAAAGCAAACTATCAAAATTTTTTATTCATGCCTTAATTTGCTTCCTTGATTGAGAAGTTTATAAGTGCTATAATTTAATCATGGTAAACAGGGTCAGTTTGACGACACAAAATCGTTTAATAATTTCAGGGCTTATCTTAAGCACTGTTCTTATTGTGTTTATTGCAATTTTTGCGATATTCAACATTCAAAAAAAATTAAATGAAGGCTACAAAAATTTTGGTCAGGTAATATCAAAAATACTTGCAATAGAAGGCGTTGAAATAACACGCGGATTAAATGATACAAGGGCTAAAGAAGAAATTAAGCAGCATGCTGACGGACTTTTAAAAAGCCATAATGATATCGTCTTGATTGAATTTCGGGATAAAGATGGAAATTTGCTTTACTCCGGCAGGAATAATACGGCAAAAACCACAAAACGTGCAAATATTACTGTAACTTCGCCAATTCAAGGAAACGATTCCTCCACCATTGGTTCTGTAACAGTTGCATTATCAGGAAATATTATCAGCCAGATTTCTTCAACAACAAGAGCCTCGCTTTTGTTTGTTTTTACTATTGCTTGGGTGGTTTTTGCATTTGTAATTCTAATAAACACATATCTTATAACAAGAGAGCTTAGAATTCTTCAGGAAGGCGTTAAAAAGATTTCAACCGGCGAATTCGGATGCAAAATCGAAAGCCAGGATGTTTCCAATGAAGTCAAAGAGCTTTTCAATGAATTCAACGATATGTCTAACAGGCTTCACATATACGAAGAGCAGAATATAGAACAGCTTACGCTGGAAAGAAATAAGCTTGAAGCAGTATTAATGAGTATTGCAAACGGCGTTGTTGTGTGTGACAACAATGACAAGGTTGTTCTCGTAAACAACCATGCTCAAAATCTTTTGGAAGTCGGCGAAGAAAACATTCTCAACTCAGAAATTCAGCAATATACAGACACCGCAGGTAACTTCTGTTTTAAAGACAAAATCGAACAATTTAAAGATACTCCGCTTGAGGTTATTGAGTCAAAGCCGCTTGAATTCAATATTATAATTGACAAAAGAGTTTTAAAATCCTTAATTTCACCAATGTTTACGCGGAACAAGGATTACGTAGGCTACATAATTGTATTGATTGATGTGACACGCGAGGCTGAAATGGAGCAGATGAGAGCACACTTTATCTCAAATGTTTCTCATGAACTCAGAACACCGGTAACGGTTTTAAGAAGTTACATTGACACATTGTACCATTACGGTAACGAATTTGATTACGAAACTCAAAAGGAATTCATAGGAACAATCAATCAGGAAATTATAAGGCTTAACCGTATGGTAAACGATATCCTTGATTTTTCCAAACTTGAAGCTGATGTTAAACTTGAAAAAAAACCTGTTAACATGGCCAAACTTGTAGAAGATTGTATAAATCAGGTTAGCATTTTGACGCAAGAACATAATATAAAAGTTTTAGTTTCAAAAGACGATGAAATTCCGGATATTGAATTAAATTACAATAGTATTGAAAGAGCATTCACAAATCTTATGTCAAATGCTATCAAATATTCTCCGGAAAACGGAACGATAACAGTAAAAATATCTGCACTAAGAAACACTAATGAAGTTGAAGTCACTGTAACTGATGAAGGATGCGGAATTGCTCCTGAACATCAGAAAAAAGTTTTTGACAGATTTTACAGAGTAGAGAACAACACGCATACAATAAAAGGGACTGGGCTCGGGCTAAATCTTGTAAAAACAACAATAGAAAAACATCATGGCGGACGGGTTTTTGTAAAATCAGAACTTGGGAAAGGTTCGACTTTCGGATTTATACTACCGGTAAAAGCCTCTGTTGCCGAGGATGACCTTACTATAGTGTAAGCAATTACCAAAACGCTAAGGGATTTAGGATATATGAAAAAAGTATTCAATCTAATTTGCTATATCTCACTTGGCGTAATGATTTTGTTAATTGTAAACTCATTTGCAGGGGACCTTGTGTTTAGAATGACATACATGACTCCAAAGATTACTGCAATGTCCGGCACGGTATTAAACCCGAAAGAATTTCCAACACAGATTAACCTTCCGCAAAATGAGCAGGAATATATAAAAATTCGCACAAACAAAAACAAATTATACGCACTTAAAAAGCAGGCAGAATATTCAGTAACAGCACTTGTTGTCGCAAAAAATACCAATTTCTTTTTGAGAGACGTTATGCGCACTCCTTTTGATGATGTATGTCTTATGGATGTCGGACTTGTGTGGGGTGAAATTGCTGATAAAAAGTACGTAAAAAAACATCTTCGATTTCAATCAACCAAAACCCTCGGCGCAGCAAGACAGTTATCGGTTAAATCACCAGACAGCCAGACAATGCCATATGATTGGGGTTATGTTTCAAGCCATATGGGACATACTCATATAATTCCTGCCAACAGAAATGTTATGAGTGCGATGTTAAGCATAAAGAAACATGATGTTGTGAAATTAGACGGATATCTTGTCGATATATACAATGACAAAGGCGATGTTGTTGCGTTGACAAGCCTTTCACGTTCTGACAAAAATTCTACAAGCCGTGGTTACGGTGCATGCGAAGACATGTACGTTACACAAGTTCAAATCGGAAATAGAATTTACAGGTAACAAAAACATACTGCAACCAACCGCGATAACGCACAAATATACTTTATAAATCATTTGCGTTAATGTTACCCGCACAAACCAGCAAATTGCATAATTAGAGCAACTGATTGCCCAAACCTTAAGAAAAGAGCCCGTTAATTTTGTCAATAATATCCTGCGGGTCAATTTCGTTTGTAACTTTGTTAATATCCTGCGCAATCTGATAAAGTTTTGCAGCCTCAATCTTGTCACCCGTAATTGTTATTGCACGAGCTAAATTGAAATGCGCAAGAGCATAATTCGGATTACATTCAATTGATTTTTTGAATAATTCAATCGATTTTTTCACTCTGCCCAAATCGTCAAGATAAATTACACCTAAATTGTTGTACGCAATATCATAATTTGGGTCATATTCAATAGACATTTCGTATTCTTTTATTGCCTCATCCAAATCGCCTTTACCCCAGTATAAAAAGCCGAGATTACAGTGAATTTTCGCATTTTTCGGGTCTAAATCCAGCGCGTTCCGGTAAACAGCAAGAGCATTTGCATAATCCTCTTTATCATAAAAAGCACTTCCCAAATTAATATAAATATCAATGTCCTCCGGAGTCAGCAAATATGCGCTCTGATAAGAGGAAATCGCAGCATTAATATCGTTTTTACCTTCCTGATAAACAAACCCTAAAGTCTGATTAATAATACTTGTCCATTGTTTGCGCGGATTAAGAGTTACAGCGGTTTGAAAATGCGAAATGGCTCCTTCAATATCGCCTTTAATATAAAGAATATTGGCAAGATTTGAATGAACATCAGGCATATTCGGCATAATGTGAATAAGCTTTTCGTAAACTTCAACAGCGCTGTCATAATCGCCAAGTTCTTCATAAGCCTGGCAAAGATGCCTATAAGCATTTATATTCAAACTATCAAGCCAGATTGCCATTTTGTATTCGGTAATTGCATCGTCAAATCTTCCGAGACTTCTGTAAATGTCGCCCAAAAGACAATAAAGCGGCACAAATCCTGGTGCTTTTTCAATAGCTTTTATGTAAATATCAATTGCAGTATCAACACCTTTTGTGTGAACCATATAAAAACCTTTTGCCAAAATCGGGAAAAATTTCAGATAAGAAAGAGTTCTTCCAACATTTTCGAGTGCCTGAAGGTCAAACGGAAGCGTCAAAACCGACAAAACAAATTCCCACTTTGCTTTTAATGAATTCTTAAACGACCTGTAGGAGGAAATACTGTAAAGATTAGACATTAAAAAGTGTGCGCAGGAATTTCTGAAAGGTTTGTGTTTAACAGCTTTTTGAGCGTTGAGCATTGCTTCCAGAAATCTTGCTTTTTTCGTATAAGTTTCAGCCAAAAGATAGTATGCTTTTGCGAAATTTTCATCCTTTGAAATTGCCATATCAAGATAATTTATAGCTTTATCCAGGTCGCCTTTGTAAAAATGTGCGCGTCCGATTTTGTAATAAATTTCGGGAGAATCAATATAAGATTCCAAAGCTCTCTGGTATTCGGTTATAGCCTCGTCAATGTATTGAGCCGAATTGTAAATATCCAAATGCCATGCCAAATATAAATCACCAAGCCTGAGATGTAAATCCGCATTTGTCGGGTCTTCCTGCAAACCTATCTGGCATAATTCAATTGCATTTTTAACGTTTCCTGTTTTATATTCCCTGCTAATCTTCTTATTTAAAATCTTTGTATCTGTCGCCATAATCCTCAGTCCGGTTAAACAGCCGCATAGCTCAAAGCGGCACTCTATTTCAAGCCAGAATATTCACAAAAGTTCAAGCCTGAACCATAATAACTATTTTAATTAATATTATATAAAAAAGCAAGTTGTTTAAGATATTTAGTGTATAATATTAAAAAACAGGAGTGATTATGAATAACAAAATTTATTTCGTGGATGTAACAAACAGGGATGGTGTTCAAACCTCCAGACTTGGTCTTGCAAAACTTGAGAAAACAATTATTAACCTGATGCTTGACGATATGGGAATAACGCAATCAGAATTCGGCTTCCCTACAACAAGCCACGAAATTAATTATCTTAACGGCAACTTAGAACTTGTAGAGCGCAACGTAATAACCAAAACAAAACTTTCAGGCTGGATGAGAGGAATTGCATCTGATGTAGAACTTTCATTTAAGAATGTACCGAAATTAAAGCATCTGAACCTTTCACAATCAACTTCAGAGCAGATGATTCACGGAAAATACATGGGTAAAAAAACTTTCCATGACATTATCAATATGACCTGTGAAGCCGTGGAATGCGCTGTATCAAAAGGCGCTCAAACAATCGGTGTTAACGCCGAAGACGCCTCAAGAAGCGACATAAGTTTTCTAATTAAATATGCTCTGGAAGCAAAAAAATGCGGCGCACATCGTTTCAGATACTGCGACACACTTGGTTACGAAGACCCCAAAACAGCTTACGACAGAATTTACACAATTGCAAAAGAAACTCAAATGCCGATAGAAGTTCACTATCATAATGATTTAGGCATGGCTGCCGCCTGTTCTGTAATGGGGGCCAAAGCTGCAATCGATGCAGGAGTAGATGCATATATAAACACGGCAATTAACGGAATGGGTGAACGCGCCGGAAACGCAGATTTGGTTTCATGTCTTCTGGCAATCTTGAAATCAGCCGGCTTTAAAAATAAATACAAAGTTGATGAAAATATTGACTTAAGCAAAATTTGGAAACTGGCCAAATACACAGCTTATGCCTTTAGAGTTCCTATACCGATAAATCAGCCGGCAGTCGGCGATAATGCTTTTGCACATGAATCCGGAATTCACGCAGACGGAGCACTGAAAGACAGAAGAAATTATGAGCTTTACGATTTTGAAGAACTAGGACGCGGCGAGCCGGAAATTATTGAAACCGGACGTACAATTACAACAGGTGAATACGGCGGTATCAAAGGTTTCAGAAACGTTTACGAAAATCTTGAACTTGAATTCAAGGATGAACATGAAGCAAGAAATATCCTTGAACTTGCACGTTATGCAAACGTTCATACGCAGCAGCCGCTTACTGACAGTGAATTAAGGTTTATTTACTATTATCCTGACATTGCAGCTAAAATTATGACAGTTTCGCCTTACTACGAGCCGGAAGGTGCAATCACCGAACGAGTCGGCGGCAAACTTGTGACAATGCCTCATAAAATTATATAAATAACAATAACTTTTATGCTAAAATAATTGCAAAATAAGGAGATATCATGGGTCAGACTTTAGCTGAAAAAATAATATCAGAACATGCCGGACGGAGCGTAAAAGCCAGCGAACTTGTAATTGCAAATGTTGATGTTTGCGCAGTTCAGGACGGCACAGGACCGTTGACGGTTCAGGAATTCAAAAAACTCGGGAAAGAAAAACTAAACAATCCTGAAAGAACAATTCTATTCATTGACCACGCATCTCCAAGCCCGCGAAAAGAGCTTTCAAACACTCATACGGTTTTGCGCGAATTCTCTAAAGAATACGGGGCAGTGCTTTCTGACGTAGGAGCCGGAGTCTGCCATCAGAGATTGATTGAGACTTTTGTAAATCCATGTGAAATTCTTGTCGGAGCAGATTCGCACACCTGCACATCCGGTGCGCTCGGAGCTTTCGCAACAGGCATGGGCTCAACTGACATTGCGGTCGCAATGGCGCTTGGAAAAACCTGGCTTAAGGTTCCGCAAACGTTTAAAATTGAAGTTACAGGCAAATTCAAAAAAGGAATTTGTTCAAAAGATTTGATGCTTCACTTAATCGGACTTATCGGAGCTGACGGCGCAACCTACAGAGCCTTGGAGTTCTGCGGAGACACAATTGAAAATATGGAAATGTCAGAAAGGTTTACACTTGCAAACATGGCTGTAGAAGCCGGCGCAAAAGCAGGACTTTTTGTTGCTGATGAAAAAACAAAAGAATATTTAAAAAAACATGCCCGTGAAGATAAGTTTAGAACTCTTAAACCGGACACAGACGCTGTTTATGAAAGAATTATAAAAATCAACGCTGAAGACATAAAACACACGGTTTCATGCCCGCATACTGTTGATAATACAAAAGCAGTTGAGGAATTGGACAAAATCAAAGTTGACCAGGTATTTATCGGAACATGCACAAATGGAAGAATTGAAGACTTGAGAATTGTTGCAGATATTTTGAAAGGCAAGAAGGCTAATCCAGATGTAAGGCTTTTGATTTGTCCGGCATCAAAAGAAGTTTACTTAAAAGCGCTTGATGAAGGTTTGATTAATATTTTTGTAGAAGCAAATGCAGCAATTTTGCCGCCGGGATGCGGGCCTTGCGTCGGAGTTCATGCAGGAACACTGGCTGACGGTGAAGTTTGCCTTGCAACACAGAACAGAAACTTCCAGGGCAGAATGGGAAATACAAAAGGCTTTATTTATCTTTCGTCGCCTTATGTTGCAGCATACACAGCATTGCGCGGATACATTTCGGCTGAATAATTTCACTATTTGATTATACTTCTACAGCAAAAAAGATAACCCAGTGACTATAAGCATTTGCGCAAGTTATTCAAGGCAAATATTCCTTACTATTAAGGTAAGGAGAAATATATGTCAGATTCCAAGCTGCAATACAAAAAAATGTCTTTGGAAGAACTTGTCGTTTTGTCACAGCAGAACGATTTAAAAGCGCTTGAAGAACTTATCAAAAGAGAACAAAAAAATGTTTTTGCAGCATTTTCATATCTTACTGACAAGCGAGAAAATATCTCTGATTTGACGCAAGAAGCGCTAATGCGTGTCGCTAAAAATATTGCTAATCTGAAAAATCCAAAAAATTTTAAAAGCTGGTTAAACACAATTATTACCAATTTATTTTATGATGAACTCCGCAAATCAGCGCGCAAACCTGACACGATTTCGATTGATGAAGATGATTGCGAAAATTCGACCTTTAATCTTCTCTCACTTATTCCAGATAAAAAATGCAAGCCTCCGGAAAAATGTATCTCAAATGAACTTGAAAAAATAATCAGGGAGGCAATCCAAAAACTTCCTGAGCCGTTTAGAATTGCAATAGTGCTTAGAGAACTTCAGGGCCTTAGCTATGAAGAAATTGCTCACGCGACAAAATCCAGCGTTGGGACTGTCAAATCCCGTATTGCACGTGCACGATGCAAACTTCAGGAAGGATTGAAAGCTTACATCTGATGTAAGAGAAAGGAACGCCATGCAAAAACAATTAACTTGTAATCAGGTAAATGCTTTGCTCTCTTTTTACGTAGAAGACAAGCTTAACGAGCAGCTTAAAAAATATATTGAATATCATTTAAGCATTTGCCCTGAATGCTATGAAAAATATCAAAAATTAAAGAAACTTGTCAATAACTTTACGGAGATTTCAAAAAAAATTAACTCTGAAGAAGACGATGACACTGACAATCCATATATAAACAGACAGTACGAAGATTTTAAATCGAATTTGTCAGCCTACATTGATAATGAACTCACAGATGAGGAAAACCTGCGGATAAAAAAGATTGCAATTTCTAATCCAATTGCCAGAAAAGATTTAGAAGACATTTATACATTCAAAAGGCTTCTTCACTCATCCTTTGACAAAACAAAAAACAATGTAAAAGAAGATTTCTCAAAAAATGTACTCAGTCAAATATATTCAATGCACAACACAAATAAACTTGATCCGTTTTATCTGATAATGACGATTTTCACGGTAATTGTTGCAGTTGCACTTTTGGGAATTGCAAATCTTTTAATATTCTAAACTTTCATATTCCCGCCCGAGAATTTTAAAGAAGCAAGCTTCTGGTAATCAGCCATGCTCAACGGCCTTAAAATCTTTGGTTTTTCAGGCTGTTCCGGATTATTTTTCTGCATATTGCGCTTTGCAAGAATTTCTTTTTGTTTTGATGCCGCGTACTGGTTTCTCAGAACCGGCGTAATCAAGTTGCAGGAAATGATTGAGCCGACCGTACTTGTAATTACATCGACTCCGCTTTTGAAGTCAGTATATTCCTGCCTGATGGCACCGGTCATATCTTTTTTTATATCAGTTGTAACTTTTCCTGCTTTGTCTTCAAGTCCTGCTTTCTGAATATATTTTCTAATATTAGGAGTTGCAAGTTTTCCAGTTGAAACAAGTTTTGAGCCGATTGCTTTAAATGAGTTTGTCACAATATAAAAAGATAAAATATTAACAGCTGCATCAGCACATTCCTGAGGAATCAGAAACATCTTTTCTTTTGATGAAATTTTGTCATTAAATACAACCGCTGCAACCTGTGCAGCAGAGGATAAAATCCAGCCTAAAACTCCTGTGTGAACAAGCATTTTACCGGGATTTTCACCGTAATTTTTATAAAGATAATTTTTACAGCTTATAAATTTTTTTGAAACAATTTCAGCAAGATTATTTAGAGGTTTCATTTTTTACACCTCCTGACGCGGCAACAAATTTGTTTGTAAGGTATTTTGTCAATGGCGCATCAATCAAAAAGTTGGTAACTGTCATTACCATAAGAGCCGCAATTGTTCCTAATGCGTTTCTGTATTGCTTAAAGGGTTCAGTCAAATCTGAATATGCATTTGTAGGCGAAAAGAAGGTATTAAGACTGGTAAGCTTAATTTTCTGACCGTTTTTATCAACTGAAGTCGGAAGCTTAGACCATTTGTTAATAGCAGAAATACATCCTTTTCTTATTGCATATCCGGTTAAAGTTCCTGCAACAATCTTCGCAATTGTACGGCAAACCGAAACTTTTCTTGTATCTTCATCAACGCTTTTGTTATGAGCATCAATAAAGGGCTGTGACATTAAGGCTGTAACACCTAAAATCAAACGGTTTTCAGGAGATGAAATCTCAGAACCTACCCATTTAATACGTTTTTGCCACTTTTCACTGTTCACAATTCTATTTGGCACGCAGTCATAAAACGCCTGTTGAAGACGCTGGCTGCCATTTCTTATAGAATTTGTAATACCTGATATTGACATAAGTTTACCCAAATCAATTAAGATAGTAAATGTATAAAATTGCCTGCAAAATCAATATTATTACAAAAATTTTACAAAAAACACAAATTTATGCAAAATTTTTACAATAAAATCTTAATAATTTAGGAAATACTTACTTATAATATTGCACCCTTCGGAACAACCGTAACACCGCCGGGGGAAACATAAAAACCGCGGCGTTCGTCTTCTTCACGATTGAAGCCGATACGTGTATTTGGCGGAATATCAACATTTTTATCGATTATTGCGCGTTTAATGCGCGAATATCTGCCAATATCAACATTTTCCATCAAAATACTCTCTGAAATCTGCGAGTAACTGTTTACACGCACACGCGGAGAAAGAACACACCTCGAAAGTCCTCCGCCTGAGACAATGCAGCCTTCAGATACCATGGAATTTGTTGCCATACCGACCCTGTCGCCTTCTGACCAGACAAATTTTGCCGGCGGATAGTTATAGTTAAATGTTCTAAGCGGCCATTCCCGTGAATATAAATTTAATTCCGGTGCGCTGTCAAGCAAATCCATATTTGCCTGCCAATAGGCATCGATACTTCCGACATCACGCCAGTAGCCGCGTTCAGCATCTGTCATCCCTGGAAAAGTATTTGAGGCAAAATTATAAACAAAAATCCGCTTATTTTCAGCCAAAAGCATTGGAATTACGTTTTTGCCAAAGTCATGGCTTGAGCTTTCGACATTAAAATCTTCATCCAAAGCTCTTAGTAAAACTTCTTTATCAAAAATATAATTACCCATAGAAGCAAGACACATATTCGGGTTTCCCGGAATGGATTTTGGTTTTGACTTTGGTTTTTCAACAAAATTTGTTAAACGCCAGTTTTCATCAACTTCAATAATACCAAACTCGGAAGCTTCTTCAATAGGAATAGGAATTGCTGAAATTGTTAAGTCAGAATTGTTGCTTTTATGAAAATCAAGCATCTGTGAAACATCCATTTTATAAATATGGTCGCCGCCAAAAATGCAAACATACTTTGGATTTTCATCCGTAATGTGGAAAATATTTTGATAAATAGCATCAGCAGTTCCACGGTACCAGTCTAACCCTGTTCTCATCTGCGCAGGTGCTAAATCAACATACTGATTTAAAAACGGAGACAAAGCCCAGCCGCGTGTTATATGTTTGTTAAGCGAATCTGATTTGTACTGTGTCAAAACTTTTATCTTAAAGAAACCTGAATTAATAAAGTTATTAAGGACAAAATCTATAATTCGATACCTTCCTCCAAACGGAACAGCAGGTTTTGCCCTATCTTTAGTCAAAGGATAAAGTCTTTTGCCTTCGCCTCCAGCCAAAATCATTACTAATGCATCATCAATCGACATATAAAATCCCTCATGCTTAATTATATAAAAATTATACAACGCATGGTAAAAAAATGCACTAATTCTTTTTAATTATTTTTTAATGGCAGCCTCCGCATCCTGAACAGCCGCCGGAATTTCCCCCGCAGCCGCCGCTAAATAAGTCAGAGAAATCAAAAACTTTATCCTCAAGAACCTTTTCTATTACAATCGGATAGAGAAGATTTTCAAGTTTGTGAATTGACTCTTCAAATTCGTCAAAATGAGTCAAATTGCCTATTAAAATAGGATATTGAGCAATTATTTTTCCGCCTCCAGTTTCATTTGTCAAATAGTGAACCGTAACGCCGCTGACTTTTACACCTGATTTAAATGCTCGTGCAATCGCATCCTGCCCCTTAAAAGCAGGAAGAAGCGAAGGATGAAGATTTAAAAATGTTCCAGTCAACAAGATTTCTGCCTCAAGCTCTCTGCTATATCCGCTAAGGACAGTTAAAGCAAAATCATGACCGGCAAAAAACTCAAAATTTTCTTCGAAAGGCAAATATTTATGTTTTATTCCGAGCGCCTCCGCACGCTTTAAAATATCTGAGTCTATATTATCTGAAAGACATGTAATTTCGATTTCAGAACTAATTTTTGAGGAATTCAGATATTTTACAATTGCTTCAAAATTTTCACCACGCCCGGAGCCTAATATAAAAAGTTTTTTCATAAAATAACCTCAAACAATATTTTATTACAAAAATTAACAAAATAGCAAAAAAAAATTTTATAGCTTTTATATCATATAGAAAAATTTAAAGGAGTCAAAATGAATATACAAAATTCTCCCTCGTCACAATCCTTCGGATGCAAACTTCCGACAATGGCTGTTCTTGAAAGTACGACAGGACACATGTTTAAACAAGTTAGCCAATCTGACAGAGTTAATCTAATTAAAAATGTTTTAAAAATGGAAAAAAGAGACATTAACGATTTAAACAGGGATCCATTATGCGGCTTTCTATGTTTAATTTCTTCTGGTAAAATTTTATTGGATAAAAATCCCATGCTTCAAAAACCAGTAAACAAACTGCTGGAAATTATGAAAATTGATAAAACAGGGGAAACAACCAAAGCTGTAGCAGAAAGTATTGTTAACAAATTAGGCAAAGAGATTAATTTAAATGTATAACAATAATATAAACATTAATTTTGGAGCAAGGCTGGAAACTGCTAAAGTTCTTGAGGTTACGGCTCAAAAAATTTTTCAAAGTGATGGAATAGAAGGTTGCAAAGAAGTAGTAAATGCACTTAATTCAACACCGATAAAAGCAACCGGACATAAAGGTTACAGATATTTTGCACAGGAAATTGGCAGAAAAATTATATCAAAGTATCCTGATATCGCAAAAGCCACTGATGAAATAAAAAATATCACAGAAAAAAATCCTCAAATCAAAAAAGCAGAATTACGTGAAAAAATCCAGCCAATACTCGACAGAATAGGAAAAGAAATCGATATAACAATATAAAAAAGACCGCTTTTAAAGGCGGTCTTTTTTTATTAATAAGAATTATTAGTTGCAAAGTGCAAGTAATATACCAGCTGCAACTGCTGAACCGATTACACCAGCAACATTTGGCCCCATCGCGTGCATTAACAAATAATTTTGTGGGTTTGCTTCCAAACCTACTTTGTTAGAAACACGTGCTGCCATCGGAACAGCAGAAACTCCAGCTGAACCAATAAGCGGATTGATTTTTTCTTTTGAGAACAAGTTCATTATTTTAGCAAAAATTACACCTGCTGCTGTCGCAAATGAAAATGCTAAAATACCCAAAATCAAGATAAATAAAGTTTGTGTTGTTAAAAATTGGTCAGATGATAATTTTGAACCAACTGAAAGCCCCAAAAATATTGTTACAATATTAATTAAGGCATTTTGCATTGTATCTGACAATCTTTCTACAACGCCACATTCCTTACATAAGTTTCCGAAGGTCAATGCACCTACAAGCGGGCATGCGTCAGGTAAGAAAATAATACATAACCCTAACACAACTAACGGAAAAACAATTTTTTCACGTTTTGTAACTTCACGCAACTGAGTCATTTGGATTTCACGTTCAGCTTTTGTTGTTAAAAGTTTCATAATTGGCGGCTGGATTACCGGAACTAAAGCCATATAAGAATATGCCGCAACGGCAATTGCTCCCAGAAGCTCAGGAGCCAGCTTTGATGTAACATAAATTGATGTCGGACCGTCAGCACCGCCGATGATACCGATTGCACCGGCTTGCGGCAAGGTAAATCCGAAGCAGCAAAGTGCTAAAAGCAATGCACCAAAAATACCAAACTGAGCAGCACCACCCAAAAGCGCAGTTTTAGGGTTCGCAATTAACGGTCCGAAATCTGTCATTGCGCCAACGCCCATGAAAATAATCAATGGGAACAAACCTTTATGAATACCTGCTTCATAAATAATTCCCAAAAATCCGTTAGGTTCTGCAATTCCTGCAACCGGAATGTTTGATAACAAACCGCCGAATGCAATCGGAACTAACAGTAACGGTTCAAATTGTTTTTTAATACCAAGCCATAAAAGGAATAAACAAATTACAATCATAATCGGTGAGCCGAATTGATGAAGGAATTGTTCAAACCCGTTTGTAATTGACGGATCTACAGGCTGCACAAAGTTTGCGATACCCGTTGACTGCCAAAGTTTATATAAACTGTCTGCAATATTCATTTTTTCTGTCCTTCTTTTACTTATTTTTTAAAAACTGCCTTTTAGGAAAAGCCGCAAAGGCAGTTTTCATCTATACTCTAATTAACCGATTGTAACAAGTTCCTGACCTGTTTTAACCTGTGTTCCGGCCTCAATATCAACTGATTTTACAACACCTGATACTGGTGATTTAATTTCAGTCTCCATCTTCATAGCTTCAATAACAGCAAGCACATCGCCTTCATTGATTGTATCGCCAACGCCTACTAAAACTTTTAAAACAGTACCCGGCAAAGCCGCTTTAATCGGAGTTCCTTCGCCGCTTTCTGAAGCATGATTTGCTTCAATACCTGCTTTAATATCAATATCATATAATTTGCCGTTAACTGTAGCTTTGTTGCCTTCAATTGCAACTGCGTATTTTTTACCGTTAACTGAAACTGTGTAACCGTTTGAAGCTTCGGTTTTAGGTTCATCAGAGCCTTTTTCGCATTTTCTAACGCCGATTGTGCCTTTGCCTTCGAGGAATAAAATACCTTTTTCTTTGCAAGCTGCAGAGATAAAGATGTTTTCATCATTAACCGGCAATCCTGCATCTTCAAGGCGTTTTGTTGCGGCTTTAATACCTTTTTCAGGGTCTCTGTCGTTAATATCAACAACAAGTTCTGTTGTCGGTTGTAAGTTCAATTGTTCGCTTGCAATTTTAACGATTTCAGCATCAGGTTCGCAAGGAGTTTTGCCGAAATAACCCAAAACCATTTTACCGTAACCTTCAGCGATTTTCTTCCATTTGCCGAACATAACATTGTTAAATGCCTGCTGGAAGTAGAACTGTGAAACAGGAGTAACTGATGTTCCGAAACCGCCTTTTTCAACAACTTCTTTCATTGCAGCAACAACTTCCGGATATTTGTCCATAAGGTTGTTATCACGAAGCATTTGAGTATTAGCAGTCAAAGCGCCGCCCGGCAAAGGTGATTGAATAATCATAGGATTTACAGCCAAAGCTTCCGGCGGCAGGAAGTAATCTTTCATACAATCTTTAAATACTTCTTCTGTTTCAAGAATTTTTTCAATATCAATTCCTAAATCATAATCAGTTCCTTTCAATGCATGCCACATTGAAACAATATCCGGCTGAGCAGTTCCGCCTGAAACCGGTTTCATAGAAAGGTCAATACCGTCAGCACCGCCGTCAAGAGCAGCAAGGTAAGCAGCAAGTCCGGTTCCGGCAGTTTCGTGAGAGTGGAATCTGATATGCGCAGCTTCACCCAAAATTTCTCTTGTACGTTTAATTGTTTCGTAAACTTTTCTCGGATTTGAAGTTCCAGAAGCATCTTTAAATGCAAGGCTGTCAAACGGAATTCCTGCATCAAGAATATTCCTCAAAACTTTTTCGTAGAAAGCAACGTCATGTGCGCCTGTGCATCCAATCGGAAGTTCCATCATTGTAATTGTAACTTCATGTTTCAAACCATTATCACGGATGCATTGACCTGAATAAATCAGGTTGTTAACATCGTTTAAAGCGTCAAAATTTCTGACTGTTGTTACGCCGTGTTTTTTGAACATTTTTGCGTGAAGATTGATAATATCTCTCGGTTGAGAATCAAGTCCAACAACATTCACACCACGAGCTAAGGATTGTAAGTTAATATCAGGTCCGACAGCAGCTCTGATTTTGTCCATTGTTTCAAAAGCGTTTTCGTTGCAGTAGAAAATTGGTGACTGGAATCTTGCACCGCCTGCAACTTCAAAGTGTTTTAGACCTGCGTTAACAGCAGACTGTAAGGCAGGAATAAAATCGTCAACAAATACTCTTGCCCCGTAAACTGATTGGAAACCGTCTCTAAATGAGGTATCCATAACTTTGATAAGTTTTTTTCCCATAATATATATCCTTTCGTAATAGTAAAATTTTATCCGCGAGCCTTAGCAACAGCAATAGCAACAGCAATTGCCTCATCCTGTGAAACGTTTGCGCGTTTGCCGGGTTTTTCAACCACTTTGACTTCTTCAGGGAAGATTTTGTTCAAAGCCTGAACAGCTTTTGACATGCCTCCCATTGTAAAAACCATAATTGTCAGGAAAGCAAATACAAAGCCCATTCCTATCCCCATTAGAGCAAGTCCCTGCTCTAAAAGTACAATAAATTGTCCTGTCATAATATATCTCCTATTGTAAGTACGAAATTTTCATTATTTTTTTCAAGTATAAGCGCGCCATTGTCATTAATACCTTTTGCAACACCGCATTTTGTATCATTAAAAACTTTAACGCAAAGCTCTTTCTCAAGAAAATTGACTCTTTTAACGTAGTCATGCTTTATGAATTCAAAGCCGCTTTCCAAGAATTTATTATAATCCTGAAAAAATAAATTTAGCAAATCATTTAAAAATAATTTTCCGTCAACCAGCTTTCCACGCTCCAGGGAAACTGAAGTCACATACTTGTCAGTAACCAGCTTAACATCATTAGCTCCGGCTGAAATATTTACTCCGAAACCCAGAACCAATCCTTTAAAAATTTGGCCTTGCATAACAGTTTCGGATAAAATTCCGGCGACTTTTTTACCATTAATTAAAACATCATTTGGCCACTTAATTTCAGGTTGTAAGCCATATTGTTCAAGAGTTTTACACAGAATTACCGACAGATATTGTGTCAAATTTGCAAACTTTTCATCAAATTTTAAAGAAGGTTTTAAAACTAATGATACAAATAAATTTCCTTCACCCAAATCCAGCCAAACTCTATTTAAACGTCCTCTACCGCTTAACTGTCGTTTTGCAGAAATCACAGTTTTATCAGCCAGTGTATCAATATTTTTCTTACCATAAAGATTGGTTGAATCTACCTCATCGAGGTATAGAAATTCCATATATCCCTCTCATAAAATTCTATTATATGAAAAATTTTATAACAAACAAAAAAAATTTGCGATTTTTTTTTTAGCGCGTTAGAATAAATTTGCAAAGGGAGAGAAAAAATGAGTGAACCAGCTCACTGGATATACAATTTAAGCTTATCAGGACACAATTTAACATTCAATCTTGATACCATTTTTACCATGTGGTTTGCAATGGCTGTTGTAATAATCTTTGCAATACTTGCAACACGAAAGTTATCTCTTGTTCCGGGAAAACTTCAGGCGGTAAGCGAAAGCATTTTGAAGTTTTTCTGGGGAACTCTTGATACGATGATTCCGAACAAAAACAGACAGCATGTTCCACTTGTTGCCTCATTGTTCTTGTTTATTTTAATAGCAAACCTTATGGGTCAGTTGCCTTTGAGAATAATACATTTGAAATCAGGTGGCGAACTTGCATCACCGACAAATGACATTAATGTAACGGCCGCACTTGCAATAATTGTATTGATTTATTATGTAGTGACCGGAATAAAAGCAAAAGGTCCCAAATATTTCTTGCATGAATTCAGTTTTACCGGCATTGTCATGGCGCTGGTTGAATTATTAGAAATGGTAACACGCCCGTTAAGTTTAGCAATCCGACTTTTTGCAAATGTCTTTGCAGGAGAAATTTTGGTAAGCATTGCACTGGGTTTGTATGCCTATTTTCTGCCGCTTCCGATAATGCTGTTTGAACTTCTTGTGGCATTTATCCAGGCAACAGTATTCATGATGCTTACAATAGCTTACATTTCATCGGCAAGCGGTGAAGAACACTAAATTGGAAATAGTTAAATAACACGTTAAATAAAAGGAGAAAATTATGATTGAAGGACAAATTTCACAAATGGCACACTTAGGAGCAGGTATTGCAATCGGTTTTGGTGCAATCGGCGCAGGACTTGGTATCGGATTTGCTACAAAAGGTTTGATGGATGCAGTTTCACGTCAGCCGGAAGTTGCAGGTAAAGCATTCGGTTTCTTCCTTTTGGGTGCAGCGCTTTCAGAAGCTTGTGCATTGTATGCATTCGTAATCGCGTTCCAGTTGTTAGGAAAGTAAACTTATATAATCAAGAGGAAAAGTCATGGAATTTAATGCAACATTTTTCGTAACAGCAATAAGTTTTATAGTGTTCACATTTATTATGAATAAAATTTTCTATGCGCCGCTTACAAAAGTAATCGACGAACGCGAAGAATTTATAAATAATGCTGTGACGGAAGCTAAAGATAACACGAACCAGGCGGAAAACCTCTTGAAAAATAAAGAAGAAACACTAAATGCTACTGTAGAAAAAACGCGCAAGATAATAACTTCTGCAGCAGAAAAAGCAAATTCAGACGGCGATGCCTTGACAGAGGAAGCGAAAAGACAGGCGCGCCTGAAAATTGAAGATGGCAAAAGCAGCATATCAAAAGAAAAAGAAGCTGCACAAAATGAATTAAAGTCAAAAGTTAAAGATTTGGCTGAAATCATTGCTTCAAAAGTTTTGCAGTCTGAAACGCGCATTGAAAATGTCAACAATGAACTTATAGACAGGATACTTGTTTAATATGGATGAAATTATAAAAATTTGGGACATAATCGTAAAATCAAACACCTTTAACTTTGCAATACTTGTTATAATTTTTGCAATTGCAGCAAGCAAGCTTAATTTGGGTGAAAAGATTGAACACATAAAAAGTGAAATAATTAAATCCATTGAAAATGCAAAATCAGAAAAAGAAAATGCCGTAAAATTTTTACAAAAAGCGCAAAGTGATGTTGCAAATCTAGACAATGAAGTTCATGAAAGACTCAATAAAGCTGAACTTCAGGCTAAAAACACAGCACGTCAAATTATGGAAGCGGCAGGTGAAAAAGCCGCAAGATATGAAGCCGGAATTTTACGTGCGATTGAAGCAGAAGAAAAAACAGCAGCGGCCTCGCTTTCAAAGCAAACAGCAAAGGCTTCCGTTGAATTGGCAAAAGAACATATCAAGCAAACGCTTAACAATAATCCGGAACTTCATGCAAAGTTCATAAACGAAGGTATTGATGAATTAGACAGGATTAAACTCTTATGAACACTCAAATTACAACAATTGCAAACAATTACGCAGACGGCATTATTGAATATGCGGCCGGCGACATTGCAAAGTTAGGAAAAATATTAAACGATTTACAGCAGATTGAATTGCTTTTACAGCAGTCAACCGACTTAAATGAAGTTTTGAAAAATCCTGCAATCAGCATGGAGAAAAAATCCGAAATTATTGAAAGTGTTTTTGGCAGCGAAATTGATGCGCATGAAAAGAATTTTCTGAAAATTTTAATTGAAAAAGGTAGATTTAATGAATTTTCAGGAATTATTTTATCTCTAAAAAACAAATTTGAAGATATAAAAAATGAAAAAGAAGTTACTATAATATCAGCAGTTTCTCTTAACGAGGAGCAAAAAAATTCTATTTTGCAAAAACTCGGAACGAGACTTCAAAAAAAAGTTTTGCCGGCATGGAAAGAGGATAAAAACATCATTGGCGGCTTGGTTATTCAGATTGACGATAATGTAATTGATATGAGCCTTCTGAATAAGATAGAAAATTTAAGTAAAAATATAATAAAATAAAGGGGAAATTATGACACTTATAAAACCTGATGAAATAAGTTCAATAATCAAAAGCAAAATCGAAAATTACGATTTGCAGTCAGAAGTTTCAAACACAGGAACCGTAATTGAAATCGGTGACGGCATTGCGCGTGTTTACGGACTTAGAAACGTAATGTCAAACGAGCTTGTAGTTTTTGAAGACGGCAAAGACACTCTTGGCATCACGCTTAACCTTGAAGAAGACAATGTCGGTATCGTAATTCTGGGTGAATATACACAGATTAAAGAAGGCATGACCGTTAAAACAACGGGAAGAATCGCATCAGTACCGGTCGGCGACGGGCTTATCGGAAGAATAATCGACCCGACAGGAAAACCCCTTGACGGCAAAGGCGAAATAATTTCAGACAAAACACGCCCGATTGAAAGAGTTGCACCGGGTATTGTTGCAAGAAAATCAGTTCACCAGCCGTTGCAAACAGGTTTAACGGCAATTGACGGCTTAACACCTATCGGCAGAGGCCAGCGTGAACTTATCATCGGCGACCGCCAAACAGGTAAAACCGCAATCGCAATTGATACAATTTTGAACCAAAAAGGTCAAAATGTAATTTGTATTTACGTTGCAATCGGCCAGAAAGCTTCAACAGTTGCTCAGCTTGCAAAAGTTTTGGAAGAACACGGAGCTTTAGAATATTCTTTAATTGTTTCGGCAACCGCAAACGAAAGCGCTCCGCTTCAATATATCGCACCGTTTGCAGGGGTTGCAATCGGTGAAGAATTCATGGAACAAGGCAAAGACGTTTTGATTGTTTATGACGATTTAAGCAAACACGCTCAAGCCTATCGTGCAATGAGTTTGCTTCTAAAAAGACCGCCGGGACGTGAAGCTTATCCTGGAGATGTATTCTATCTTCACTCAAGACTTCTTGAACGTGCGGTAAAACTTAACGACGAACTCGGCGGAGGAAGTATCACAGCACTTCCTATTATCGAAACTCAGGCAGGTGACGTATCAGCGTATATTCCGACAAACGTAATCTCAATTACTGACGGTCAGATATTCTTAGAGTCAAACCTGTTTAACTCAGGCGTCCGCCCTGCAATAAACGCAGGGATTTCGGTTTCCCGTGTCGGCGGTGCAGCTCAAACCAAAGCAATCAAACAGGTTGCTGGTAAATTGAGACTTGACCTTGCGCAGTATAGAGAACTTGAAGCGTTTGCTCAATTTGCATCAGACCTTGACCAGGCAACCAAAAACCAGTTACTGCGCGGGGAAAAGCTTACTGAAGTTCTAAAACAGCCGCAATATGCTCCCCTAAGCGTTGCTGAACAGGTTTCCATTCTGTTTGCGGCAAACGAAGGAATGCTTGATGATATTCCTAACAATAAAATTGCGAAGTTCAAAAAAGACTGGTTTATCCACCTAAACGCAAACCTGAAAGCTTTAGCAGACAATCTGAACGACGGAAGCGCGTTATCAGACGAAGATAAAGCTGAATTAAAGGCAAGTTTGGAAGAGTTTAAGAAAACTTTCTAACTCACCTTGAGTGCGAGGCCTTTCAAAGCCGGTATTTAGAAAGTGCACAAATCAGAACATTTATAATCGAAAGGCGGCTTCACAAGTATTGTAAGCTGTATTAAAAAAGATGGCAAACTTAAAAGATATTAAAAACAGAATACAAAGTGTAGAAAGCACAAAAAAAATTACACGCGCAATGAAAATGGTTGCAGCAGCGAAGGTTAAAAAGGCAGAAGCAACTGTTAAAATGTCACGGCCTTTTACCGCGGAATTGAATACAATGTTCAAAAAACTTCTGAATTCAGTCGGCGTGTATTCTGATAATACTTTAAAAATCAAAACGGCTGTAGAAAATTACCCGGCACTCCTGCAGGTTAGAGAAACCCAATCAGCAGGCCTGCTTGTAATAACTTCAAACAAAGGCCTTGCCGGAGCCTACAACGGAAACGTAATCAAAAGAACAATCCAAACGATTAAAGATTACAATGAAAAAGGAATTAGAACCATCCTCTTTGTAGTAGGCCAAAAAGGAATAAGCACTCTCAAAAAACGATGCAAAAACTTTGACTGCGAAATCGCAAGAACATATAACGCCGTCGCAAACAATCCGACAGGCGAAGGCGCCAGCACAATCGTTTCAGATATGGCCGAATATTTCGTAAACAAACAAATCGACCGTATAGAAATCATCACTACAAGATTTAAAAACATGATGAGCTACTATGTCGAAAACTGGGAAGTCCTGCCGCTAAAAGGAGTTAACGACGATTACGAAAAACTTCATGACAATATCATTGAACCAATGATGGAATTCACACCCGACATGCATCATATTCTGCAAAAAGTAGTTCCAATGTATATTGCAAACATAATTTATCAGGCGCTTCTGGAGGCGCAGGCGAGCGAACTTGCAAGCAGAATGACCGCAATGTCAGCCGCAACCAGCAATGCTGAAAAAATGCTTCTTGAATTATCAACTGAGTACAACAAAACACGTCAGTTTGCAATTACGCAGGAAATCATAGAAGTAGTTTCAGGTGCAAACGCTCAAATCGGATAACAAGTTAAAGAAAGAAATTATCTTGCCCCGAATGAACTCATCGTTGGCCTTTCGATATTTTTAGGCTGAAGTTGTTCAGTTTGTATATCCAGAGCCTTCTTTTCCGCAAGTCTGGCCTTACGTTTTTCCTCTGACTTGTTGGTCATGTAAATGTTAAGTTTAGGAATTCCAACACCAAGGACAAGTCCTGAGTACGCATAACCGGCAGCCTGCGCAATATTTAATGCTCTGAGATTTCTTCTTAAAGCTTTTCCTGCCTCGCCTGCCGGGATAAGTTTCAGCATTTCTGAGAATTTCAAAGCTTTACCGTCTTTTGACACGGAAGAAATCTTTGCTCGTTTCAAACCTTCAATCAAAACTTCATCGCGGGTTTTGAGTTTTTTCTTAAAGAAAGAGGTTTCATCAGGATTTTTAAGTAGCATTTTATTCTTATCCATTGAAAGTGCAACTCCTTTTGCAACAAAGTTGCCAAGAACAAGCCAGTTTAAAAAGCCTAAAACATCTTTTACGACAGATTCACGAAGTTCATCCTTGTCGCGAGCGACCATGAATCTTGACATAATTGTAAGACCATATATCAGCTTAAATTGGTTTATTGTTGGAATCATACCTTTAAATTGAATATTTTTGAGCAAGCCCCCTTCTTTTCTTGCCAAATCAGCAATAATTCCACCGCCAAACAATGCAGCGGCACCGGCTTTCCATAGTTTGAAGTTGAAACTGTTATCTTTTTCTCTGCCTTCAACACCGACAAAGCCATCACTTCCGGTCTTCTTTTTAGTCAGATAGATATTCAACGGCTGAATTGACATACCTACAGCAGAGCCGATTGCCATACCTAGAATTGTACGTCTGTTGTTTAAGATCTTGATATCTTTTATGAAGTTGTTATCCGCAAAGTTTTTTGCACGATGAAACTCTTCAACAACTTTCTTTTTTGTCATTGTTTTTAATATGTTATAAGTATTTTCAACAAAATTTGAAAGATTTGTAGTTGTCTCTTTGCCAAAAGCCTTAAGTTTGAAGTCCGATTCGGAACCTGTTGCTTCAGTTATGTAATTCACAAGGAATTGCTTTGTATTTTTGGTAATTTTGTCACCGTCAATATCTGAATTTGTAAGTGCGTTATTTGCCCTTTCAACAATTTCATCAATTTGGTAAGGAGTAAGTGCTTTTTCTTTGCCTCCCACATTTGTAGTTAGGTTTGAATAAATATCTCTAAGGGTATTTTTGATTGTAAAATCAAGTGATTTTTCTTTATTTTGCTGAACATTATTGTGAAAAGCCTGTCCGACAATATCATACATTTCATTATCAGCAAAAATTCTGTCCGCTCTGATACCAAATTTTTTATTTAATCCCATTGCAAATGCTAAAGCAGCAACAGAACCGTAAACACCGATTAATGAATGGTTGATGGTACCGGAAGCTTCACGGCGTGCAGTTTCAGTACCTGCAGCAGGTCCTCTGTTTACAAAGTCAACTGTTGTTCTTGGTATTACCATTGAACCTAAGTCAACTGCATTTGCTCCCCAAGCCTGGTTTGTATCAAGAAATCTCAGGCCAAGGCTTATGGCATCATATGCGCCTGTAAATCGTATATTTTCTTTTTCCTTTTTGTTTTCGATATTAAATTTTTGATGGGGTATATTTTGAATATTCATGATTTTGACTCCTTACGAATTTAAAAATGCTTTGAACGATGTTTTTGCGGCTGCTAAATTATCCGACGTCGATGAAGACGAGGATTTTGCAGCCGACGTACCGGCGCCGCCGGGCGTCAAGCCATTCGTTGTTGAGGAATTTAAATTCGCAAGATTTCTCTGTGCTTCTTTTTTATGCGTTTGTGTTCTTGTGTATAAAGGTATGAATACACCTAGTGAAATAAGAGAGAATGCAAGATTGCCAATTTGGCAGATTGTTCTCAAGCGTTTATCTTTTGCAGTTGCAAGTTCATCCGTAGATTTAAGAGAAGTGTGTTTAGCCCAGTTCCAGAATTTTTGAAGAATATTTGCATTGTCATCACACTTTTTCAGTCTGTTAATAAGTCTAACGTCTTTGTCTTTATGTTCAAAGAATGTTGCAATACCTTTTGCTGCATAGTCACCCAGGAAGTAGAAACTTGAGAAAGTTGCAATATCACGAATAGTGGCTTCCCTTAGTTCATTTTTATCTTCAGACGCAGCCATACGGCTTGCAAAGGTTGCAGTTGAGATAATTCTTGCCTGATCCATTGTCGGGAAAAGGCCCTTGAATTGGAAAAGCGATTTTAGGCTCGGTTTGTCCATGAACATTGAAAGTCCAGCTACACCAAGCATTGAACCAACAGAAATAAATTTTTGTTTTAAAAGCTGCGCCTTTTCTTTTGGTGTTAATTCGCGGTCTTCTTTTCTGTCAGCATAATCATTATATATCGGAGCGCCTTTTCTTCCTGACATTTTGTGCGTAATCCATCTGTTAATCGGCTGAGCTGAAATCGCAAGCGGAATAATTATTCCAAGCCCGCCTATACTTTTCCAGTTTACAAGCTTTTTAGCTTTAGCAAAGTATTTACTAAGCTCTTCAGCTGTTTGAATACCTTCTTTTTTAGCTCCACAAAGGACTTTTGGAGTATCCTCGCAGAAAGATGAAAGGTTATTTCCAAGATATTTTTCTTCTCCGACAAATCTTATATTTTCAGAAATATGAGTGATATCAACAAGTTTTTTATAAGCCTCTTCTGAAAGATTGTATTTTCCTTCAAATGCAGCTTTAGCAAGTTTATCAAAAGCATCTTCCGCATTTGGTTTAAGCTTAATTTTTGACAAAATCTCATCTATATCTGTTAAATTTTTCAAATCATCAGGATTGTCTGCCAAAAGTTGAGCAAATTTTTTGACATCTTTAGGATTATAAGCTTCACCGTCAACACCTTCAAGTGAAAGAATTGAACGTTTAAAGAAATCCTTATAACTTTCTAAAGTTGCTTCACCAGCCTTATAGAACTTCGCAATTTTATCGTAAGCTTCACCGTTTGCCCATGTATTAATAAGATTTGATTTATTGAATTTACCCATAATCGGGCGTTGGAAAAGAGAAGCAACTCCCATTACAACAAAACTTGGAATTATGCAGTTAATGACAAGTCCAGAACCTTCACGCCTTAAGGCTTCAAAACCTCCAAAAATATTCAATTGACGTTTCTGTTTACCATTTTCGTCAAGAATCGGATTTCCGTTTTCGTCTTTCTTTTTTGAACCGGAATAAGTTTCAACGATTGTACGCGGAACAATAGCAGTAGCCAAATCCAACACAGACACGTTCAACATAGGATGCTGTTCGCACTTTTGAACACCAGATATCAGCAAATCGCCCAATCCACCATTGAAAGAAGGTCGTTTTGCCTTATTTTTCAATTCAAAATTGGGGGTATTTTGATTATTTAAACTACTAATATTTATTTTACTAATCATAAAACTGTCTGGTTTAAATCTTCACACACATATTATAACAACAGCACAATGATATTAAAAGCCGGACATAAAAAAAATTGCGTGCATTTCCAATAATATTAAGGAGATGTTAAGAAGATTTTTTGTATATTTTTTTAAAATTAGAGTTTTTTAAACAAAATTTCTAAATTTACATGCTAAAAAATTAGATTTTTTGTAAGAAAAAAGTCAAAAATGTAAAAAATCTTTTCAAAAATTTTTTGTAAATAATTGTAACAAATACGCTTAATCTGCCAAAACTTATATATAAAATATATACTATGAAAGGCTTTTCACAAAGTCAACGGCATGCTCAACTGTTAAAACATCGCCGTTAATTTGAGCTTCATGAAGTGCTGTCATGATTTCACCTAGTTTTTTTGACGGTTTAATATCTAAAATTCTCATCACATCATTTCCGTCCAAAAGTTTTGGAAGCGGTTCCAGCGTATCTCTCACATCAAGATAAAATTTCAAAAGCCTGTTTAACAAAGAAAGATTTTTTTCTACCATTTCATCAGTTACAGCAGGGCCGCGCGCTGATAAACGGTCTGCCTGAGCAAGGATTATTGCATCAATTGAATTTGTGTCCATTTTGCGAACATACCTCATCATAACTTTATCGTTAATAACAGGAGAACACATCACAGAAGACGGATAAATATGGTTTTTAATCATTGATGAAATATATTCAATCTGCTTATTTGAAAATGCGAGTTTCTTCAAAATCCCGCAGACCATTTTGGCTCCAACATCGTCATGTTTTATAAACCTGTGGCGTCCGGTATCTTCTTCAATTGTCCAGGTAGAAAACTTTCCGATATCATGCAGAAATCCTGCAAGTTTCAGATGTGCAAGCCTTGAATAGCCGCCAAAATCAACCCGTTCAAGATGTTCTTTTACCTCATCGGAGGAGGTTTTATAAATTTCGCCGATTCTTTTTGAGGTTTCAAGGCAGTGTTCAAAAAGTCGCAGATGATGGTGTGTGTTTGGTGTAACTTGTTTCAGTTCGTTAACAATCGGAAAAATCTTTTCCAACAAACCTGCCTCATCCATTTTTATTAAGGCTTCTGAAGAAAAGCTGCCTGCAAAAAGATGCATCATTTCATAATTTATACGCTCGACAGCCGGCTCAGAAATTAAATCGCGATATTTTTCGACAGCTGCAAAGGTTTCAGGGTCAATGCAAAAGCCTGTTTGAGCCTGAAATCTGAACACGCGCAACAGACGCAGAGGGTCATCTTCAAAATTCTTTTCACAAATTGCTTTGATAATTTTATTTTCCAAATCCAGGCAGCCGCCTGTGACATCAATGATTTCAGCCGTTCTAATATTAACGGCAATTGCATTTATTGTCAGGTCGCGGCGCTTAAGGTCTTTTTCCAGAGAATTTTCAAGAGGGTTCGTAATATCAAGATAATTAATTTTATCAGGCATTACAATCCTGTAAATTTTATTTACTTCATCAAGAGGAACAAATGTTGCATTAAAAAATTCGGAGACCTTGAGCGAAAACTCACGCGCATCTTCATCAAGAATAAGCAAATCCCGGTCATTTGTAGACTTACCCGTCAGAAAATCACGTACGGCACCGCCGACAAGATATATTTCGTTTTCAAAATTATTTATAATTTCCTGTAGAATTTCGTCTGAGTTAATTTTTTCTGTAATTTTCGAATTCATAAATTATATTTCCTAACGCAACAGTAACAGCGGTTTCTGCCCTTAAAATCAAATCACCGAGAGTCAGCATATAAATTTTGTTGTCTTCAAAGAACTGAAATTCCGCTTCTGAAAAGCCGCCTTCGGGACCGATTATAACAAGAACATTTTCATCTTTTTTTATTGGAGTGTCAAGGAAAAAATCACGCAAAGTTTTCACTGCACAACGCTCACAAAATGCAATAATTTTATCAAATCGTTTTGAATTCACAACGGTTTCCAGAGAGGCCGGCAGCTCGCAGACAGGAACAATTGCACGCTCGCACTGCTTTGAAGCTTCATACATGATTCTATTCCAGCGCTCAAGTTTTTTTTCAACAACCTGTTTATTTAAGGCACAATTGTCAGTCACAACCGGAATAAGCGCACGTACGCCAAGTTCCGTTGCTTTTTCAACAACAAAGCTTTGCGAGTCACTCCTTAGAGGACTTTGTGCAAGATAAAGATTGAAATTTAAGTCGCGATTTGATTTGTAAAATTTCTCAACTTTACAAAAAATTTCTTTTGAAGAAATATTTTCAATAACTGTTTCGTATTGAATTTGGTTTTCGTCTATCAAAAGAAGTTTTTCATTAGCCCTTGCGCGCAGGGATTTTGCAATATGTGTAAAATTTTCTTTGTCAGAAATTGTTATTTTATTTTCTTGAACTGAAGTCGAATTTATAAAGAAATGCGGCATTTCAATATTCCTTTCCCCCTTATTTTACACGAAAAAGCAGGAATTGAAAACAATTATTAAATTTTATATTTTTTTATAGCCATTTAAAAATTTTTGAAGTATTATTATGGTAGTAGAAAACCAATTGGGAGAATAACGTGGAAAATACACAAACAAACGAAAAGATTATCGGAATACCCCGTGCAATGTCATTTTATAACAACTATCCGTTTTATTTCGGATTTTTTACGGATTTGGGCATTAAAATAGTTCTGTCAGATATGACAACCAAACAAACTATGTCACAGGGTTCTGCGCTTGTTGTCACAGAAACATGTCTTCCGATAAAGGTCTACATCGGACATATTTTAAACCTTTTGGAAAAAGGCGTTGATAAAATATTTGTACCATCAATCCAATCGGTTGCACACAAAATTTATAACTGCTCTAAAATCAGAGGACTTCCCGATTTGGTCAGAAATGTTATAAAAAAAGATTTCACAATGATTGAGGCAACTCTGGATAAATCTGAAAAAAATCAAGGATTATACGATTTTCTAAAAGAAATTGCCGCCTACTTTGATATTACCGATGAAAACATTATCAAAAGAGCCTCAAAAGCCGGCTGGAGATGTTATAACAACTTTTTCATTATGACAAAATCCGGAATGAGCTACAAAAAAGCAATGAATTATGCGCTTCAGGGCAAAATCTTTATTGAAAATCAAACCAAAGAATACCCGATTTCCGTAGCACTTGTTTCGCACGGTTACAACATCTACGACGAGCGCACCTCAATGAAAATCATTGAAAAGCTTGAAAAAATGGATGTTCGTGTTGTTACTTCATTGCAGCTTTCAAACGAACAGATGGATGAAGGCATTAACACACTCGGCGAACACAGATACTGGGCAAACGAGTACGAAATGACAGGAACTGCCGGTCATTACTTAAAAGACAACCGTATTGACGGAATTATTACTCTGACAGCATTTGGCTGCGGACCTGATTCGCTTATGGTTGAAAGAATTCAACGCCGTGCAAAACATTTCGGCAAACCGCTTCTTCATTTGACAATTGATGAGCAGACCGGTGAAGCCGGCTTCATAACCCGTTTGGAAGCTTTTGTTGACATGCTTTTCCGCAAAAAACGCGCAAACATCATAAACAAAATTGACATTAATGAAAGAAACGGAAGCTACATTCCGAACACGAACTTTATTGAAACAAAGTAATAAAATTACCTCCTAAATAAAACGACCAATAGTAAGAACAGACGCTTAAACGATATCAAAGGCGTCTGTTTTTGTAATTTTAATCAGAAATCATGCCTGCACGCACCTGTTCAAAAAACTGTATCTGCCGAACCAAGAGCGTTCAAAAACATTATTTGATATAAAATACCAGATTAATCAAAAAATCTGCGATTAACATGTAAATTGTTGAAAGAATTGCGGCCTGAGTAGTTGAAATGCCGACTTCTTTTGCGCCGCCTTTTGTTTCATAACCTTGCGTTGCGCACACAAGAGCAATTAATGCCCCGAAAATCGCGGCTTTTAAAAGGCTTATGTAAATATCTCTTGTACTTAGCCATGCCCAGACAGAGTACATATATCTTGCAGGATGAAGATTTATTGTAGCCTGCGCAACAAACATTCCGCCGATAGTTCCAACAAATTCTGCAAGCAGTACAACCATTGGGACAGTTATTGCCGCGGCAATAATTCTTGGTGTAAAATAATAACCGACAGGATCAACTTTTAAAGTTTTCATTGCATCAACCTGGCTTGTAACCTGCATGTTCGCAATTTCAGCCGAAATTGCAGTTCCGGCTCTTGCTCCTATTGCAAGCGCCACAAAACCCGGCGCAATTTCACGGATTAAAACGATTACCAGAGTTCCGCCAATATAGGCTTCTGCTCCGGTCATTAAAAATTGTTTGGAAACCTGAATTGCAATGACAGCAGCCGAAATAAACGCAATAATGAGCGAAATAGAAAGAGAATCGTAACTTATTGAGGCCGCCTTTGAAATTACTTCTGAAAACCTCAATTGACCGCTCAAAAGATACTTAAAACTTTTTATTAAATTTTGAGTACACAGCCCCAAAAATTCAATCATAAACCCTATCCAAAGTTGTAATATGTAAAAATTCTAACTTGATTTACCAGTAATGAATCTTATAAAAAATCCTGCCCTCTCTAAAGAGAGGGCAAAATCCTTTTAGTAAACCGGCATACACCATTTTTTGTATTTCGGAACTCTGCCTTTAACAACGTCAAAGTAAATTTTTTGAAGTTCTTTTGCTACAGGGCCTACAGTTCCGTCACCAAGCTGACGATTGTCAATGCTTACAATCGGGCTTACCTGAGCGCCGGTACCGCAATAGAAGGCTTCATCCGAAATATAAAGTTCTGTTCTGTCAATTGCTCTTTCTTCAACTTCAAGGCCCATAACGTCTTTTGCAAGTTCAATAATCGTATTTCTTGTAATACCGATTAAAATATTGTCTGTTTTCATAGTAGTTACAAGTTTGCCGTTCTGCACAAGGAAAAGATTCATTGCAGAACCCTCGGTAACCTGCCCTGCTTCATCAAGAACAATTGCATCGTCAAACCCTGCATAATGCGCGTCTGTTTTGATAAGTGCAGCGTTTGCATAACCGCCGGCGACTTTTGCACGCGGGGGAATTGCGTTATCGCTGTTTCTTCTCCAGCTTGAAACACAAACCTTCAAGCCTTTTGAAGTGTCAATATAGTCGCCCATTTTGTTTGAAATGATAAGGAAGGAATCCGGATTGTCATACAGTCCCGGCCCTACCTTTTGGGCGGATTTATAAAGAGTCGGACGCATATAGGCATCTTCTTTATAGTTGTTTTTAGCTAATAAGTCTCTTGTAATTTTGCAGTATTCTTCAACAGTATAGGGGCTTTCCATATACATAATTTTTGCACTGCGCAAAAGTCTTTCATAGTGCTCAGGAACTCTGAAGGCATATAACTGTTTTTCATCCTCATTCCAGTATGCTCTTATACCTTCAAAAACCGCTGTTCCATATAAAAAAGCATGTGTGCGCACAGGCAGTGAAGCTTTTGTTATATCTACATATTCTCCATTAAGAAATACATACTCTGTCATAAAATCCTCCTTATTTCCTAACCTACTTTTTTATAATATCACGAAATAATCAGATTTTATAATGTTTGTAAAATTTTAAACAAAATCATTGCAGGATTGTTACTTCTTTTGAGAAACCTTTACAGTTTCTATAAATTTTTTTGCATCATTGATTGGTATTGCAAAACCTATACCGATATTTGAAATATTATTATCCGGATTGTAAATTGACTGATTAATTCCGATAACTTCACCGGAGGAATTCAGCAAAGGCCCGCCCGAACAGCCCGGATTAATAGCCGCATCCGTTTGGATTTTATTCTTCGCATAATCAATTCTGGAGATAATTCCTTGAGTCAGAGTTCCTGAAAAACCGAAAGGATTTCCAATTGCAAGCACTTTCTGCCCTACTTTAATATTCTGGGAATCACCAAATTTAATGGTTTGAAGCTGCATCTTAGGATTAATTTTTAAAAGCGCCAAATCTTTGTTTTTGCCCATTTTTGAAACAACTTCCGCTTTGTAAACCTGCCCGTTATGCATTGTGACTTCTACACTTTTACAGCCGTCAATAACATGGGAGCCGGTAAGAATAAGCCCGTCAGTGCTTACAACGCAGCCGGTTCCGGCAGAAACGCCGTCAACAGTCTGTGCATCAATTGAGACAATTGCCGGATTAATTTTTTCATAAACCGTAATATTTATCTGTTCATCAGGTTCAAAATTTTTGGCACAGGCGATATCAACAGCGCCAAAACTCATTATTAACAAAATACACAAAAATAATAATTTCCTAAGCATATTTTCACCTCTTGATTTTATTATTTCGGAAATTCGGTTATTTTCATTCAATCAGAATGATTTATTTCGGTTAGTTATTGAAATTATTAAAATTTTAATGTATAATTCAGGAAAGATTAAAACTGAAATTTTACAGTTAAGGAGAAGATAAAATGAAAAGAATTGACTTATTTAAAAGACACATGGAAGAAAAAAGAGCAGTAAAAGTTATCGCAGGAATCGACAACTTTGATATGGAAAGCGTTAAAAAAGTTGTTACAGCTGCAGACCAGACCGGTGCAAGCGCTGTTGACATCTGTGCAGACGAAAATATTATTAAAGCTGTCAGAGAAATGACTGATATGCCTGTTTTCGTATCTTCTATTGTTCCTTCAGAACTTGCAAGAGCTGTTGAACTCGGCGCTGATGCTATTGAACTCGGAAACTTTGATGTTCTTTACAAAGCCGGAAAAACCTTCACAGCAAATGAAGTTTTGGAACTTGCAAAAGAAACTTTGGCATTGCTTAAAGGCGAAAAAGTATTCTTCTGTGTAACTATTCCAGGTGAAATTGATATTAACGAACAGATTGCACTTGCAAGAGAATTAGAAGCTATGGGAATTGACCTTATTCAAACAGAAGGACATTTTTCAAAAGCTGAGCAGGCTAACGGCGTAAGAGGTTTGATGGAGAGAGTTGAATTAACTATTTCAAACACTATCGAACTTGTTAGAAATGTTGACATCCCTGTTATGACAGCAACCGGAATTAACCCGACAACTGCACCGTTTGCATTTGCGGCAGGCGCTTGCGCTATCGGATGCGGTTCCTGCATTAACAAACTTAGCTCTGAAATCGCAATGATTGCAACATCTAAACAACTCGTTGAAATCGCGGCTAAAAATGCTGAAAAAACTATGCAGCTAGTTTAATTGATTAAAAAACTTCAAAAAAGACCCGTTTGTAAAAGCGGGTCTTTTTAATGTCAAATGTCACAATTATTTACATTAAATAGAATTTTCGGCCTCTTTTGCGTACAATATTGATATTGAATAAAGAGGGATATTATGGAATTGATTTTAGATATTTTATACATTTACGTTGTACTTTACACGATTTATTTTCTGGCGCTTGCCATCAGAAATCTTAACGACAAAAAATTCAGAATTGAGAAAAAATATTCTCAATATGAAGACAAAGACAACCTTGCAGTTGTAATTTATTCGCACAACAACGGCGAAAATCTTGAAAATCTTATTGACGAATTAAAATCACAGGATTATCCTATTGGAAATTTTAAAGTATTTTTAATCCTTGACAACTGCACTGACGGAACACAATTGCTATTCAGGAACGACCCGTTTATTAATGTAATAAATATAAACGACGTTGGCACTGTCGGAAAAGACCAGGCTGTTTCAATTGTATTAGAGCAGCTGGCACAGGACGATTATATTGATTCGTTTGTTTTCATTGACGGAGACCGAAGCATTGCGCCTGACTTTTTGTCAACCGCAAACGCAGCGCTTACCAAAAACAGTGTCATAAGCGGCGAAACCATAATAGATATGGAGAACTTCGGCCCGATTGACAAGATTAAAGCTGCATATCAAAAATATCACATGAACTTCTTAAGACGCGCCCGCTCATTGTTCGGACTTGCCTCACAGGCTGACAGCGGCGTGTTTATCATAAAAAAAGACATCGTAACTCAAATCGGTGATGTTGATTTTAAAGACATTAATTCAGAACTTAAATACAGCCTTCTTTTATCAAAAATCAAATTCAAATGCACCTACAACCCGAATATTCAAACCGTTGTAGACAGCACAAATTACGTATTTAGAAAACCGCGTTTTTCAGCAAGGATGGATTTATTCAGAAAAGCTTTCCCGCAGATTTTCACAAAGAACGTTGTATTTTCCGAACATGTTTTGTCGCTGATTTACCCGAACCTTTGGACTCTGGTAATTATATACGCAATTATTCTAAAACATTCTTACAGTTCTTATTTCTTCCTTGATTTTAAGATTGTATTATTCACATTTATCTTGCTGATTTTAGGATTTGCACTAAGCCTTGTGGAATCAAAACTTAATAAAGTTGAAATATGCAGGCTGCTTGTTTATCCGCTATATTCGCTTGTGCATATCATAAAAAATTTCCCGCCGATTAGAAAAATAGTCAACAAAATTCTCAGACGCGAGGATTTACCGGAAAACGTTCAGAAATTTGATGTTGATGTGGTTGTCACAACCAGCCGCAACAGTAATCTTAACTGCAAAATGCAGTTTATTTCCGAAAACGGTCTTGCAAAAATAAGATTTATATACAAAAACAAAAAATTCACAACTGCAAGCCATCTTAGAATGATTGATGCATTACAAGAGCTTAAGACAAAGCTTGACGATTACGGATTTATACTGAGAATTTGCAGCTGCTGCACGCATTTTAAACCGTGCATAGACGGTTCAACAAATATGCTTAAAGGTTTTTGTGAAAGCAATTATCCGTCGCCTTCAATTAAAGAGCCAAAACCAACTACAATTTGGAATACCTGCAATGACTTTTCACCGGCAGAATTGAACAGTCTTATTGCTCAAATGGTTAAAGAAAGCACTCAGGAGTGAGAATTTCACCCAGCATATAGAATGAGCCGCAGACAATCGTCATTGTATCCGCGCGATATTCAAATTCGCTAAGACTTTTGAACTCTTTTGAAGGAAACTTGCAAGCTTTTTGAAGTTCTTCAACCGTGCAGGAATTCGGATTATCGAAATGATAAAAATAAATTTCATCATTTTTTTCAAAAAGCATTTCCATCATTCTGGCGTAATCTTTATTCTTCAAACATCCAAAAACAAAGCGTCTGTGCATATTAGGAAAATAAAAATCCAAACTATCATGAAGCGCTGCAATACCGTTTGGATTGTGCGCCCCGTCAATTATCAGGTTTTTCTCTTCAATAACCTGAAAACGAGCCGGATGTCTAACTTTTTTCAGTGCTTCAGAAACTATTTGCGGTGAAATTTGCGGATAAACAAGTCTTATTGCCGCAAGCGCAAGTGAAAGGTTTTCCTGCTGGTAAAGCCCTCTCAAAGCGAGGTTTTGAGTATCTTCAAACGGAGCGGACATCAACAGCAGCGAATTCTTTTCATCAGCCGCATCTTTGATAGCTTCGTAACCTTCAGAAGTCACGACAGGGCAGCCCTGCTTGATAATTCCGGCTTTTTCAAATGCGATTTTATCTTTTGTATTGCCAAGACGCTCGGTATGGTCAAGGTCAATGTGCGTTATGATTGCGCAAAGATTATTTTTTATAACATTTGTAGCATCAAATCTTCCGCCCAAACCGGTTTCCAGAACAACAACGTCAACGTTATTTTCTTCAAAATATTTAAACATTACGGCTGTCAGGATTTCAAATTCAGTAAGATGAATCTGGTTGTCTTCTGCGATTTTGCAGATTTTAAAAACAAGTTCGGCCAAATCATCGTCGCTAATATCATTCCCGTTAATTTTTATACGTTCATTGTATTTAAAAAGGTGCGGGCTTGTATAAAGTCCTGTTTTCAAGCCGTATTCTCTCAAAATAGCATCTAAAATTGCGCAAACACTACCTTTGCCATTTGTTCCTGCAACGTGAAAGTATTTGAACTTGTCCTGCGGATTTCCCAGAAGTTCAAGGACTTTTCCAATACGTTCCAACCCCAGATTTATATAGAATTTTCCCTGGCTTGTCAAAAGGTTTTTAACATCATTATATGTGTGTTTCATAACTTAAAAATAGAACAAACGTGGCTAATTATCAATAAAATTTTGCACTAAAAAAGCGGAGTTTTAAAAATCTCCGCCTCTTTAAAAATATTATCAGGCTTAAACTTTACGTTTACGAGCAGCTTCTGATTTACGTTTTCTTTTTACGCTCGGTTTTTCATATCTTTCACGTTTTTTAACTTCTGAAAGGATACCGGCTTTTTGAATTTTTTTCTTGAAACGTCTAAGAGCGCTTTCAATTGATTCGTTTTCGCCAACTTTTACTTCTGCCATTTTTGTTTTCACCACCTTTATGGTCTGAATGTACTCTGTGTATTGCTATTATATAACAAAGAAATTTAAATTTCAAGTTATTAGGGATTTTGCAGAAGGTTTAGGCTAAGAATCGATACCTTTAAGCAAATCTGCAGCATTTATCTCTAAAGCCTTTGAAATACGGCATAGAGTGATAATTGTAGAGGCTTTTTCCGCACGTTCTATGCAGCCGATAAAATTCCTTGCTGAATCTATTCTAAAAGCCAGTTCTTCCTGTGATAGTCCTTTTTTAAGACGCTCTTGCCTGATATTTTCACCAAGTTTTTTAAGAATTGTAAATTTATCAATAGCATCTTGCCTCATACCACCTATTGTGGTACATTTTTATAAGATTAACTACCACCTTTAGGTGTCATGAGAGGAGCAAAAATTGAAATTGGGTTTTACAATGAGTGAAGTTCTTATAACAATTGGGATTATCGGAATAATTGCGGCTATGACTCTGCCCTCTGTTATTACAAAATACAAAAGAAAAACAGCAGAAACAAAACTTGCTAAATTTTATTCAGTTATAAATCAGGCAGTTAGAATGTCAATTGCCGAACACGGCGAGATTATAATAGACAACGAAAACAAGTCGGACGCCGCAAACGCTGAATACATAGAACAATGGTACAAGGAAAATATCACAAAATACATTAAAACTATCAATGAAGAGGGTGCCGACAAATACAGCGATTATTATAAAGTTGCATTCATTGACGGCAGCGGCTTCAATTCTTATATGGGCGCAAGCAACACTGCAAACGGAAAAAGCAATCTTTATATTTTTTACTGTCTAAATTACAAAACTTGCAAGCTTGGACACTATGAAGGTGAAAACCAGTTCCTATTCACATACTCTCCGGAAAAACAATCTGTTGTACCTACATTTAGCAATCTAACAATTGAAAAGCTCAAACAACAATGTTATTCAGAAAATGAGGGCTCACGACACGGCTGCACTGCTCTAATACAGGCAAACGGATGGAGAATTCCGGAGGATTATCCGTGGATTAGGTAGAAGAATTTTTCTTTTCAAGTTTTTCACATTTTTTTATCAGGCGCGGCATCCATTCTTCAAGAATTCCGTTGTATTTGTCAATAAATTTTTTATCAATAATTCTTGCTGCATAACCGCCTGTCGAATAAAAGTCATAAGAATTGTCAGCTTTAACATGAAGAATTTCAAAGTCAGACAGTTCCTCGCCCTTTTTGGTGAGAGTAACTCGATGCCAAGCTGAATTTTTGAACAAAAAAGAAAATTCTTTGTTTCCGTTTTTTACGCTTAACCTTACAGGTTCACCTGAGGTTGGATTGTATTGTTTCTGTGCAATTGTTTCCACCTTGTCAACCAGAGTTTTGCTTGCATCGGTAAGAATTGGCTTCGGTTCAATTAACTTGCCGAGAGCTTTATCAAATTTTGTTAGCCAATTTCCGGTAAATTGGAGATTAGAAGTTACTTGCGGGGTATTTTGTATTCTCATATTCTTCCTTAATTCTTATTTAAGATATTTATATTTTTTGAACAAATAAGTACAAAACACAATACCTTAACCTGAAAGTGTGAAGATTTCGTAAATTTCTTCGTCGCTCAATTCTGTTATAATCTTTTCGCCTTCGTAGACCGCAAGGTCTGCAAGTTCTTTTTTAGATTTTAACATTTCGTCGATTTTTTCTTCAAAAGTTCCAAGCGTAATCATACGGTGAACCATAACATTTTTATCCTGACCTATGCGGTAAGTTCTGTCAGTCGCCTGGTCTTCAACCGCCGGATTCCACCACAAATCGTAATGGATAACATTTGTCGCGCTTGTAAGGTTTAAACCTGTTCCGCCGGCTTTCAGCGAAAGTATCATGACTTTTGCATCATCATCATTTTGGAACCTGTCAATTAAAGTTTCACGCTGAGGAACGGAAAGAGAGCCATGGAAGAACAAGGGTTCCGTGTTACATTCCTCATTAATAACTTTGCATAAGATATCACCCATTTCTTTATACTGGGTAAAGATAAGCGTTTTTTCGTTATTATCAAGAATACTCTGAACTGTAGAAATACATTTGTCCATTTTGCCGGACAATTCTTTCCCCATCTCGCCGCCTTTCAGGAACTGGTAAGGATGGTTACAAATTTGCTTAAGAGCAGTAATAAGTTTGAAGATATTTCCGCGTCTGTTAATTCCTGTAAAGCCGCTGATTTTCTCCATCATTTCGTTAAGAGTTTTTTCATACAGTACAGCCTGAGACTTAGAAAGATAGCAGTAATCATTAAGCACCATTTTTTCAGGCAAGTCTGTTATAACGTGCTTGTCAGTTTTTAGACGACGCAGAACAAATGGTGAAATTGACATTTTTAACTTTGCAGCACGGGAATTTTCTTTAAACCGCTCAATAGGAATTGCATAACTTTTTTGGAAATCACGCAAGCTGCCAAGATACCCCTGATTTATAAAATCAAAAATACTCCAAAGCTCTGTCAATCTGTTTTCAACAGGCGTACCGGTCATTGCAACCTTAACATCTGCTTTAAGCATTTTTATGGCAAGAGTTTGTGCAGTATCCGGGTTTTTGATATTTTGGGCTTCATCAACTATTATCATACCCCAGTTCTGCTTCTTCAATTCCTCAACATCTATTCGCATAATCGCATAAGTTGTAAGAATTACATCATGTTTTACGTCAAGCTTTCTTTCTGCACCGTGGTAGACAACAGCGTCAAGCGCCGGGGCAAACATTTGAAGTTCCTTCATCCAGTTGCCCATCAAGGTTGTCGGACAGATTACAAGAACCGGTTTTGTAAGTGTTCCTTCCTCCTTCATCTTTAAAATAAGGCTTATAACCTGAATTGTTTTACCTAAACCCATATCATCAGCCATACAAACGCCAAAACCTTTTGAAACATTTGTCCAGAGCCATTTTAGACCTGTCATCTGATAAGGCCGCAGCTCGCCTTTAAGTTCCTGAGGCGGAGTTACATCAACAGGTTTTGTAAAGTCTTGAATAATCTTTGCAAAAGCACTGTCATAATCAAAGTCATACTGGTCAAGCTGGCCGGACATTGAAGCATGAATTAATTCCATTCTCGAAAGTGATTTAAGATTTGCTTTGGCAATTTGCTCAAATATTTTTTTGCTTTCTTCTTTGTCAATAAGAACGTATTTATTTTTGTATTTAACAAGGCCGTTGCTGCCTTCAACAAGTTTGTTAAATTCTTCAAGAGAAATCTTTTCGTTACCGATTGCAATTTCGTATGAGAATTCAAGAATATCATCAAGCGCCATTTTTGACGACGAGGTATTATTGAAAATATCTGCCAAATCTTTTGAGCGCGAAGCCTTAACTTTTGCATTGATAGAAGCGCGAGGAACAACGATATTTACAAGTTCTTTTGGAAGGATAACTTCAATCTGCGCTTTTTGAAGATAATATGCAGTCTGAGTAATAATTTTGTATACTTCATTTAAATTCAAATCAAGAGCAAGTTTTGTTTCGTCCTCAAAAAGGTCTTCTAGTTCAGGCATATAACGAATTGCATAATTTAACTGCTTTTCAACAATTCGTGAGATGTCTGCAGAACTTGCGCCAAAGATTTCGTCTTTTGTGTACAAATCGTCTATTAAGACGCTTTCATCTGTTTTGCGGTTTTTGATGTAGACTTTGAGTCTGAAGATTTCATCTTCAAGTTTGTCTATTTTGAAGAACGGAATTACATCATACTTACCCAGATAAAGTTCGTCAAACCATTGAGAGAAGTTTTCGGCAATGTCCATTCCTTTCATCTGTGAACGCTGCTCAAGGTCTTTTATCATGTAAGTTCCGGATTTGACATCTTTGAATTTGTAGGCTTTTATCCCTAAAAACTTATAAATAACATAGTTCATGTAGTTATAAATAAATTCTTTAACAAAATCCTTTGGTTTCTCGCCTTTTATAAAAAGGTTCTCCGGAATATTTTCTTCAAAAGTATTGATAATGCGTGCAAGCTGCTGATTTGAAATTATCGGTTCATATACTATTTTGAACATCTGGCCGCGGGTTTTGATAGTTGGTATGAAGTAGAGTTTTTCAATCAGCTTCATAACAAAATGCGTCAGATTATTCATATAAATAAATGTCGGAGTCACGGCTTCTAAATCAATTACGTCACCAAAACCGCCGAAATAATCCATTACCAAATCCAAACTCATCGGATATCCGACTTCATCACCCAGAACCTGCGAACGGAAACGAAACAATGAACCCTTTGATTTTAAATAGTATTCAAAGTTGTTTGTCGGAGTGACAAAGAATGATAGTTTTCCGTTGTCATTCACCAGATAAAAATTTGTATTTCTCGCCGGAGTGTAGGGAGATAGAAAAACATCTTTAAATTCATCTTCAACAGTCTGATAAATAAGACTCAAAGTATAACGGAAATCTTTGTTTTTAAATCCTTCAGGATTTTCTGAAAGGTTAAAAAACAATTCATCCACGTTATTCTTTTTAAATGAAAAATCAATATCAAAGGTTTTTGTTTCTGTCATAGGTATCCTTTTATATTAGTGAAAAGTGAGAAGTGAAAGGTGAAAAGCACGTATCAAATTTATAAATACAGACACTTCACCTTTTACAAATTATTTAATCAGTGATTCACAATCCATTTCAGCCGGCTTTTCAATGCCCATCAAGTCGAGAATTGTAGGCGCAACATTGCACAAGGCGCCGGTTTCTTTAAGTTCAATATTTTTCGGCGCGTTTATCAATACAAAAGGAACTTCATTTGTAGTGTGTGCTGTCATCGGTTTTCCGGTTTCGTAATTTACCATAACTTCTGAATTTCCATGGTCGGCAGTCAAAAGCATTATTACATTGTTAGATTTACAAGCCTCAGCAATCCTTCCGACACATTCATCAACTGTTTTGTCAGCTTTTATGGCAGCTTCCAAAACGCCAGTATGGCCTACCATATCAGGGTTTGCAAAGTTAACAAGAATAAAGCCGTATTCAGGCTTTTCAACTGCTTTAAGAACATTTTCGCAAACTTCTTTTGCGCTCATTTCCGGCTGCAAATCGTAAGTTGCAACTTTTGGCGAAGCCACAAGGACACGTGTTTCATTAGGCTGCGGTTCTTCAACGCCGCCGTTAAAGAAGAAGGTTACGTGAGCATATTTTTCTGTTTCTGCAGTTCTGAATTGTTTAATGCCATGGGCTTCAAGAACATCACCGAGAATATTTTTCATACGCTCTTTTCCAAAAGCTACAGGATATGTAAAGGTTTCATCGTATTCAGTCATGCAAACATAAAATATATTTTTTCTGACAGCCTTGCGTGCAAATCCGTCAAACTCTTCAAAATTAACGGCTTTAGTAATTTCACGCGCCCTGTCAGGACGGAAGTTCCAAAAGATAACCGAATCATTATCATGAATTCTTGAATCTTCACCGCCAATTGCGGTCGGAAGAACAAATTCGTCGTTATTTCCTTTTGCGTAAGACTGCTGGATTGCTTCTTCTGCTGAGGAGGCGTGCTCGCCTTCGCCTAAAAGCAATGCATTGTAAGCCTTTTCAACTCTATCCCAGCGGTTATCGCGGTCCATTGCGTAATATCTGCCGGAAACAGTTGCAATAGGCGGAAGTCCGTATTTTTTAAGTTCATCTTCAATCGGCTGCAGGAAAGTCATTGCGCTCTGCGGAGGAGTGTCACGACCGTCAAGAAATGCGTGAACATAAACCTTTTTCAATCCGTTTTCAGCTGCAAGTTTAATCAAAGCCAAGATATGACCTAATGCAGAATGAACCCCGCCATTTGAGGCCAAACCATATAAATGCAGTGAGCTATCGTTTTCTTTTACATGTTTAATTGCGCCAAGAAAAGCTTCTCTTTTGAAAAAGTCACCGTTTTTGATTGCATTATTGATTTTAGAAAGTTCCTGATAAACAATTCTGCCTGCGCCAAGGTTTAAGTGGCCGACTTCGCTGTTACCCATCTGGCCTGCCGGAAGCCCTACAAATTCACCATCAGCATGAATTTTTATAAACTTTCCTTCTTTTTCAAGTTCGTTAACATGAACCGGATTAGCGAGCTTTGTTGCATCGAATTCCGGATGTGAAGTACTTATTCCCCAGCCATCCATTATACATAGTAAAACTCTTTGTGTCATAAAATATCCCTTCTTTATATTCCGTACTATGGGATAAATTTTAACAGGAACAAAACCAAAATTCAAGAGGATTTTTTAGGGCTGCTGAAGCGAAGAAGTCATAAATAAATAATATTGATTAATCTACGATTTTCTCGCAATGACGGAGCGAGTTGTGTAAACCTGTATATAAAGCCCATTTTTTGAGCTTATAAGGATTAGATAAGGAAAAGGAGGACTGAAATCAATCCCCCGTATTAGTTTATTATATAAAGTATTAAAATTTTTGAATAGTTTACCAGCTTATAACAACAACACCTGATACGCCGTCCTGAGCTGCTGGAGTTGAAGAGTAGTAGTTATTTTCATTTGCACCATGGCGGCAAGCAACATCTTCTTCTTCAGCCGGGCCCCAGTCTCCGACAACATTGACTCCTTCAAATTCACGGTGCCATTCGCTGGCCCAGCAATTGTTAGTAGAACCGCCGCCATCACCACCTGCGCCTGATGCCATTAACCACTGGTTAAGAATATTGTCATCCGCAACCGGTAAAACTAAGTTCATAATGTTAGATTTGACATTTGAAAGACTAGCACTTTCTCCGGCAGTACCGTTCATACCCGCAACAAAGGTACCGTCCTGATGGTATCTCGGAAGTTGTTCAGTATTGCCAACCAAACCTCCAGGGCCACCGGCTCCGCCTAAAACAGTAAGCAAAGGATCACCGGCGGTACCACCTTCCGGGATGAAGGTTATTATTGTATCACCGCCATTTTCACCTGACGCACCGGAGCCAACCGCGCCGCCAGCACCGCCTTTGCCTAGCTGAATCTGGAATTCACCGTCTTTAACGGAACGGATAAGTTTAACATTATATCCGCCTGCTTTTCCGCCTTCGCCATATTGAAGATAATTAGTATTCCATGTGTAAGTGTATGAGTATTTATAATCAACAACACCCTTGACACAATAGCCTACATGCGGACCACCAGCTGCACAAGCTGGTATTGAGGTTGAATTACCCCCGTCGCCATCAGCTCCATTGCCATTTGGCTCAGCTGAACCCGGAGTTGGGATTGATGTTCTAACCCCACCTTTTCTGCGGGCGCCTTTGCCTAATTTCGGAGGATTTGAGTGGACTGTGCAGGATTGTCCGTTTAGCATTACTTCGGCACTACCTTGAGAATCCGTTCCATTTTGTGCATAACAGGGCGCTGCTTGATTTTCCCAATCACTTTTTGTATACAAAGGTCTGTATTTACTCATACAAATCTTGTCACTTCCTCTCATACCAGGAATAATGTCGGAACGGCCTTTATAGGTCAAACCAACTCCGGCACCAGAAGAAAATGAACAGTTTTTACCTTTGCCTGGAGTACCGCCTTCAACTACATTTGCTTTATAATAGCAGGAAACATTTTCATCGGTAACATCGCCGTAACTATATAGACATTCTGAGCCAGATGATTTAGGATTTTTCTGTTTACAATAGCATTTTGTATTTATCGTGTATCCGGGATATTCAGTACCAGTATGCCATTTATAAAAATCTCTTAAGCCAGATACATTTGAACAGGTATCTCTGGAACCATTTTGCGTATAGCCTGTGCTGCTTGAAGATGAGGAGGTAGCTCCAGCATTTGTTCCTCCAAATTGGCACTGTGTATATAATGGTTTTTTATTGTTTGTGGTTGTACCTGTTATTGGATTTCTATAGGAAGAAGAATTATCAACAGTTTTTTTGGGTTCACAAGTACCATTATAGGCATTTGTGCAGATTTTATCTGTTCCAAAAAATGCGGCTAAACCTATTTCTTCAATTATATTATATTTTATTTCTGTATTGTAAAAATCTGTTGATGGCTGTTTCACAGGACCATAGCTTCTTGAAACTTCACCGCCGCCAAGAGGGATAATACCTTCTCCAAAGGCTTCTAAAACATCAGCACTTGAACAGCTTGCAATATTGTTGTCCCATCCTAAAGCAGAGGACCCGAAAGTACCAAGACCATCACCTCCGGTAAACAAGGAAGGATTTCCATAGTTACATAAAGTATATGAATATGTAGCGTTTTTAGGCTGGCGCCAAACTTCACGTATTTTCATCAAATCATCTTCGCTTTTGCCGGTATAATCTGTTTTGTTACTGCTGCTATTAACTGGATTTGAGGCATTTATATCATCAGTTAGCTGACCGTAGTGAGGTTTTGAATCATAGTCAGCAGCATATGTATCTTCAGTTTGGACAACTAAATCTTTTTTCCCAGTAAGCGAACAGGAAGCACCAGATGGAATTCTAGTTTCAATATAGCAAGAACCATCACAGGTTTCATCCCAGGTACAGCTTACGCAATTGTCTCTATCAGTTACGTACTTATAGCCATAGTCAAATCGGCCTGTGTATCGCCAACCCTCAGTACAATATCTTTTATAATGCCAACATGTTTTCGGATTTTCCTTAGTTCCACACTCATATGGATCATATGGATAATTATTATCCCAAGTACGACAATAGTCACATGATGAAGAGTAATAGTCACAAGATTCAGTTTCTCTATTAGCACTGGAATATCTTGTAAAACCATCTTCACATTCAGAATAGCTATTACACTCTATTCTTTTGTCACCGTAGCTATTACAGCTAAAATTAAATACACCAGAGGGCTCATACTTGTTTCTATTACAAGTAGAAGAACTGGAAGAACTTTGACCACAAGTATACGTGTAATCGTAATTGTCTTTCGTTGAATTGATTGTACCTGTATCACAAGAACAATCACGTTCCTGGGTACCTGTGTATTCCCATTCACGATGTACTATACATGTACCAGAACCAGCACAATTTTGTTCAATATAATAAACATCTCCGCCGCCACCAGCATCACCATAGGATTCATCAGCACCATGTGCCCAAGCTTCTATAGTTCCTCCATTAGCGACCAGTTCGCCTTCATTAAAGCCTTTCAAATCCAATATTGTTTGATTTATACCAAAGGGTGAGATTTTATCAACTGCAGAGGTAAACTTTTGTAAATTTCCGCCTTTATATCCTGAATCACCACCGCCTCCACCGCCGGCAGTTGCCTGAATATACAAATATGAAACCCTTCCAGGAGGTTTAAACCTGCATTCTGTAACATCTCTGTCCAAGATTTTTTTATTTTGACCTTGCGATTTCACAGTTCCTACGTATTGCTCTTCATGAAGCTGGCCGTCTTTGTAGTAGCACATATAAGCCCCATGCATAGCAATTTTAGGCACTTTTACGTGTTTTTTTGAAATAACGGTTATACCGGAAGCCAGCATTAATGAAGTTATCAATAGTAACATCATCATTTCGACTAAAGAAAATCCGCAGAAGTGTCTCAAATTTTTCATACGCTATTCACCTTTATAAATTATCTCATCTTACTAATCTGCCCATTAGAATGTGTTAAATCCTCTTTTGTAGATTATTGCTATACCAGACAGATTATAAAAATAAATGCAGGTATAAAATTATACATTATAACTTATACTTATATATAT
>ENA-ORMR01000224-ORMR01000224.1-human-gut-metagenome-genome-assembly--contig:-NODE-224-length-64334-cov-43.612968_pt1 | contig 64334 bp, 54 predicted proteins | sample MGYA00242107_ERZ509003 | MGnify/ENA primary metagenome ERZ509003 (study PRJEB26280, sample SAMEA2338699) | human gut metagenome | biome: human gut; feature: human-associated habitat; material: faeces...
CTCTTACCAAGAGATTTTAGATATTAATTACAAAGCCTCAATCTCCACTCTCGGAAACTGAGGCTTGCATTAAAGGCTTCTAATGATAATGGCGTTGGCCTTGTCAACCACAGAGGAATCCAGACTGGCCAAATAAATCTGTGTGGTGGTTTCACTGTCATGTCCCATCCCCTCGCTTATTACCGATAAAGGTATTCCCTTTGCTTTCGCCGCAGATGCCCAGCTATGTCGGGCCACATACAGCGTCAATGGAATCTCCACCCCTACCCTTTCAGCTATTATCTTAAGGTTATGATTGATTTTATAACCCACGTTGCGGTATATACATCTCTCATTTGTACCGGGATTACGTATCACCGGAAGCAAGTAGCAGCTCTTGTTTTCGGGGTATTTATCGAGAATCAACTGCATCTCACGTGTCCATTCAATGACGAGCTGCTGCCCGGTCTTGCGGCGCCGGTATACGACGGAACCGTTCCTGAGGTCGGTCTTTTTCAGGAACGCCATGTCGATGAAACTCATTCCCCTGAGATAAAAACTCATCAGGAACATATCGCGCGCAAATTCGAGAGCAGGCGTATGTGTCAGATCCAATGCCTTGATTTTCTTGATTACCGACAAGGGCAAAGCCCGTTTTACCGTCTTATCCACTCCCGTATAGACATGGCGGAATGGATTGCGGTTCTCAATGACGCCCTCCTCGACCGCACGGTTATACACAGCTCGGAGTATACGTGCGTAGAATGATATGGTGTTCGAGGATATTCCCCGGCTACGAAGCCATGCCTCATAGCTCTCCATCATATCTGCGGTAATGCAGTCGAGCATAATATCCTCTTTGTGCCTGAACTTTCTGAAACTGTTGAGCGTCGAGCGATAGGTTTCCGAAGTCCTGACGTTTCCGTTCTGTTTCAGTCGGGCTATTATACGCTCTATGAAATTAAACAGAGAGTATTCCTGCACATATCGGTTGAACTCGTCGATTACATCGTCGGCCGTATACTCCATACCGGCCGCCTCCAGCCGCCGGTCGATCATAGTCAGCCTTCTGACATCGCAACGAATTCGGTCGCGGACAGAAAGAACATACGATTTACGCGCGCCTTTAGCCACCGCCACCATTGAGCGCCCGGTATCCCATTCCGATGGAAACACCTTGTAGTCGCTAAGCAACTGCCGGACCTTCTTCTCGTGGATTATCTGATAGTAGATTGTGCCTTCGCTGCCTGCAATTGTCGAAGGCCTGAACTTTACTTTTATCGAAGCCATTTGTTTTTCATTTTGTCTGTAAAATATTGTCGGAAAAATACAGACATAAAGAAACGCAATTACTTCGCAACTTCCATATTATTCCATAGATAGAATATACCCGACAGCTCTTTTCCAGGCCTCTTATAATTCCGTTTCATCAGTTCTTGTATTATAGGAAACGAAATGCGCCTCACGCCCGAAAAGAACCTGATAACTACCGAAATTACAGTTTTACCCATAGGATCCGTCATTTGCCATATTTCTTTTTCAGATATTCTCTTAGTTTCGGAGAATCTTTGCCCTGATACACGCGATTGCGATCGAACACAGTCCAACTGTCACCATCCGGAAAATCGATTTTTTCAAAACTGGCTGCATCGGCACCGGGAATTATAGAATCGTTCCAAAAAACATGCTTATCATCTTTTCCATAGTTGAAATCGCCTCCCATACTTCCTTTATTCCCGGAATAATATGATGAGACCGGCACCGGTCGGAAGGTCTTTGGATTTGCGCCTTTAACCAATTTATTACTCCACCACACGTGTGACGCATCTTTATACCAATTGTCGGAAATATGCTCGAACGTTGCGACATCAGCTTCGGGAAGAACATTAAAATGCGAATCGTAAATATGCGTCCCGTCAGAATACATCAATCTTCCTAATTGAGTAAGTTTAGTATAATCTTTTATCTGAGTCGGTATTTCCTTTTGGTAGGCTCTATACTTATCTTGTCCCACATAGAAATCCACCTCTCTGAAGGTAGCCGGATCTGCACCCTGGACCTCCTTCCCCATAAAAAATACTCTATATCTATCAGCGGCATAGCACCCCGATTGAATCGGCCGCTCAGCTTCGATGGGATGAAATGTGGCATGATCAATATTTGGAATCACCGTACCGTTTAAGTAATATCCATTGTATCTGTCTTTCCCCCAACTTGTCTTTTGCCCGGATTTATTTTTTAAAATTTCGAATGATGATTTATCTCTGACATTTAGGACTTTGCCATTGTTATAAAAATCCCTTTTGTCCTCTGTTAACCCATAAGAATGAATCTTGAAAGAAGCAGGATCTACTCCCTTCATCAATTTACCCTCATTATATACGTTAAATTTATCAGCAGCATAACCTTTTTCAAGTACCCGAAATGAATGTCCGTCCGCGCCTGTTATTATATCTCCCCGATAGAAAGCGTGTGTCTTGTCCCGGCCATAATCATCATCCAGCACTTCAAAGGTCTCCGGATCGGCATCGACCGTCCATGAATTATGTCCGCTACCCTCGTTCCATGTATGCCATGTCACTTCCTTACCGTCATTTTTATATCCGACTGTACACGACGCGAGTATCAGTAATCCCAGACCGACGACTGATTTTAGAAAGTATGTCTTATAAAACTGTATCTGTTTCATATAAGTCTATCCATTATATATATTCAGTCCATTTGTGTAATTCAAAAGAAAGTCACGATATTGGGTAGGGATTTTTGCCCCATAGATTTCTCCATTGCCTCAACATCACTTTCGGATAAGGTTTCATACATAGAATTTAGCTACGCCTCCGAACCAATATGTGGTGCATACCCGATTAATATAGCCTCGGTCTGTGGTATATATTTCGTGCCTAAATGCCTGTATTTTTCCCAATATAGCTAACAATAACTCTCTTTTCATTCCTACGAATATTTTTTATATGTCGAATCGCAGACCCAAACCATGACCGTAATAAATATTCCAGTGAATATTTCAGCTATCAATTCCATATCCTTATTATGATAACGAATGATGGGTAGGAACATTTGGTTATGATACAGTATATCGTTATCGCTTACAGGCGAAGTCTTTCGCTTGCCTCCTTTCGTCGCTTTATTGATTTTGTAAAATATAATCTGATATCGCTTATCGGTCAATATCATACACTTGTCAATTTGAAGGGTTGAACAGCAACCGGTTATTATTGGCGAAATCATCATACAGACTATCCACATGATGCAGTTGTGGATTGGTAATATTGCGCTTGTAGAGAGCTTCGTGCCATTCATCTTTTGTTTCATACCACTCAATAGAATCTGTCGGCACATCAATTATGACAAAGCGAGGAGACATCAAAGCGTTGTGGCGCTCACCGCCTATAATATCATCAAAGGCTTCTGAATAACTCAAATATATTGTCGAATCAGCGATTCCCGCATATTCTACGGAAAGCCGCTCTGTATCCAATCCCGGTCCGCCAAATTCATTGAGATTATTTCGCTTGATACAGAACCAGACTCTGATATTATCATGTTTAAGTGTAGAGAGCAATTCATAGGGAGCAATCAACGGAACACGGCGATAATCCCAGCCACCTGAATCAGAATAAAAATCCGTCTGAAACGGAGCATAAATTGCTTCTGCAACCCAGTTTTTTAAGGATTCATATTTAGATTTGACTCTTGTGCATCCACATATCAAGAGCAAAATCATTAAAAAGCCAACTATTTTGAGGCATTTATTCATACGCCTAATACTTTTGTCCGTGCCACAAAGTTAATACAATTCTCGCTAAAACCATTACATTGCAAAGTGTAAAATGCTTGAACTGAACGCAAAAACTAAAATCTTATCCTTTTGGGTGTGTTTCTGAGGTTTCAGCCCAATTCCCTTTATTTGTCATACTGGAATTGTAAGTGTAGATTCGTCAATTTCAACTACTTTGTCATCATACGAGGCATAAATTAGATGAATCTCCGATATAAGGAAGTCTGCAACTGTCATAATATGCTTAATCTCCGATATGAACCATGTAAAGGTATAAACATTTTAATCTCAATATATTATTCAAAACCTACGGTTAATGCTTTAACTGTGTAATTCCAGCTTCCAATGTATATTGACCACATTAGTCCAATACCAATTAGAAAGCATAAAAGCAATGCGATTCCGACATCGTTATGCCTATTTATAAAAGCATAAACCACATTTGCCAATGTGCAAAATATCAGCAACAGATTCGCTGCCAAAAAACATCTGTTTACGTCTGCCTCACCTCCAACAAAGAGCAACGCAAATGAGGCCACAAATACAATCGCAAATAATATGACAATTACCCATTTCATTTTGTATAACAGTCTCATCGCTTGCCTCCTTTCCGATTCCTGATTGCCGTTCCCGGAGCTTGTCTGACAGCTTCATTCGGCATCATATTTTCATGTATATATCTGAATATGCAATTGTTATTCTGTTCTAATAACTTATCTATTGTCAATTTGTCGTGAGGGAGTGTAAAGTTTAAGTAAACCGACTTCCCTGAGCTTTTGATATCATAACTCTCTTTCTCATCATCGTTAACGGTAATGACGACAGTTACATAGGGAACCGATGCCTGTTCCCGCCATTTTACAAGAGCCTTGCAAAAATCAATGAATATGGAATCCGTTGCGTTATTCATATATATCGGTGTCGAATCTCCGCTTAAAGAGTCTTCTATATAATCCGCAGGGCAGGTCATGAAGGCATTAAACTGAAAATCATCTGTCAGGGGACTGCTTGCGCTGTATTCGACAGTAGGTCGATTATTGTCTGTGTTGCCAAATTCTTTATTAAAATAAAAGGGAGGCAACGCCGGTGCATTTTGAAATGACAACCGAAGTTTGTCGATTGAGCACCACCAGTCATCAATAAAATTCTGCAACTCTCCTGTTTGTATTGCATCTTTTAACGCCTCCACAATATTGACAAGCACACCGCAATTAGAGGATTCATCTGAAGGCGACCATGTTTTTCCAATGCTGTCATTTGATGCGATAAAATAATACATCGCACCATCCAGTCCGGCAGAAAAAGTTGGCATTGCCTTTTCAACGGCAACATCGATAAGCTCGGCAAGGCTTTTGCCAAATACAGAATCAATGGCTACTTTTGCCACTGGAATCTCTTTGACATTAATACTATCAGGATAGACAATTCCATGCGGCCGTTTTTCAATCAGTGTCAGACTATCACATTTCGTTGACAAACTGACCCCATATCTATTTGAGAAAGATGGCTCAATAACTATTCCACCCTTGCGTTCCTTCGTGAGCAAAGAATAGCTATATTGCTCTAAAAACTCTCTGCTATCGTTTACCGGGTCAAGATGGCTTTGCGCCCACAGGTTAGTGGAGAGAGCAAATCCAACACACAAAATCAATATCTTATAGAGTGCTGCCATACGCAAAGTTACAAATAACAATCGACATTCGATGTGACAATCAAGATATTATTACGGGACAGTTCCCTTAATGTCAGGAATTTCAGTAACTTTACAATCTGATTCTAAATTTTCCAATATTTTTTCACATGCAGGGTTCGGTTTTTGAGATGTTGTGGTTTTAATAAGTGTATGACGACAAATAGCGACATAGAAAAGCTTTTCCGAAGCAACTATACGGCCATGTTGACGCTGGCGATACGCCTGTTGCATGACACGGATACAGCGAGAGACATTGTGCACGATGTCTTCGAGTCGGTGCTGTCGGAAAATCTGTCAACCGTCACTCCCGCATATCTGCTTACGGGCGTACGCTTTGCCTCACTGAAGCATCTCCGCAGCCTTTCACTGCGCGAGAGGTTCAACAATCTCTACGCTCTCGATCTTGACGAGATTGAAGACGACGAATGGCCCGATCCGGCGGATGTGGAGCGGTTGAACACGCTGATAGATCAATCATTGAGCATGCAAGACAGACGAGTGGTGAAAATGCGTTTCAACGAGCGTATGTCTTACGATGAGATCGCCGGGCAATTAGGCATCAGCGAGAGGGCTGTCTATAAGCACTTGCGTCATGCAATGGATGTCTTACGTCAAAATTTCAACCACAAATGAAAGACAATATCGACCAACTCCTCGATGCCCTGGAGCACCCCGAGAAATATAGCGATGCCGAGGTTGAGCAGTTGTTTACCGACCCTGAGGCACGTGAAATATATGATACGCTGCACAAAACGGCTGATGTTTCCGCACATGTCCCTGAGATAAACCTCGACGAAGAATGGCGATGCTTTGAAGCAAAGCAACCCAAGCGCAGACCCATTATCCTCCGTCGGCTATCTTTTATAGCATCGCGCAACGCCGCTGCGGTTGTAATCGCATTTGTCTGCACCCTCGCTGTGATGGCCGCAACTATCGGTGTGACCCATTATTTCAATGCTGATAAAGAAATGTCGCAGACTGAGCAAGCCGAGCCACAGGAACAAACTGCCATAACCAGCACCAATGTTGCTTCTACTGATACCATTCCGGCTGAAACAACTCCGTTGCCTGAAACCATTGTATTCAAAGGAGAAAACCTTGAAATAATCCTTGCAGACATGGCCGGATATTACGGTGCGACGGTCAAGTTCAATCAAGATGCAGCCAAGTCTCTACAGCTATATTTTGAATGGGACCGGTCTCTACCACTCAATGAGGTTGTAGAACAGCTAAACACCTTCGAACAAATCGACATTACACTCACCGACAAAGTATTGACCGTAAAATGAAACGTCTTGTTATTCTCTTTGCGGTGATGCTTTGTGTCGCTGCCGCTTTTGCGCAGAAGTTCAGCTACCGCTTCAATCATACACCTCTCGCCGAAGCGCTCGTGCAGATTGCCGCCGAGCATCCCGACATTCACATCAACTTCATTTCCAACGAACTCGACAAATATCCGGTTACGGCAACCATACATACAAATGATGCCTACGACATGCTCAGACAGCTGATCGGACTGAATCCGGTGTCGGTTATCAGTTCTGGAGGCAGATACTATGTAGAAGCGTTGCAGCACGGCAAGTTCAGCTATCGGGGCCGAGTCCTCGATGAGGAATACCAACCGGCTCCTGGAACTACGATATTGCTTCTCGCCCCCGAAGACTCCACAGTAATCACATATGGCGTTGCAGACAACGCCGGTCGCTTCACCATTCCTTGCGACAGCCGTAATGTTATCGCAAAACTAAGTTGCGTAGGCTACAAGATTACCTACCGCCATCTGACCGACTTCAACGTAGGAGACATAATCCTTCCTATTGATGCCGTGGCCTTGCAGCAGGTCAAGGTTGAAGGACAGTTGGCCTCCGCATATTCCGACCGCACTGTCTATCTGCCTTCACAGCGTCAGAAATCGTCCGCGCAAAACGCCATTGACCTTTTGCGTCTTATGGCTATTCCGCAAATTAATATCAATCTTATGGACAATGTAGTTACGACACCGGGCGGACAAAATGTAGCGGTCTATATCAACTATATCCCTGCATCGGCGGAAGAAATCGAGGGCATTTTGACATCTGATGTGCGTTGTGTCGAATATCTCGATTTTCCTACCGACCCTCGTTTTCAGGGTAACGAGCATGTAATCAATTTCATCATGCAGAAGTACGAATACGGTGGCTACACCAAAGCAACGGTAAATGAAAATTTCCTTGTAGGAAAACTATCAAGCCGTGCTTCAATATATTCAAAGTTTGCATATAAGCGCATGACCTACGATTTATATACAGGTGCGTCGAATCACGACATCAGACATTCAGGTACTTCAACCATTGGGAACTATACTCTTGAAAAGGCCGCCGGTGAACCTTACCTTATTACGCGAAACGAAATATTCGACAACTCTCATTTCAAGTATAACCAGTACCCCGTTATTACGGTCAGAGCCATTTACGATTCCGAAAAAGGGCAGATTGCAAACACTCTCGGCTTTAACTTCGATCAGTCGCCGACGTCTGAAACATCCGGCAAGCTGTCGTTTGTACCCCGACAGGCAAAAGACTACTCATATAGCAGATACGAGCATTACACCAGCCGTTATATTATATGGTCTGGCAATTACTATTTCATTCTGCCCCGAAATTTCCATCTTAGCATTTCGCCCGGCATAAATTACGGACACACCAACAACAATTACCGCTATCAGACTTCAGTCACCGATGCCATAGTAAACGACTCCAGGGAAAACGTATGGCAGTTCAGGGGCAGTGCCACTCTTTACAAGATATTCACAGACAGACAAAACGGCTTCTTCCGCGCTTATTATGGTTCCACATCCAATGATGTGAGCTATTTCGGCACATCTCCTTACGACAATGATTTCCTCGACACCTACGCCGGAGCTGAACTCGGTTATAGCTTCTCCAACAATCAATGGAATGTGAGTGCTGATGTGGCTTTGCAATGGGAGAAGAACAAAATCAACGATCAGTCCGTTTCAGAGGTCTATCCTCTCGCGAATGTATCAGCCGGATTTTCTCCTTCACAGAAACATTCTTTCCGCGCATACTTCCATTTCGGCGCGAACTATCCCGGAGCAAGCGAGAAAACGCCGAATATACTGCAACAGAACAAACTGATGTACTATACCGGCAATCCCGAAATCGGACTTTCCCGACAGGTTACATTCAACCTGTCTTACAACTGGATGCCGTCTAACAAATTCTCGGCTTCGGCTTTTGCCCAATACTTCGGAGAATATAACCTGTATGTGCCTGTTTACGAGCCATACGACGGTGGGACTGCTTTGCTTCGCACTTTTGAAACTGACGGCGACTATAACCGTACTCAAATCGGAATGTCGTTTAATTACAAACTGTTAAATGGCAATCTTCAACTTGCGGCATCACCCTCAATTTCAATCTATCGTATGACCGGATTATTTGACATTAAACGGAGTCCGTTCACTTGCAACGCATCGGTTACTTATTATCTTGGTAATTTCTACTTTCAGGCATCATATCAGACAAGGAACCTGACAGTGCAGGGCAATCGTGGAGTAATATATAAAGACCGTGATTTCTACCAGATACTCGCAGGATGGAGTCGGGCAAACTGGAATATCAGGGTAAACGCGATGAATCTATTTCGCAATGATTGGCTCTGTGCTACTAATACGTTGTCAACTCCTTTATATTCAGAAACGCGATTCGTTGATGGAAACAACTTTCATCGCCGTTTGAACCTTTCGGTGACATATACTTTCGGTTACGGAAAGAAGGTACAACGGGGCAACGAGGTCGGAGAACAATCAGGTGCATCTTCAGCTATTATGAAATAAGCGCCCCCGATATTTTTAATTACTATTCTTCAACAATACATTATGCGAAAAGTTCTTTTTTATCTTTTGATAATATTATCTTTAGTGACAAGTAATGCTCAGTCATACGACGAGCGACTTGCTGCTGCAATGAATTCAAGTGACTGGTTTGCGTTGGACTCCATCTACAATGCAACACCCAAAGACTCAATATCAGATTTTATTGAGGTATATTCGCGATGCTTGATTGGCAACCGTCTTAATCGTCCCGATGTTTCTATACCGGCATTTACAGAATTATTCAATAATCAAGCATCACAACTTGACTTGAATAATATCCTAAATTCAGCAATGATGTTTGCGATGGATTTAGGCAGAACCGGGGATAATGCAACGTCAGGAGCGTGAAGACGTTAATGCTTTTCGACAAAATAAGGTTTAACCTTGTAGATTTTGTGCTGACAACAGAGACTTCTCCGTGCAACTCAGTCGATTGTCTCAAATGAGGTAGTATTATATACAGCCCAATCTCATCAAACTTAATCCGTGTAATATATTAAGAAGAAATTATCATTAGCAATAACTGATATACTATGACATTAAAGAATATTAAAGTTATATGAAAAAATCTGCTTACTGATATTCACGTTGCTTATCTTTTTGGTAAGTGCTTGCGATGATGATACTCCAGACTATCCTGATACTGAACTAATCAAAGGGCAATGGCAATTAGCTGAGGACGGGAGCAATGATAATCCGCTTATATACCGTTTTACTACCGACGGCGAAAAAACATGGTCGAGGGGTGGACTCGTCACATATTATCTTTTGCCGGACGGAACAGCCGATTTCTATAAACGATATACATGGCACGTTTCAGATCCTGCAAATGAAGATGACGGCAAGCCACGCCTCGAACTCACTTGGTATGATGCGCCCGACAGTGACAATTTATGGGATGCAACGGAATATTATGTCGTCGTAAAACTGACACCGACGGAAATGTGGCTGAAGCCACACCAAAAAGGTGTACCCGATAACATCAAGAAATTCATCCGGCGCAATGAGCTACCGGTTCCCTCACTACAATTACCTAACCTGTAAACAGCTTTTCATACAACCCTCCGGCCCTCGGCAATCGTTGCCGGGGGCTATTGATGAATTATCGAGCTGGCTCACGCTAGCCGGATGTAAAGTTGGGTGCGCACACAACAAAAGCCTGACAATCAAGCTTTTATTGCGGAGAGGACGGGATTCTTTGCTTCGCAAAGTGCTAAAGCGGTTACGAACTCTGCTCGTTCTAACGTCATCTCCTTTAACGCAAAAAGAGCTGCAAGTCTATGACTTGCAGCTCTTTCGCGGAGAGGACGAGATTCGAACTCGTGGATAGGATTGCTCCCATCGTCGGTTTAGCAAACCGGTGGTTTCAGCCACTCACCCACCTCTCCTTTGAGGCTTGAAGCATCTTTTGGTACTGCAAAGGTAGGCACTTTTTTTAATATGACAAATTTTTTGCGCGCTTTTTTTACCTTTCAGCGACATTTATTACACAAGCCTGTTATACCATTTTGCATATCAGCTACTTAACACACCGATGCGACTTCAATCCCCTCTTTCGTCATATCTACGTAGTCGTATCCCTCCGCTACAGACCTAAAAAAGAATACCTTAACACACATTAACTACAAAATATAGTTGTAACTATAAATAATAGTTGTATCTTTGCGACACCAACATCTGTAATATGGAAAAACTGACTGCTAAAGAAGAAGAAGTGCTCGGCATGTTCTGGGAGCATGGCCCGCTATACGTAAGAGAGATAGTCGACAGATACGACGATCCCAAACCTCATTTCAATACCATTTCGACTATAGCACGGGCTCTTGAAGAGAAAGGATACGTCGGTCACACCCAGCATGGTAAGTCCTACCGCTACCATGCTGTGGTCGCCGAAGAAGACATGGGCAAAAAGTCGCTGACATCAATCATCGGGCGCTATTTCAAGAATTCTTATCTCCGGGTCGTATCCTCTTTTGTCGAAGACGGTAACATTCCGGTCGAAGATCTTCGCCGCCTTCTCGACGAAGTAGAAAAAAATCGCACTTCTAAAACCGACTGATCATGGGCAGCCTCTTCTCCTACTCTCTGGCAGCATCGATAGTCATTCTCATGCTCTATCCGGTTCTGCATATCACAGTCAACCGCTGCACCGTTTTCCGGTTCAACCGGTTTTTGCTGCTGTGCGCAATGCTCCTGTCCCTCACCCTACCCGCCGCCATCTCCATTCTACCGGGCTCACCAGGCGCCCCAAGCGGAAACATTACAGAGACTGCATTCATTGCCACAGGCATTTCAGGCCCACCAGCTCCCGCCACCATAACATCGGCGCCCGAAAACGCATCCTTATGGACCAGTGCTGCTATAATCATTTACTTCACAGGCTTCTTTGTGCTCCTATGCCGTGAGATAATATCCTTCATCCGCCTGCGATTACTCATCGCCCGAAGCGATAAATCGCTGCGCGACGGTTTTATGGTCTGCCGCCTCACCGGGCGCCGTCTCGCGCCATTCAGTTGGGGAAAATATATATTCCTACACGATTCGGAACTGTCCGACAATTCGGCCGGTATATATCTGCATGAAAAAACTCACACCGAAAAACAGCACTGGATCGACGTCCTTTTTGCCGACCTGTTCTGTATCTTCATGTGGTACAATCCTTTTGCATGGCAGACATACCGGTTGGTAAAACTCAACCACGAGTTCGAAGCCGATGCCGCCGTCGTCAGAACAGGCATAGACACTTACTATTATCAGCGTCTGCTTATTACAAAAGCCCTGGGTTCCAGAACTATCCCCGGCACCAACAGCTTTGCGGCAGGCCGGCGTAATTTCCGTAAGCGTGTAATGACAATGAACCGCAAGCCATCCTCATGGAAAGCAATGCTGTTGGCCGTTTTCACATTCCCCGCTATAATAGTATGTGTCCTCGCCCTCACCTCACCGGCTTCGGCCACATTCCTTTCGTCCATATCCGCCTATAGTTTCGAAAGTAATCCTCACACGCAAACTCCGGAAACAATACCGTCTACCGACATTTTCGATAATTATAAATCCCTGCCCGAAGTCTCGTCCGAAGAAGAATCCGATACTATAATAGAGCTGCCATCGCTCTTGCATGATCAGAAAGCCTTTGGCAATATATTGCGGATGTCTCTGGCACTTATCGATGTCGACAGGGAGACCAAAATAAACATCGGAATCGTAATCGACGAAGAAGGGAGGGTGAAAGAAGTCATGACCGACAATACCGACAATCCACTTGTCAAGACAATAATCGATCAAGCTGTAAACGGTGTGCGCTTCGAACAGATCACCCACAACGGCACTCCGATACAAACCCGGTTCAATATTCCCGTCACCTTAAAGAAGAAAGAATAATCCGCGCCTGACATATCCTCTGAACAGGATGCCCCAAACGGCATCCGGCCACAACCATACCCTTATGAAACGAGCCTTTGTCATTATTTTAATTATATTCTTCGCTGCAATTCAGCTGTTTAGCCGGAGTGCGATAAGCGGTTTCATCAGAAACAGCGAAGGCTCGGGCGTGGATATGGCCAGCGTAATCGTATCGCCTCCGGATTCTCCGAAAACCATACTGGGGGCCACCATAACCGACGAAAGCGGGCAATTCCGCCTTTCCGTCGATAGCCCTTGCGACAGTATAATCATAAATGTATCGGGCATGGATATTGAATCCACAAGCCTTAAAGTACCCAACCTCAACGGCACTTACGACATAGTTGTAGCACATCGCACTATCGAGCTCAAAGATATCGTTGTCAAAGCCCGGAAAATATACTCTCGCGAAGATACCGTCAACTACAACGTGGCATCGTTTCTCTCTCCTACCGACCAGTCCGTGGCCGATGTTCTCCGCCGGATGCCGGGTATCACCGTCTCTCAGACCGGACAGATTTCTTATCAGGGGAAACCTATCAAAAAATTCTATATCGAAGGTCTCGACCTCATGAAGGGACACTACGGCATTGCCACAAACAATATCGACCCTAACAATATCGCGACAGTCCAGGTGTTGGAGAACCATCAGGACATAAAAGCCCTCAAAGGTCTGCGCTCCGAAGAACAGGCGTCCATCAATCTGCGGCTGAAAGAGGGCGTACGTGGTGTATTCAATCTCATAGCCACACTCGGAGGCGGCTACTCCGACAAGACATTATGGAACAATCAGGCCATAGCCACATATTTCCGGCGCAACAGCCAGTTACTCGCCACATATAAGGGAAACAACACCGGCGAAGATCTGTCGCAGGAACTCTATTCGTTCGATAACGACTGGTCGCGTACAAGCAACATCTCGTCGGTAGCCATGCCTTCGGCACCGGGCATCGACAAACGATTCTACTACTTTAACCGCTCGCACAGCACCACTTTCAACAACGTCTATCGCGTCGGTGCCTCAGGAGAGATCGGCATAAACGCCGCATACCTCCACGACCGTGACACCGGGCAGAGCCGTAGCACCACCACAAATTTTCTGCCCGATGGAGCACAGAATATCTTAGATGAGTCTATGGAAGGCATAGCAAGTACACAGAAAGCCTACGGCGACCTGACATACATGAACAACGGCGACGCGAACTATCTCAAGGAACAGATTAAATTCGACTGGAGCACAAGCGACACAAGAAGCGCTATCGCTGCAGCCGGCGATAAAGTGAATCAGTCGGGAAAAACAGCTGTCTACCGCCTCCTGAATAAATTCCACGCCACACACCGCAACTCTGCCGACCGTGGCTTCGAGATAACATCCCTTATCAATATGGAAAAACGCCCGCACAGTCTGTCGGTGGCGCCCAATCTGTTTCCAGACATAATAGCCGCTTCCAGCCTCAGCCAGACAGTGGACTGCCGAAATATATCTGCCGAAAACAACGCCCGCCTTCTCACCGCGTTCCGGCTCCGCAACTTCTCGCTGCATCCGTCGGCTATTGCAAACTATCACCACAATTCGCTTGAAAGCCGCCTCGAAACCATGCGCAACGACATCTCTCTCGATTACCTCGATGTCGGCATAGGCGCCGAAATCGTGTTCTCAGCCCGGAAAATCCACGCAGAGCTCTATATTCCCCTAAAATACCGTCATTTCAATCTCAAAAACAATATCGAAGGCACCGTCACAACCAAAAGCCGTTTTCGCCCCGAACCCGACTTCAGCATGACCTATAAAATAAACACCTGCCATAACCTTCTCCTGCGGGCTTCGATGTCTTATGCCCTCCCCTCTGTCGAAACCCTCTATTCCGGCTATATCCTCACCTCATACCGTCAGCTTTCGGTCTACGATGTGCCCGGGCTATATGAGGGACTCGACCGGCACTGTTCACTGGGCTACACTTTCAGAAATATTCTTTCCATGAGTTTTGCCGGAGCGGAAATATCCTGGAGCAGCCGGTCGCCCGAAGTGCTCTACGGTTCTTATTTCGATGGCATTGTACAGCGCACCATAAGCCGGCGCACCTCCGAAAGCGGCCACATGGTCCGCGCCAATCTCAATGCGAGCCAGGGCTTCGACCGGTCCGGACTTAAAATCGGCGCCGCATTCACATATTCATATTACGACAATCCCCTCCTCGTTCAGAACGAACTAATCCGATACAATGGCAACAGTCTCACAGTCACCGCCGACATCAGTCTTCGGCCCTTCCGATGGCTCGGACTCTCCTATCAGGGCATTGCATCACAATCGGCGACCCGTCAGAAAGGTTCGGACCGTTTCCCCTGGCTACGGACCATCACAAACAAAGCCGCCATTGATTTCACTGTCCCCGGCGGCGTCACACTGACAACATCGCTCTACCACTACTACAATAATTTCAACGACGGCAACCCATCGTTTCTGATGGTCGGTGCGGGTGGCAAATATGATATCGGGCGATTCAGCCTCATGCTCACATGCGACAATCTTCTCAACCATAAAACCTATTCCTACTCTACCCTGTCAGCCCTTACCGAATCGAAGGCCGCCTACACCATCCGCCCGCGCAGCATATTATTAAAAATCCGATTCAGAATCATCTAAACACCAATCCTATATGAAACATTTTCTATTTACCGTCATTTCCGTGCTCGCATCACTGCCGGCAGTGGCGCAGATGGGGATAACATCTGTGGAACAGCTTCGGGCTACCGCGGTCGACACCGCCCGCTACAAGCTCACCTATTCTCTCGACTACACCTGGCATCCCGATATACAGAATCGTTTCGACGATGTCCGAACCGTACAGATCGGCCGGCACACTGTCAAGGATTTCAGCGATATAATATTTCACTACGACTCTCTATGCACGGCCGATGCCCGGCGCGGCGCCGATACATTTTCCAATCCTCCCGGCATGCCGTGGCCCTGCGAGATCATCCTTTCCGATCGGGGAAGACACTCCGACATCAAGTACCGCCTTCCGGTGCAGAACAGCATTCTGCACTACACCGACAGTGTGCCTGCCATCGACTGGTCATTTGCATCCGACACAACACTCACGGTCTTAGGCTACGAATGCCGCCTCGCGCGATGCGAATTTGCCGGCCGCCATTATTCGGCGTGGTTCAGTCCTGAACTTCCATTACCTTACGGCCCATATAAATTCGGCGGACTACCCGGACTTATATTGCGCATTCAGGACGACGAGGGTCAATTCGTATGGACAGCCACAGGTATCGAACGCTCATCAGAGCCTATCTGTGTCTACGAATACGAGTCCGAGAAAAACTGCTCGGCCTCGGAAGCATCCAAAACCATAGCCCGCTGCTTCAGGACACCGATCGCCTTTCAGCTTGCCGCTTACGGCGGAGCGAAAGGACGCGTGATGATTGTAGGCAAAGACGGCCGCACACGCGATGCCACTGAAATTGAAGACACCCCGATACCATATAAACCCATCGAAATAAAATGAGAACCTTCGGCCTACTGATACTTTTCCTGGTTCTGGCAAATTGTGCCGGAGCCGAATCGACGGTAAAAATAACGAAATTCGACACAAACGGTGAGCCACTGGACGATATTCGGCTTATGACAGACATGAAGGTGTCGGGCGACACACTGATGTTTGTCTACGAAACCCACGACGGACACGGCCAGTTGTTCGTGCGCCGTGCCATTATCGATCGGGACAAGCACAGTCTCCTCATAAGTCCTCAATTGGGAAAGCGCAACGACGGATACTATACTTCGTATATGCCCTATCCTTTCACAGGTCCCGACGGCACCTTTCGTATAGTCGGTCAGGACGACTGCGAAATCTACGATATCCTCGGCGGCACAGCTCTTGCCGGCACCCGGCATCGCATTCTGGACCGTAATTTCTCCGTGCCCGTACAGCTTTCTCAGCATGTCAACGATGTCTTTGTCATGGCACCCGACATCTATGTCTTCATGGCAAGAGAACCTCGAGGCGGCCGTCAGTTTATTCTCTCGGCCGACATTGCGGCATCACGCACAGACACTATACGGCACATATCCGTATCATCTGATTTACAAGCCTGGATGCCTAACATGGGCAAAATAGCATATTCCGACAAACACAAAAGTATAGTCTTTGCCTACAGGCTGCATCCATATATCGAAATTTTCGGGACAGACAGCAAAACAATCATGAGCGTTCGTATCGGTGAGGACACGTTCGACCCGCGCACTCTCGACGAGGCCGATTTCGACAGTCTCAACATCCTGCACACCATCTATCTTACCCTGTCTCGGAACTATATCTATGCCCTTTACCTGGCATCGGTATATAGCGAACAAAAAGCCGACATAATCAAACTCGATTTCGAGGGAAATATAATCGGCCGATACCGTATCGACACAAAACTGAGCAGTATTGCAGCCACCGGCGACAACACCCTTGTCGGATGGGATGGAGCGGACTTCCTGTACATAGAACTGTACTGAAAGATACAAAACCGGGGTGTTCCGGCGTCGTAATGACTGTCGGAACACACCGTTAAAATAAGTTCTGAGCGCTCTTATCTCCAGCCCATGAACATTTTCACGGTCTCAGGATCATGGTGGTCGAAGAACAGACTCCGCCCCGTGTCGAGACGGCCTATTTCCGCCATATCTTCATCCGACAGGGTGAAATCGAGGATATCGATGTTCTGTTGCATTCTCTCGATGTGGGTCGATTTCGGTATTATAATCACATCGCGCTGCAGCAGCCAGCGGAGTGCGACCTGCGCCACGCTTTTACCGTATTTCTCACCTATGGCAGCGAGTACGTGATTCGTAAAGAAATTATTGCGACCTTCGGCAAGAGGAGCCCATGCCATCATGTGAGTGCCGAATTCTTTCATATACTTCTGAGCCTCGGTCTGTTGGTCGAAAACATGCGTCTCGACCTGGTTAACCGCCGGTGCAATCTCCACGTTACTGGCCAGATCTATGAAATGGTCGGGATAGAAATTGCTCACGCCAATCGCCCTGAGTTTTCCTTCCTTATAAGCGGCCTCAAGCGCACGATATGCCCCATACCGGTCGCAGAACGGCTGGTGAAGAAGCATCAGATCGATATAGTCGGTACCGAGTCGGCGGAGACTTTCGTCGATCGACGCCTTTGCCTTTTCATACCCGTAGTTCGAAATCCATACTTTCGACACAAGAAATAATTCGTCGCGCGGAATTCCGCTTTCCTTCACAGCGGCGCCCACTCCTTCTTCATTATGGTACGCCTGAGCAGTATCTATCATGCGGTAACCAGTTCTGAGGGCATCGCCGACACATCTCCGGCATTCCGAGGGGTCAACCTGATATACGCCGTAGCCTATCTGTGGCATTACGACGCCATTGTTCAGTATCACTGTCTTCATTATTATGTCAGTTATATACTTTACTAATCAGTTTACAAATTTACAGTCTCTTTTATTCCGGCGGCTTATACATATTTCGGTTATTAATTACATTTATGGAGAATTTCCTCCCGCAAAGGGCTTCAACGCCGGGTTTTGCAGCCATTATTTATGGTCCGGGAGGGTATGACCGGTATCCGCGGCTTGTGGCATATGAAGAAAATTTAGTAATTTTGCCTTCAGATAACCAGCTTTACAATCTAAAACCATAAGCCTTACGTCTTATTTTCAAGTCGAAAAAGCAATTACCTGACATAAACTATAATCTATCTATATGGAAAAAACATGGCGTTGGTTCGGACCCAACGATAAAATAACACTCGACATGCTCAGACAGATTGGCGTCGAGGGAATCGTCACCGCGCTTCACCATATTCCCAACGGAGAAGTATGGAGCCTTGATGAAGTGCTGAAAATGAAAAAATTTATCGAGGCTCACGGTCTGCGATGGTCGGTGGTCGAGAGCCTGCCGGTAAGCGAGTCGATAAAATACGGCGGACCCGACCGCGATGAGCTCATAGACAAATACCGGGAAAGCCTCGCCAATCTCGGAAAAGCAGGTGTGAAAACAGTGTGCTACAACTTCATGCCCGTACTCGACTGGGCCCGCACCGACCTCGACTACCCCAATGCCGACGGCACTTCCAACCTCTATTTCAACCGTGCCGAATTTGCCTATTTCGACATCCACATCCTCCGCCGTAAAGATGCCGAAAAAGACTATGACGCCGATACATTGAAGCGCGTGGAGGAAATAAAATCCAAAGCCACGCCCGAAGAAGACCACCGGCTGGTCGAAAACATCATCGTCAAGACTCAGGGATTCGTCAACGGAAACATTTCGGAAGACGACGCGGCTCCCGTCGAGACATTCCGCAGCCTACTCGCTCTCTACGACGGCATCGACCGCGACGCTCTTCGCCAAAATATGAAATATTTCCTTGAGGCTATCATGCCCGTATGCCGCGAATATGACATCAATATGTGCGTGCACCCCGACGATCCTCCCATGCAGATTCTCGGGCTGCCCCGCATCGTCACATGCGATGCCGATATCGAGTGGTTTCTCAACGCCGTCCCCGACAGCCACAACGGCCTCACTTTCTGCGCGGGCTCGCTCAGCGCAGGCGCTCAGAACGATGTGCAGGCTCTGGCCCGCAAATACGCCTCGCGCACACACTTTGTCCACGCCCGAATATGCAAAGTACTGCCCGGCGGCGATTTCAGGGAGTCGACGCATCTCGACCCGCGGCTCATCGACGTAGTCGCCACATTCGAGAAAGAACGGCCCGGTGTGCCCATGAGGGTCGACCACGCCCCTCTGATGCTGGGCGACGAAAAAATGGGATACAATGCCGGATACTCTTTCCACGGCCGTATGCTCGCCCTCGGCATGGTATCAGGCATAATGGCAACTGTTAACGCTGATAAACAATAAACCATGAACAATCTATTCTCAGTCGACGGCCATGTGGTCGTCATTACCGGAGGTACCGGCGTGCTCGGAGCATGTATCGGAAAATATCTTGCATCCCAGGGTGCGAAAGTTGTGCTTATGGGACGCCGCAAGGACGAAGGTGAAAGCATCGTAAAATCTATCCGCGAAGAAGGCGGCGAAGCCATATTCCTCGTTACCGACGTCATGAATCCCGATGTTGTCCAAAAAAATTGCGACGACATCATCGGCCGGTACGGCAAAGTCGATGCCCTGCTCAACGCCGCCGGCGGAAATATGCCCGGCGCCACGATAGCACCCTCGGGCACATTCTTCGATGTAAAAGTCGATGAATTCCAGAAAGTACTCAATCTCAACCTCACAGGCACCGTCATTCCCACCCAGGTATTCCTTCGGCCCATGGTCGACGCCGGCAAGGGTGCCATTGTCAATTTCTCGTCGATGGCCGCGTTCCGCCCCATGACCCGCGTACTCGGATATGCCGCCGCCAAAGCCGGTATCAGCAATTTCACCGCATTCCTCGCCAACGAAGTCGCCACTAAATTCTCGCCCTCGATACGTGTCAATGCCATCGCCCCGGGCTTCTTCCTTACCAATCAGAACCGCGCTCTGCTCACCAATCCCGACGGCTCCCTCACCGAAAGAGGACAGGACGTAATACGTCAGACTCCCTTCAAGCGATTCGGACGCCCCGAGGAACTTTGCGGTACTATCCAGTACCTGATTTCCGACGCCGCATCTTTCGTCACCGGTACGGTAGCCGTGGTCGACGGCGGTTTTAATGCTTTCGCTATGTAAAAAGACCATGGATTCAGCCAAATCTAATACCACTATGACACGCTTCCGGTGGGTGGTGTGCAGCCTGCTGTTCATTGCACTGATCGTGAATTATCTCGACCGGCAGGTACTGTCGCTCACCTGGAAGAATTTTATAGCGCCCGAATTCGACTGGACCGATGCCGACTACGGCCTCATAACCGGCGTATTCTCCATTGTCTATGCCGTATCGATGCTCTTTGCCGGGAAATTCGTAGACTATGTCGGCACAAAGCGCGGCTATCTGTGGGCCATAGGCGTATGGTCGGCAGGCGCATGCCTCCATGCATTCTGCGGCATTGCCACAAACGGTATCGTCACAGGCCACTGGACTTTCAGCTTTTCCGCAGCCCGGCAGAGCCTCGAAAGCCTTCAGGCGGTTTCCGATATCGCCGTAATGATAACCACGGTGAGCGTATGGCTGTTTCTGGCCGCCCGCTGTGTGCTGTCGATAGGCGAAGCCGGCAACTTCCCCTGCTCCATCAAGGCTGTCGCCGAGTATTTCCCCAAGAAAGACCGTGGATTCGCCACCGGAGTATTCAATTCCGGAGCTCAGATAGGCGCTCTCATCGCACCCTTCACCATACCGCTGATAGCCAAATATTTCGGATGGGAAGCGTCGTTCCTTTCCATCGGCGTATTAGGTTTCCTGTGGATGGGTCTGTGGATTTTCTACTATAAGGAACCACGCAGGAATCCGCGTGTCAATGCAGCCGAACTGGCTTACATCGAACAGGATGCCGAAGCCGAAGAGCATATTGAGCCTTCTCAGAGCGAACCAAAAGCCAGTATCGGTCTGCTGAAAGCATTCAGCTTCCGTCAGACATGGGCTGTGATTTTCGGCCGTTTCCTGCCCGATTCGGTGTGGTGGTTCCTGCTTTTTTGGGCACCGGCTTTCATCAGCGATGTCTACGGATATTCATCGGCATCGGCTACCGGTATGATGGCTATATTCACTATCTATCTCATATCCATGCTCTCGCTGGCAGGTAGTTATCTCCCTACCTTCTTCATCAACCGCTCCCGACTCAACCCCTATGCCGGCCGCATGAAAGCCATGCTTATTTTCGCCATATTCCCTCTGCTCGGAATCGGCGTAATGCCGTTGGGCGAAATCTCGATGTGGTTTCCGGTAGTTATTATCGGTATCATGGCTGCGGCTCACCAGAGCTGGAGTGCCAACGTCTATAACGTTGTGAGCGATATGTTCCCGAAATCGGTTGTTGCCACCGTTACAGGTGCCGCGGGTCTGGCAAGCGGTCTTGGCAGCTTCATGAGCAACTACGGGGCCGGTCAGCTTTTCGACTACGCCGGCAACACCGGCATGCAGTTCCTCGGATTCGAAGGAAAAAATGCCGGATATATGATTGTATTCATCTGCGCCGGAGTGGCATATCTCTTCAGCTGGTGCATGATGAAACTTCTCGTCCCTAAATACAAACTTGTAGAGTTCAACCGACGATGATTGAGACTTCGAAAAATTTCATGGACGCCGACTTCCTTCTCGACACGCCGGCGGCACGCCATCTCTATCACAACCATGCGGCAGCACTGCCGATTATCGACTATCACTGCCACCTTTCGCCCCAGATGATAGCCGAAGACAAGCCCTTCGGCACCATCACCGAGCTGTGGCTCGGTGGCGACCACTACAAATGGCGCGCCATGCGTGCCAACGGCGTCGACGAACGCTTCATCACCGGCGACGCCCCCGATATCGATAAATTCCGCATGTGGGCCCGCACCGTACCCTGCACCTTCCGCAACCCACTCTACCACTGGACGCACCTCGAACTCCGCACTGCCTTCGGCATCGATACCCTACTCAACGAAGACACCGCCGACGAGGTCTACCACCTGTGCAACGAGCGCCTGCGGCAGCCCGATATGACGCCCCGCGGCCTCATGCGTCGCTACGGTGTCGAGACCGTATGCACCACCGACGATCCAGTCGACTCCCTCGAGCACCACCGGGCCATCGCGGAATCCGGTTTTGAAATCAAAGTGCTTCCCACATGGCGCCCCGACAAGGCCATGGCTTTTGAGAAGCCGCTTGAATACCGCGCCTATCTTTCGCGCCTCGAAGAGACAAGCGGCATCACCGTCGACTCCTATCACAGCCTCATCGATGCCCTGAAGGCGCGCCACGAATACTTCGGCCTCCACGGATGCCGCCTTGCCGACCACGGCCTCGCGCGAATCCCGTTCCGCCCGTGCACCGACCACGAAGCCTCGCTTTTATTCCGGAAAATCCTTGAAGGCATCGAATTGAACAGGGAAGAAAGTGAAATGCTCCGCACAGCTATCCTGCTCGACCTCTGCCGCATGAACGCCGAAGCCGGATGGGCACAGCAGTTCCACTTCGGCCCCCTGCGCAACGTCAACAGCAGGGCTTGGCACGCGCTCGGAGCCGATACCGGCTTCGACACCATCGGCGACTGGAGCGGCGCCGACCGCCTCGCCGCGCTGCTCGACACTCTCGACCGCGACAGCCTCCTCGCAAAGACTATACTGTATAATCTCAATCCGGCAGACAATGCATGGGTTGCGGCCATGATCGCCAACTTCCAGGACGGCTCATGCCCGGGAAAAATGCAGATGGGCTCGGGCTGGTGGTTCAACGACCACATCGGCGGCATGACCGACCAGATGAACGCACTCTCGACTCAGGGACTTCTGAGCCGCTTCGTGGGCATGCTCACCGATTCGCGATCCTTCCTGTCCTATCCACGCCACGAATATTTCCGCCGGGTGCTGTGCAATCTCGTAGGTACCGACGTGGACCGCGGCCTTATCCCCGGCGCCGAGATGCCCCGCATCGAGCGTATGGTCCGCGACATTTGCTACCACAATGCAAAGCGCTATTTCGGCTTCTGAATTCAATACAACCTCCGACAGCAAGAGCGGCGCCGCGTACACGGTGCCGCTCTTGCTGTCGGATTGTCATAAAAAAATATTGTGGGGACCGACGCCGTCAGTCGTTATCTCTGGGATTATTTCCCAAAATATGCGTGCGTTCCTTTATCAACGCGGGGTCCACTTTATCATCGTCGGCGCGGTCGATAGCCACGCCGGGATAGCGGCGCTCCTCTTCCGACTTATTATCCGGTGTTTTTTCCTTATCGCTCATAATTTGGTGTTTTAACGGTTTTACTACCATAAAAACACCTTAGAGCGGGAGTCGGTTCATTTCTTCGATATAATCGAGGATGGCGTCGCGGCCTCGGCGATCGTGGCTGGAGGTACGGAAGACGGGGGGCAGTTCCTCCCACTGCTCGAGCAATGCGGCGCAATAATCGGAGGTAAGCTTCTTGCCAGCATTAGGCGAAAGTTTGTCGAGTTTGGTGAATACGATGCTGAAGGGCACCCCGTTCTCGCCAAGCCATTCCATGAACTCAAGGTCGATGGTCTGCGGTTTCAGACGGCTGTCTATGAGCACAAAAAGATTGGTCATTTGCTCGCGCCCGAGGATGTAGCCCTGTATGATCTGCTCGAGGCGGTCGCGGTCGGCCTTGCTGCGCCGGGCATAGCCGTAGCCGGGCAGATCGACGATATACCACGAGTCGTTTATCAGAAAATGATTTATAAGCATTGTCTTGCCGGGCGTCGACGATGTCATGGCAAGCTCGCGCCGGCCGGTGAGCATATTGATGAGCGACGATTTACCGACATTGGAGCGCCCGATGAAAGCGTATTCGTGGCGGCGGTCGTCGGGGCATTTCCGGTGGTCGGTATTGCTTATTACGAAGCGTGCTGTATTTATTATCATAGAATCGGTGGATATTTGTCTGCAAATTTAACAAATTTGTCGTTAATACAGTTGTCGGCGGAATTTCATTTGCTGTGCCGTTGACAAATTTAGAGCTTGTACATTTGACGGAAAAGTTTTTTTGGTGTAACTTTGCGGCGCTGCCGCGCCCGGATGGGTCTGTGTCGGCACCAGATTTGCAACATCGTTTCCGCTATGAAAATACCATTACGAAGCAGCATAAGCACACAGGGTCGCCGCATGGCAGGAGCCCGCGCGCTATGGCGTGCCAACGGCATGGCCGAAGAGCAGTTCGGCCGCCCGGTAATTGCCATCGTCAATTCATTCACCCAGTTCGTGCCGGGTCATGTACATCTGGCCCGGGCCGGCGAAATCGTAAAAAAAGCCGTAGAGGCAGCCGGCTGTTTCGCGGCCGAGTTCAATACCATCGCCATCGACGACGGCATAGCCATGGGCCACGAGGGAATGCTCTACTCGCTGCCTTCGCGCGAACTGATAGCCAACTCGGTCGAATATATGATCAAGGCACACTGCGCCGACGCAATGGTGTGCATATCAAACTGCGATAAAGTGACCCCGGGCATGCTTATGGCTGCCATGAGGCTCAATATACCGGCAATCTTCGTGTCGGGCGGCCCGATGGAGCCGGGATATGTCGACGAAGAAGCCGTAGACCTTGTGGATGTAATGGTGCGCGCTGCCGACGATGCCGTGAGCGACGAATCGCTTGCCGCGCTCGAACGCGGAGCCTGCCCTACCTGCGGCTCATGCTCCGGCATGTTCACCGCCAACTCCATGAACTGCCTCACCGAGGCGCTGGGCCTGTCGCTGCCGGGCAACGGCACCGTGCCCGCAACTCACATCAACCGCAAAGCTCTCTTCGAGGCTGCCGGGCGCCGTATAGTCGAACTCACCGAGGCATATTACGGCCGCGGCGACAACTCGGTCCTTCCGCACTCCATAGCCTCGCGCGCAGCCATGCTCAACGCCATGACCATGGACATAGCCATGGGAGGCTCTACCAATACCGTGCTCCACCTGCTGGCGGTAGCGGCCGAAGCGGGTACCGACTTCACCATGGCCGACATCGACGCTCTTTCGCGCCGCACACCGGTGCTGTGCAAGGTGGCGCCGAATTCCAGATACCATATCAACGACGTGAACCGCGCCGGAGGTGTAGCTTCCATAATGAAAGAACTCGCCGACGCGCACCTCATCGACACATCGCTGCAGCGCGCCGACGGTCTTACCGTTGGTCAGTTCATAGAGCGCTATGCCATCGGCGGAAAAGAATACTCCGACTCGGCCGACGAACTGTGGAAAACTGCCCCCGGCCGTAAACGGACCACCGAACTCGCTTCGCAAATGACCATGTATGCCGATGTCGACGCCGACCGAACCGCCGGATGTATACGCGACGCGGCCCACGCCTACCTCGCCGACGGTGGTCTCGCCGTGCTCTATGGCAATCTCGCCCCCGACGGCTGTGTGGTGAAAACAGCCGGTGTCGACCCCTCGGTACACCGCTTCACCGGCACTGCGCGCGTATTCGTGTCGCAGGAAGAAGCCGTGGAAGGAATTCTCGACGGCACCGTCAAAGCCGGAGATGTGGTTGTTATATCCTACGAGGGCCCAAAAGGAGGACCCGGAATGCAGGAAATGCTCTATCCCACCTCTTATCTCAAATCGAAACACCTCGACAAGGCGTGTGCGCTAATAACCGACGGACGATTCTCCGGTGGCACATCGGGCCTTTCCATCGGCCATATCTCACCCGAAGCGGCCGCCGGAGGACTTATAGCGCTTGTTCACGACGGCGATATAATCGAAATCGATATACCCGCACGCACCATAGACCTTAAAGTAGACGACGCCACCCTGGCCGACCGTCGGGCCGCAGAAGCCGCCTTCGGACAGCTTGCCTACACTCCTCGCCGACGTCAGCGCCATGTGAGCCGCGCCTTGCAGGCATTTGCCTCCACAGCCGGCTCGGCCGATACCGGAGGTGTGAAATTGTGAATATACAGACTATGAAAGAACTTCAGGAAATCTCTCCCGAAAATCCCGTAAGCGGTGCCGAAGCCCTGGTACGCGCTATTCTGGCCGAAGACACCGATACTGTATTCGGATATCCCGGCGGACAGATTCTGCCTGTATACGACGCTTTGTACGACTACACCGACCGCCTTCACCACATCCTGGTGCGCCACGAACAGGGTGCCATCCACGCCGCCCAGGGCTTCGCGAGGGCGACCGGGCGTGTAGGCGTGGTTATCGTCACCTCGGGCCCGGGCGCGGCCAATGTTGTCACCGGCCTCAGCGACGCCATGATGGATTCCACCCCTCTGGTGGTGATCACCGGTCAGGTCGGCGCCCAGTATCTTGGATCGGATGCCTTTCAGGAGACCGACGTTATCGGCATAACCCAGCCGATAACCAAATGGAGTCTGCAGGTGCGCCGCGCCGAAGACATAAACAATGCCGTGGCCCGCGCTTTCTTCATAGCGCGTAGCGGGCGCCCGGGACCTGTGGTACTCGATATCGCACGCGACGCCCAGACCGGCATCGTAGACCGCCCTTACCGCAAAATAAACTTCATCCGCAGCTACGACCCTGCTCCGCAGCTTCAGGCATCGCAGATCGAGGCTGCCGCTGACCTTATACGCAGCGCGCGTCGCCCCCTGCTTCTTGCCGGTCAGGGCATAGTGATATCGGGTGCGGAGAAAGCGCTTGTCCGGTTTGCCGAACAAGCGCAGGTACCCGTAGCATCGACATTGCTGGGCCTGTCGGCCATGCCGTCGGACCACCCTCTCTATAAAGGTATGCTCGGCATGCACGGCAACGTAGGACCCAACTACAACACCAATCGTGCCGACGTAATAATAGGTGTCGGCATGCGCTTCGACGACCGCGTCACCGGTCTGGCCTCGGGCTACGCTCCCGACGCAAAGATAGTGCACATCGACATCGATGCTTCCGAATTCGACAAAGTGGTGGCAACCACAGTCGCCGTACATGCCGACGCCCGCGAAGCCCTCGAAGCACTGACCATGGCCGTGGAAAGTCGCAGTAACGAAGACGGATGGCTCGAATCGTTCGACCGCTGCGCCGCCGTCGAAGACAATATAGTTCTTGAGGCCGAAATGCGCCGTAGCGGCGATGCGCCCATGACCATGGGCGAAGTCGTGGCCGCCATAAGCGAGGCCACCGGCAATGCCGCCATAGCCGTTACCGATGTGGGTCAGAACCAGATGATGGCATCCCGATATTTCCGCTTCACTCAGCCGCGCAGCTTCATCAGTTCGGGCGGTCTCGGCACCATGGGCTTCGGGCTGCCTGCCGCCATGGGTGCCAAAATAGGATGCCCCGGCCGTGAAGTGATATGTTTCACCGGCGACGGAGGGTTCCAGATGACCGTGCAGGAACTCGGTACCATCATGGAGTACAAGATTGGAGTAAAGATAGTGGTGATGAACAACAATTTCCTTGGCAACGTGCGCCAGTGGCAGAATCTGTTCTACCATCGCCGCTTCTCGCAGACGCCCCTGCTCAATCCCGACTTCAGGATGCTTGCGGCGGCCTACGGCATACCCGCGCTCGACGTGCGCACACGCGCCGAACTGCCTGCCGCCATCGAGACCATGCTCCGGCACGACGGCGCCTTCCTGCTCAATGTCGATATCGACCCTACCGACATGGTATTCCCCATGACACCCGCAGGCAAGACCGTCGACACCATCATGCTCTCGCCCGATATCTGTTTCACCCCCGAAATGATCGATAAAAAATGAGCCAGCCAGTACCGCGCCAATTATTCACCGTCACAGTATACTCCGAAAACTGCGTGGGACTTCTCAATCAGGTTTCGGTCATTTTCACACGCCGTTGCCTCAACATCGAGGATGTATCGGCCAGTGTATCGTCGGTCCCCGACATCCACAAGCTCACCCTCACCACATGGTCCGACCGCCCGACGATGGAAAAGGTTGTGAAGCAGATCGAAAAGCGCATCGACGTAATCCGGGTATTCCTCTACACCGACGACGACATACTCTATCAGGAAATCGCCCTCTATAAAGTATCGACCCCGCGCCTGCTCGAGGAGCAGGATCTCGAGAATATTATCCGCCATCACAGTGCCCGCATACTCGAAATGACTCCCGACTATACCGTTATCGAGAAAACCGGACATCCATGGGAGACAGAGGCTCTGTTCGACCGTCTGCGGCGCTACGACATCAAGCAGTTCGTGCGCAGCGGCCGCGTGTGCGTCACCAAATCGCCCGTCGAATATGTCGACATGTTTCTCGAAGCTCAAAACCGACGACAAAATGGCAATAACGAATTATCCGACTGAATACAACCACTCCTATATACTCACCGCCGGCGAAAGCAACGCCTGCGGCCGTATGCCTCTCACACTCGTCACCGAAAGAGTGATCGAAGTATCTACCGAACATGCCAATGCTCTCGGCATAGGCTATGCCGCACTCATCACCAAAAACATGGGCTGGGTACTGAGCCGACTCAGTATCGAGATGTACCGATATCCGGAAATAAACGACCATTATACCATCACAACCTGGATCGAGACGTACAACCGCCACTTCAGCGAGCGAAATCTGGTAATGACAGCTCCCGACGGCTCGGTTTTCGGCTACATGCGCACAGTATGGGTGGCCATGGATTTCGCTTCGCGCACCATAGCCGACCTCACATCCTTCGAAAAAGACGCTTTTCCCACCGCCGACCTCGAATGTCCTATCGCACCGACTCCGCGCATGGCGCCGCTCGGTGCCGATGCCGTGGAGGAAGCATACACTTTCCGCTACTGCGACATCGACTTCAACCGGCATGTCAACACCGTGCGCTACCTCGCCCTTATACTGAACCACTGGTCGCTCGACCACTACGACCGCCACACCGTCGGCCGTCTCGATCTGATGTTCCGTAAAGAGTGCCATTTCGGCGAAGAGGTACTTCTGCGCACCGAGAACAGCGACGAGAGCCACAGCGCCTGCGAAATTGTGCGCAACGGCGAGCGTCTCATCGACGCCCGTATAAAATGGAATAAAATCAACTAACAACATACTACTATGGCAAAAATGAACTTCGGCGGCGTTGAAGAAACCGTCGTAACCCGCGAAGAATTTACTCTCGACAAAGCCCGCGAAGTACTCGCCGGCGAAACCATCGCCGTTCTCGGATACGGAGTACAGGGCCCCGGCCAGAGCCTCAATCTGCGCGACAACGGATTCAATGTTATCATCGGCCAGCGTCCGGGCAAGACCTACGACAAAGCCGTAGCCGACGGATGGGTGCCGGGCGAAACACTCTTCAGCATCGAAGAGGCCGCAAAACGCGGCACAATAGTAATGTGCCTTCTTTCCGATGCCGCCGTACTGAGCCAGTGGCCCACTATCAAAGCCGGACTCAAGGCCGGCGACGCACTTTACTTCTCGCACGGTTTCGCCATCACATGGCCCGACCGCACAGGTGTGGTGCCTCCGGCCGATGTCGACGTCATAATGGTAGCTCCCAAAGGCTCCGGCACGACCGTGCGCAGTCTTTTCCTCGAAGGCCGGGGCATCAATGCCTCCTTCGCCGTTGAGCAGGATTATACCGGCCGCGCACTCGAACGCACAATTGCACTCGGCATAGGCATAGGCTCGGGCTATCTGTTCGAAACTACATTCAAGCGCGAGGCGACCAGCGATCTCACCGGCGAACGCGGCGCGCTCATGGGTGCCATACAGGGACTGTTTGCCGCCCAGTACGAAGTTCTCCGCGAACATGGCCACACTCCCTCCGAGGCCTTCAACGAAACCGTCGAAGAACTCACCCAGTCGCTCATGCCCCTCTTTGCCGCCAAAGGCATGGACTGGATGTATGCCAACTGCTCGACCACCGCACAGCGCGGAGCACTCGACTGGATGACACCTTTCCACGACGCCATCAAACCGGTGATGGAACGCCTGTACAACAGCGTTGCCGACGGTGTCGAGGCACAGATAGCCATCGACGCCAATTCCAAGCCCGACTACCGCACCGGCCTCGAGGAAGAGTTGCGGCAGATGCGCGAAAGCGAACTGTGGCGCACAGCCGAAACCGTGCGCAAACTCCGTCCCGAAGGGTGCTGACAAAGCCCCGCACCACACAATAGCGCAGTTCTTTTGCCGTTATAAAAATATGTACGTATTTTTGCACTCGCAAATGAGGACTGTCGCCAGAATACTCCGTCATACCATGCCGGCCCTGCTGATAGCGGGGTCGGCATGGAGCATGTCGGCACAGGACGGAAGCACAGCCTATAACTTTCTCAATGTCACCTCTTCGGCCAAGATTTACGGCCTTGGCGGCATGAACATATCGCTCGTCGACGATGACATAACCGTAACCGAGCAGAACCCCGCTCTGCTCGGCGCCGAAATGAGCAATATGGTAGCTCTCAACTACATGCACTATCTCGGCGGCTCCAATTTCGCAGGGCTGCGCTACGGTCATTCGGCCGGCGAACATGGAGCATGGAGCGCATCGGTGCGATATTTCGGTTATGGCTCAATGAAGGAAGCGCTCCCCGACGGCAGCATCATAGGCAGCTTCTCGCCCAAAGACGCTGCTTTCGGAGCTGCCTATGCCCATGATTTCACCGACCGTCTGCGTGGCGGCATTGCCATCAACGGCCTCTACAGCGCATACTCCGACTACACGGCATTCGCCATATCCACCGACCTGGGTATCAACTACTACGACCAGGAACGCGACCTTTCGCTGTCGGCGGTGCTCGCCAATATGGGCGGACAGCTCAAGCGATTCAACGAAAGCTACGACCGTCTGCCCTTCGACGTCCGTCTGGGCTGGAGCCAGTCGTTCGGCACATTTCCCATACGCTTCTCCATCACCGCATGGAATCTCACCAAGTGGAAACTGCCCTACTACGAAACCGGCGACGGCAGCAACGACTCGACACCTGTAATCAAAGAAAGCTTCGGCTCCAATCTTTTCCGTCACCTCATATTCGGCGCGGATCTTATATCAAGTCCCAACTACTATGTGGCACTGGGATACAACTACAAAATGCGCACCGACATGAGCACCTACTCCCGCAATTTTCTTTCAGGTTTTTCGCTTGGTGCCGGTCTGAAACTAAGAAGCGTAGGCATTGGCATAGCACTGGCGCAGCCTCATACCGGAGGCACTACGTTTATGTTCAATCTATCATTGAATATCAATGAATTACTCAACTAACCCCAAACGCATCATCATAGCTCTCGACGGCTACTCGTCGTCGGGCAAAAGCACTATGGCACGCCGTCTGGCGGCCGAAATAGGTTACCGCTACATCGACTCGGGCGCAATGTACCGCGCCGTAACACTCTACGCCCTCGACCATGGAATGATCGACGCCCAGGGCAGCCCCGACAGCGCCGCCATCATTGCCGCGCTCCCCGATATCGCCATCGACTTTGCCGTGCAGCCCGACGGCACACAGCGCACTACCCTCAACGGTGTCGATGTCGAAGACGAAATACGCCGTCTCAGGGTTTCAGAGGCCGTGTCGCCTGTATCGGCCATTCCCGAAGTACGCCATGCCCTTGTAGCGAAGCAGCAGGCCCTCGGTGCAGGAAAAGGAATCGTTATGGACGGCCGCGACATCGGCACGGTGGTATTCCCCGATGCCGAGTTGAAAATTTTCGTCGACGCCTCAGCCGAGACAAGGGCTATGCGCCGGTTCAGAGAAATGACAGAAAAAGGCGCTCAGGTAAGCTATGAGGACGTTCTGGCCAACGTGGTACACCGCGACAAGATAGACACAACCCGTGCCGAAAGCCCTCTGCGGCGTGCCGACGATGCCATTTCGCTCGATAACTCCGAAATGACCCTCGAACAGCAGCACAACTGGCTTCTCGAACAGTATAAGCGCGCTATACAATGACATCGATAGAAATCGACAGCGAATCGGGTTTCTGCTTCGGTGTGGTAACGGCTATCCGGAAAGCCGAAGAAGAACTCGCCGAAAGCGGTACCATCTATTGTCTCGGCGACATCGTGCACAATTCCGGCGAAGTGGAGCGCCTCAAGGCAAAAGGCCTCGTCACCATCACTCATGCCGACCTTGCAAAGCTGCGCGGAGTGAAAGTGCTGCTGCGCGCTCACGGCGAACCGCCCGAAACATACCGCACAGCGCGTGAACGCGATATCGAAGTCATAGATGCCACCTGCCCGGTGGTGCTCCGCCTACAGCAACGCATAAAAGAGCTGTACAACAGCACCGGCGAGGCAGAGCGGCCACAGATAGTAATATACGGCAAACTCGGCCATGCCGAAGTCAACGGCCTTGTCGGGCAGACCGAGGGGAACGCCATAGTTGTCGAAGACCCCGACGGACTGGCGCAAGTCGATTTCAGCCGTCCGGTGGCGCTCTACTCTCAGACTACCAAGTCGCTCGAAGGCTTTCGCTCGATCATAACCGAAATCGAACGCCGCATGAAGCCCGGCGTCAGCTTCCGCTACTTCGACACCATATGCAGGCAGGTATCGAACCGCGTTGACAAACTGCGCGAATTCGCCCGCAACAAAGACGTGGTCCTCTTCGTGGCCGGGGCCAAAAGCAGCAACGGCAAGATACTTTTCAGCCATTGCCTTGCCGAGAATCCGCGCACATATCTTGTTGCCGACGAAAACGATCTTAAACCCGAGTGGTTCAACGGTGCTTCGACTGTAGGCATCTGCGGTGCCACATCGACTCCCCGCTGGCTTATGGAGCAGGTACGCGAAGCTCTCGATAAGATGCTCTCATGAGAAATTTCATTGCCGTAGACGTAGAGACAGCCAATGAAAATCCGTCGAGTATCTGTGCTATCGGTGCCGTAAAAGTGCGCGACGGCGTAATCGTCGACAAACGCTACTCACTTGTATGCCCCGAGCCGAACTACTACAAATATTTCTGCACACGTGTCCACGGACTCACCGACGACGATACATGGAATGCCCCGTCGTTCGGATCGCTGTGGTCCGACTGGCTCGACTGGCTTGAGGACATGCCTCTGGTAGCTCACAACGCACCCTTCGACAGCAAGTGCATACGCAGCGCATGCCGCATCTATGGTCTTGACGAACCTGAGGTTTTCTTCGACACTCTCGCCGAGGCACGTCGTACCATTCCACACAGCATGTGCCCATCGAAATCGCTCGACAGTCTATGCGAATTCTTCGGAATACCGCTCGAACATCATCACAACGCTCTCGACGATGCTCTTGCAGCCGCAAAACTGGGCATAATATTACTTTGACAATCTATTGAAATGAGAATAACCAGATTATTACTTATCAGCTCATTAGCAACCCTTGCTTCATGCTCCGAAAATAGCGGCGACGCTACCGTCGCCGAGCTTAAAGCGGCACGCGAAGCAGGCCGAAAACAGGCACAGATTGTCGTGAACCTACCTAAAAACTCAATGGAACGTGAGAAAGCAATCTTCCAGATACGCGCACGCGAGACGCGCCTGCGAGACGCAGGCTTCGAATCGTGCGCCGACGCCTATATAGAGGCCGCGGCCGAGGTATTAGGCTACGACAAATAACTGATCAGATAGCGCAGGCCCTCACATTCAGGCACACCCGAAACCGCTTTATAACATCCGATTACACCTTCCGACCTCAACACTTCATTGAAGTGTGAAAGGCCGATGCCGCAATCAAGAATATTTATATCCGATTTCTGTTTGCAATAGAAGTGAACGCTATTGCCGCACACCAGTGCTCGCCACGGCTGTGAATTGACCGACGACGGAGCCGGCCGCAGCATATCGAGAGCTTTACCAAATCGGCTTTCGATTGATAAAGGCGTAGAGAAATCATTTTCGAAAAATAAGGAATCGAAAGCGCGTCGGTGCCGGCTTCCCAAAGCAATACGCGTGAATCGTTCGCGCAAGCGGCCCGAAGAGGCCGGATATCCTACTGCTATAATGGCTATTAAGCGCCTGTTCCCTGCCTGCGGCAGCACATCGAAATCGGAATGGCGGAAAGTGCCCGACAACCAGCAGGTGCCGAGTCCTGCGGCTGTACACCGAAGCACAAGCTCTTCGCCCTTAAATCCGGCCGCCATAAGCGAATAGACATCGTCGTCGGCCGAAACAAGGAAATAAGACGAAGCGCCCGATATTGTTCCGTAAGTGCCGGGGCGTTGCGGCCCTTGCAGATCGAAACGTCTCAGATCTACAGCGGAGTTGCCTTCGAAAGGAGCCACGACACGGGCACAATATTCCTTAAGACTGTTAAAATCCTTGTCCCGTAAAAATTCGGGAACGAAAGTCCGGACCGAATGCCGCGATTTAATAGTCTCAATAACATCCATAGAATCAATAACGTATCTGATAATTATAAAAATGGCGCACCCCGGATAGAGGTGCGCCGTTTTTGCGGTTGTTCTTAGATAAAAGGTGTTTTATAGATAACTGCGGCTTGCCGATACTCGTCGGCTTGCAAATTTTTTTATAGGTATATATCAAATTGTGCTTTTGGTATTTTGTGACGAAGGTCAACCGGACTTTCGGTAGTGCAAAGTAAGCGAAAAAAATCGAAACCCCGGTCATACTTCAACACAAATTAAGTATCATTAACACATTTTCAAAATACATACACTCAGTCAGTCGAAACGTTGAACCGTTCGGACAAGGGCTTTATAGCCGGAATATAGCTCTGGTCGGGTGTCACCGGCACAATACTGATGATGCGTCGGGCGAGCCAGTACTCGTCGGTATCGGTGGCGTCGGGCTCGGCATTGACAAATCGGCCTGTAAGCCAGTAGAAAGGATTACCCGACGGATCGAGATAGCGTTTGTATTCCTCGCTCCAGTGTCCTCGGGCTGCCCGGCATACGCGCACACCTTCGGGCACCACCTTAGCAGGTATATTGATATTCAGGCACACTCCCTGAGGGATACCTTTCTCTATTATTTTGGCCGTGATAGAATTTACAAATTCTTTCGACAACGAAAAATCGGCCTTCATGGAGTGATGCAGAAGCGAGAAACCGACAGAAGGAATGCCGTTCATACACCCTTCGAGCACGGCTCCCATCGTTCCCGAGTAGGTAATCGCCGTACCGGAATTGGAACCGTGGTTGATACCCGAAAAGAGGAAATCGGGTTTCCTGGGCACAATGGCATGAAGTGCAAGCTTGATACAGTCGACAGGAGTACCGTTGACCGTAAAATATCTCACACCATCCGGCGCATCGGGCAATTCAGTGATTCTCAACGGCGATCCGACGGTAATAGCCGCCGACTGGCCCGAATGCGGATGTGCGGGCGCAACGACATAGACATCGCCGAACTCCTTTACAACGTCCACAAGCACGTGGATGCCGGGCGCTTCGATACTGTCGTCGTTGGTAATGAGTATAAGAGGGCGTTTAGTTTCCATAATGTGGTACAATATTTATCTAAATAACTCAACTTTCGCAAGCTCAAGTTGAAGTGAATAAAGTGAAAAGTGAAATTCAGGCTTCGCCTGAGTGAAGATAATACTTCCTTATAAATAACTATTATCTTCACCTTTCACCATCCACCCTTCACGTTGAGCAAGTTGAAAACTTGCGAAACTTTAATAAATAACAAACACAACGCGTGCAAAGTTAGCGAAAAGAGCGTAAAAAAACGGCCATAGAATTAATCAACATGCAATCACGGCCACTTAGCCGCTATTTTACAACCATTTAAATGCCTTAAAATGCCATTTTGACGAAGTTATCTACATACGCGTCTTTTTTCGTGGAACAAAGTTTTCATGTTTCACGATTATTTACTTACTTTGCAGACAAGTTTATAAAGATATGGGAAAAATCATAGCCATAGCCAATCAGAAAGGTGGCGTAGGCAAAACCACAACTACAATCAACCTGGCAGCCTCTCTCGCCGCCGAAGGTAAAAAGGTATTGATTATCGATGCCGACCCGCAGGCCAATGCGACCTCGGGATACGGAATCGACCCCCGTACAATGGCCTCCTCGATTTATGAATGTATGGTCGACGGATACCCGCTCGAAGGGTCGGAAGTCCCCACATGTATGGACGGACTGTTTCTCGTCGGTTCGCGCATCGATCTCGCCGGTGCGGAAATCGAACTCATCAGCAAGCCCAACCGCGAACGTGTGCTCGAGAGCATGCTCGCGCCTGTAAAGGACAAGTACGATTTCATAATCATCGACTGCTCTCCCTCGCTCGGACTCATCACCGTCAATGCTCTTACGGCCGCCGACTCGGTGATAATACCCGTGCAGGCCGAATATTTCGCTCTCGAGGGCATCAGCAAGCTCCTCAACACTATCCGCATCATCAAAAGCAGGCTCAATCCCGGTCTTGAGATCGAAGGCTTCCTGCTCACTATGTACGACGCGCGTCTGCGCCTGGCCAACCAGATCTACGAAGAGCTCAAAGGGCACTTCGCCGAAATGGTATTCAACACTGTCATACCCCGCAACATCCGCCTGAGCGAGGCGCCGAGCCACGGACTCCCCGCACTCCTCTACGATGCCGAGAGCCGCGGTGCCACAAGCCACATACTGCTTGCAAAAGAGCTGATAGCTAAAAACTCACGTAAAAAACAACCACATAGCGTCAAATAGCCATGTCGATAAAACGTAATGCACTCGGCCGCGGCCTCGACTCGCTCATATCCATGGACGATGTGCCTGCGCGCGGTTCGTCGGCCATCAACGAAGTGCCGCTGGAGGCAATCTCCCCCAATCCCGATCAGCCCCGAAGGACATTCGACCCCGAAGCCCTCGAGGAACTGGCGGCCTCTATAGCCCAGCTCGGCATCATACAGCCGCTGTCGCTGCGCAAGACAGGAACCGACACATACCAGATTATCGCCGGCGAACGACGCTACCGTGCCGCCATGATGGCCGGACTGGCTACCGTGCCGGCATACATCCGCACGGCCAACGAGGCCGAACTCACCGAGATGGCGCTCATCGAGAACATACAGCGCGAGGACCTCAACGCCATCGAAATAGCGCTCACCTTCAAAAAGCTCATCGACCAATACAACCTCACACAGGAACGCCTCAGCGAGCGCATAGGCAAAAAACGCGCTACTGTAGCCAACTTCCTGCGCCTTCTCAAACTTCCGGCCGAGGTACAGCTCGGCCTGCGCGACAAGCGTGTCGACATGGGCCACGCGCGCGCCCTCCTCACCATCTCGGACCCCGCTCTGCAGCTGAAACTCTACAACGAGATACTGAAAAAACATCTTTCTGTACGAAATGTCGAAGAACTCGCCAAAGCATACCAGAAGGCTGCCGAAGAAGGAGCCCAGGAACGCACAAAACCCAAAACCATGCGTTCCGATGACTACGATGTGCTGAAGCGCCATCTTTCGACAGTTTTCCGCACTCCCGTCCAGTTCAATTGCGACAGCAAGGGGCGCGGACGCATCACATTCTCTTTCAAAGACGAAAACGAACTCGAACGCCTCATCACATTATTCGATTCGCTCAAGCAGAACGATGAATAATATCTTTACTTCAATACTGCGCTACGCACTGTGTCTGCTGGCGGTCGCGGTTCTGAGCCCTGTAGTAACGGCCCAGGAGCCCGATCGCCATCTGCCTGTGAAAACCCGCCATACCGCCACCGACACAATCCCCGAAGCTCCGGCGGAAGTCGAAGTGACACTGGGCGAGACCGGTCTTGCCGGCGACTCGGTGATGGCGACCCTCGCCGACAGTCTCGCCGTATCGCCCTACGACCGCTGGGAGCCCCGCGAAATCGAGTTCAACCCCGACCCAACCCGCGCGGTATGGCTGTCGGCGCTCTTTCCCGGTCTGGGCCAGGTCTACAACCGGCGATACTGGAAACTGCCCATTATCGTCGGCGGCTACATGGGTCTGGTATATGCCACATCGTGGAACAACAATATGCTCAACGACTACACCCGCGCATACCGCGATCTGATGGACAACGACCCGTCCACAAAGTCGTATATGGACTTTTTTCCGCCCAACACCCTCGAAAGCGACCTCGACCGCTCATGGCTCACCAGCGTCATGCAGTCGCGCAAGAACTACTACCGGCGCAATCGCGACCTCTGCATCATATCGATGGTAGGCGTCTACCTGCTGGCCATGGTCGATGCCTATGTGGACGCGTCGCTTTCACATTTCGACCTAACGCCCGAACTGAGCATGGACGTTTCTCCCGTCGTTTTTCAGGAAGCACGGGGCGAGAAGCCGGCGTTCGGCATGACATGGGCCCTGACATTCTGATTACACCTTTCTTAACATACATCTTCTCCGATGAAAAAATCGTTCAAAATATTTCTCGCCGCCGGTGCGGTACTGACATTCCCGGGAATTTCGGCCCAGTCGGTACTGTCGGTGAGCGATGCCTCGCTCGAGTCATCGCTCATCATGCCCGAAAGCTGCGAGACAGACACTAAAGCCATGCTCGAGGACTGGTATCTCAAAAACTACATAGTTCTCGACTACGAAGCCGACAAAAAAAACACCGGCAAACTCGACGACGCCCTCATCATAGAGCGTCTGGGCAAACTTCCCACTGTTATCGAAATGCCGTTCAACTCGGTAGTGAAAGGCGCTATCCGCTACTACGTCAACCGTCCGCAGCTTGTAGAGAACATGCTTGGCCTGAGCCTCTACTACATGCCCATCTTCGAGGATGCCCTCGAGCGCCACAAGATACCGCTCGAACTAAAATATCTGCCCGTCATAGAGTCGGCTCTTGTACCGACCGCCGTCTCCAAAGCCGGTGCCGGCGGTCTGTGGCAGTTCATGCCTCCGACAGCGAAAGGCATGGGTCTGGAGATAAACTCGCTGGTCGACCAGCGCCGCGACCCCTACCTGGCCTCCGACGCCGCCGCGCGCTATCTCAAGCAGCTCTATCAGACCTACAACGACTGGTCGCTCGCCATTGCGGCCTACAACTGCGGTCCCGGCAATGTCAACAAAGCACTGCGGCGCGCCGGCGACGGCAAACACGATTTCTGGGAGATATACCCCTTCCTCCCGACCGAAACTCGCGGCTATGTACCCACCTTCATTGCCGCGAACTATATAATGAACTACCACAAGGACCACAACATATCTCCGGCGCTTGCACGGCGACCTCTTGTCACCGATACGGTGCATGTGAGCCGCCGTGTGCACTTCGACCAGATTTCACAGGTCATGGATATACCGGTGGCCGAGCTGCGTGCGCTCAACCCGCAGTTCCGCACCGACCTTATTCCCGGCGATATACACCCCTACTCTCTTGTGCTGCCATCGCTCCAGGCCTACGCCTATATAGTCAACGAAGATTCCATAGTCAATCACAACGCGGCCAAGTACTCGCGCCGCGGAGTTGTCGAACCGGCCACTGGCGCTTCGGTTGGCCGCGACGCACGCGGCGAATACTACGACGAGGAAGTGGTTAAATGGCATACCGTAAAACGCGGCGAGACCCTGTCGAAAATCGCCCGTAAATATGGTGTCACCGTCGCCGAAATACGCAAATACAACCGCGTGGGCAAAAGTGTGAAAGCAGGCAAAAAGCTCAAGATTGTAAGCACCCGCCGCGTATACCGTCCCAAAGTCGAGGAAAAACCCGTGACCGACGCCGATACCATGGCTCTGACACCGGTAGTACCCGCCGACACAACCCTCGTGGCTACGCCCGACACCACGACAGTGGCTGGCTCTGTCGAGGCTGCCTTCTCGGAAACCAAAGTTGCTCCCAAAGTTGAAGAGGAACCCAAGGCCAAACCCAAAGCCACCAAGAAAAAAGAGGCTCCGAAACCCCGTACGCACACCGTGCGGCGCGGCGAGAATCTCTCCAAGATCGCAACACGCTACGGCACGACCGTCGCTAAGATAAAGAAAGCGAATAATCTGAAAAACAATAACATCCAGGCCGGTCAGCGCCTGTCTATTCCCTAATCCGATATGAAAAGCAAACCCAACGACTACGAAATTCCGCCATCCGAAGTCGATCCTATCGACCTCCCGGAGAACGCGTTCCGCGAACTTGGAGCCGACGAGGAATACCGTCCTCTGATGCACCCGGCGCGCGAGTACGCCGAAGTAACACCCTACTCTGTCATAACAGGTCTCATCCTTGCCGTGATATTCAGTGCGGCAGCCGCATACCTCGGCCTTAAGGTGGGCCAGGTGTTCGAGGCCGCAATTCCCATCGCCATCATCGCAGTAGGCCTCTCTGGCTATCTCAAGAAAAAGAATCCGCTGGGACAGAATGTAATCATACAGTCTATAGGCGCCTGCTCGGGCGTTATCGTAGCCGGTACCATCTTCACTCTTCCGGCTCTGTTCATCCTGCAGTCCACCTACCCCGACATCACAGTCAACTTCCTTCAGGTATTTCTCAGTTCCCTTCTTGGCGGCGTACTCGGTATCCTTTTCTTCATACCGTTCCGCAAGTACTTCGTCAAAGACATGCACGGCAAATATCCTTTCCCTGAAGCCACTGCAACCACCCAGGTGCTTGTCAGCGGCGAGGCTTCCAAAAAAGGAGCGTCGGGCGGCCAGGCCAAGCTGCTGATGGTGGCATCGCTCATCGGCGGTATCTATGACTATATCGTGGCCACTCTGGGATGGTGGACCGAAAGCATCACCACTACCGCATACAGCTGGGGCCAGACCCTCGCCGACAAGACCAAGTTCGTCTTCTCGTGCAATACCGGTGCGGCAGTGCTCGGTCTCGGATATATCGTAGGCCTTAAATACGCCTTTGTTATCTTTGCCGGTTCGATTTTCGTATGGTGGTTCATAATACCTCTTATGGGCGCTTTCGGCGCACCCGAGATCGCAGCCATGGCTCCCGACGCCATATTCAGCGAATATGCCCGCAAGATAGGTATCGGCGGCATCGCCATGGCCGGCATCATCGGTATCATTCGCTCAGGCAACATCATTGCCGGCGCGCTCGGGCTTGCTGCCCGCGAGCTCAAAGGCAGCGCCGCCGCCACCAAGACCAACCGCTGGCAGCTCGACATATCGATGAAGCACATAGCCTACTTCACCGGCATCGCCCTTCTGGCCGTGCTCCTGTTCTTCTGGATTGGCGTTATCCACACTTTCTGGCAGGCTCTGATCGCCTGGCTGGTGGTTACCGTCATTGCATTCCTCTTCACCACCGTTGCCGCCAACGCAATCGCTATCGTGGGCAGCAACCCTGTGAGCGGCATGACCCTCATGACTCTCATCATTGCCTCGTGTGTGTTCGTTGCCATCGGCCTGAACGGTACCTCGGGCATCGTGGCAGCCATGATCCTCGGCGGCGTTGTGTGCACAGCCCTGTCGATGGCCGGCGGCTTTGTCACCGACCTCAAGATCGGCTACTGGCTCGGCTCTACCCCGCGCAAGCAGGAAAGCTGGAAATTCCTCGGCACACTGGTATCGGCAGCTACTGTCGGCGGTGTCATGCTTATGCTCAACGAAGTATACGGCTTTACCGGCGACGGAGCCATGCAGGCTCCTCAGGCACGCGCCATGGCCGACATGATAGGCCCGGTGATGATGGGCGACCAGACACCCTGGATTCTCTATATCATCGGCGCTATCTTCGCCCTGATCATCAACTGGCTCGGTGTCCCCGCCCTCGCTTTCTGCCTGGGTATGTTCCTCCCCCTGCAGCTCAACACCCCCATGCTTGTGGGCGGTCTTATCTCATGGTTCGTCAACCACAGTTCCAAGGATAAAGAAGTAGTGAAAGCCCGCAACGACCGCGGCACTCTCATTTCCTCGGGCCTCATTGCCGGCGGTGCCCTCTTCGGTGTATTTGCCGCCATCACCATCATGTGCGGTGTACCCGTGCCTACCAACGGCGACGAATTCGTTCCCCAGATACTCGGTCTGGTAGCTTATGCCGGTCTGATAGCATATCTCTACTTCTCATCGCGCGCCACAGGCCGCCAGGCATGAAGCACACCCGCGAAATAGCCGCCATCGCCCTTCCGGCGATAGTGTCGAATATCACTACCCCTATACTCAGTCTCGTCGACGTGGCCATCAGCGGCCACATCGGCGCGGCTGTTTTTATAGGGGCTATCGCTCTCGGCGGAACGGTATTCAACATCCTCTACTGGCTGTTCAATTTTCTGCGCATGGGCACTTCCGGCCCCACGGCACAGGCTTTCGGCGCAGGCGACATGCGCGGCACCTCGCTGGTGCTGTGGCGCTCGCTTGCGGTAGCGGCAGCGATCGGCCTGTTCCTGCTTGTTCTGGGTCATCCGCTGGGTCGCTGCATAATCCGGTTCATGGATGCCGACGACGCCACATTACAGCCGGCGCTGCGCTATTTCAATATCTGCATATGGGGCGCACCGGCCGTCATGGCCACCTATGCTCTCGGAGGTTGGTTTACCGGCATGCAGAACACCCGGGCACCAATGTGGATAGCTATCTCGACCAACGTTGTAAACATAGCCCTGAGCACCACCGCTGTCTTCGGTCTCGGACTCGGCATCGAGGGCATAGCCATCGGCACGACTACGGCACAATGGTTCGGAGCGCTGCTGGCACTCCTCATTGCCATGCGCCGCTACAGGCCGGCTCATGCACCACTGAGAGAGATTTTCCAGCGCGGCAGCCTGGTGGCTTTTTTCCGCATAAACACCGACATCTTCCTGCGCACATCGTGCCTGGTGGCCGTAACCTTATGGTTCACGCACGCCGGCGCCGCCATGGGTGTCGGCATTCTTGCCGCCAACGCCCTGCTGCTGCAGCTGTTCATGCTTTTCTCTTTCTTTATGGACGGTTTCGCCAACGCCGGCGAGGCTCTCGCAGGCAAATACCACGGAGCTTCCGACAGCAAGTCGCTGTCGAGCATCATACGCGAACTTATGCGCATCGGCGTGCTGTTTGCCGCCGTCTTCACTCTTCTGTATGCCTCGCTCGGCATACCGTTTATGCAGCTGCTTGCCGACGACCCTTCGGTGGTCGATACCGCACGCCGCTATCTGCTTTGGGCTGTGTCTGTGCCGGCTTGCAGCTTCGCCGCATTTATATGGGACGGCATACTCGTCGGTCTCACCCGCACGCGCATCATGCTCGCGGCCATGGCTGTCGCCATGATCGCATTCTTTGCGGTATACTTCGCCATGCGCCATCACTTTGGCAACGACGCCCTATGGCTTGCATTCTGTTCCTATCTGCTTCTACGCGGCCTTGTAAGCTACCTGCTACAGAGACGTAAGCTCAGACGCCCCGCTTGAGCTTGGCTCGACCATCTTTCCCTCCAAATAATCCCGGATAAAGAAAAAATCGTATATTTGCGGCCTACTAAGACCTCAATTCATGACTTTCGACCCCATCCAGGCCGCCAGCGACCTCAGGAAAGGCTCCTACAAAGCCTTCACCCAGATATATCACGCATACGCCGATGATCTGTATGCCTTCGCCATCCGATATCTCAAAAACCGGCAGGCGGCTCAGGACATTGTGCAGGACACTTTCATGCGCCTGTGGGGAAACCGATCGCAAATCGACTGTTTCGGCGATCTGCGCGGATTTATCTTCGCCATAGCCAAACACCGCATCATCGACACTTTCCGACGACAGCTTTTGGCGCCTCAGTTTTCGGAATATATGGAGTACTGCAACGCATGCGCCGACGAATTATCGCCCGAAGACGTTCTGTTGTACGACGAATTTATAGCACAGCTGAAACGGTCTAAATCGTTGCTTACGCCCCGACAGCGGCAGATATTCGAAATGAGCCGCGAACAAGGTCTCACTCCGTCTGACATAGCATCGGAACTCGGACTCTCCGAACAGACTGTCAAAAATACTCTTGTAGCCGCACTGCGTACACTTCGCGACGAACTCCGCAAGTACCGCTATCTTTTTATTTTCTTCGTGTGAGACACACCGGGAAATAAAAAACATGTTAAAGAACATATAAAACTCTTTAGTACCATTTCTTTCCAATTGCGTAGTAGCTTATAGAATCAAGCAATCTATCGCAATGGACCCAAGAGAATCTAATCCTCTCCAATCTTACATAAACAATCGACTCGACACTGAGCAGTTCGAGGCATTCCGCACCGATGTAGATTCCACCGGCGACAACCGTCTCTGGCAACTTATGGGTGAATGCACTGCCACGTCGCCCTGCGAAGTAATGCCCGACGAAACACGCCGCCGCATTCTCAGCAATCTGCACCGCTACATTCTCAGGCGTCGTATAGCGCTGGGAGCACGAATAGCATGCGGAGTTGCCGCTCTGTGCGCCATTGTCTCTGTGACAGTGCTACTGGTGCCTGAACACCCGGCCATGCAGCCGGTATCGTTCAGCGTCAAGGCCGGCAGCAAAGGCGAGATAACCCTTTCCGACGGTACTGTCTGCCGGCTGAACTCCATGTCGACCCTTGTCAGCGACATGACATCGCCCGATTCGCGATCCATCACAATAACCGGCGAGGCATTCTTCGATGTAGCGCCCGATCCCGAGAGGCCGCTCACGGTCAAAGCCGGCGAAGTGTCCGTGACGGTGACGGGAACATCTTTTAACGTCAACGCCTACACCCCGGGAATAGTCGAGACATCGCTTGTAAGCGGTTCTGTGGTCATATCCTCCCCCGCCCTGCCCAAAAACTACGACCTTGCACCCGGCGAACAGGCGGTTGTCGATCTCTACAGCAAAACCGTTTCGATCCACACCTTCGACCCCGACCTTTCCACCGCATGGACACTCGACCGTCTTGTCTTCTACTCCGAGCCTCTCGAAGAGGTCATTGCGCGGATAGAACGATGGTACGGCATGGATATCGATCTCCAGCGCCCTGATATAGCAAAAGATATTCTTTCGGGCTCATACCACCGCGAAAGCATCGAAAATGTAATGCAGTCGCTGAGCAGCCAGTATGAGTTCAATTACCGCATAGACCGGGATAAAATCGTAATCTATTAATTCTAAAACATAAGCACCAATCACTATCATGAGAACGACTCCAATTTTCAGGACGTGCATTCGGGCTGCGCGATTCGCGCTTGCCGCAATCGCCATTGCCCTCGTGGCTCCTGCCGCGCACGCCCAAAGCGAACCTGTGACCGTCGACATAAGCCGCGGCACAGTAAAACAGCTTTTCAAAAGCATCGAGAAACAGACTCCCTACACTTTCGTATACCGCAACAATGTGGTCGACGACCGTGCATCGGTCGATGTGCACTGCCACGACAAAGCCTTGTCGGCACTCCTGTCGGAGGTCCTCTCGCCCATGGGTCTCAGCTACACACTCAACAACCGCACTATAACACTTGTGAAGGCTCCCCGTCCCAAAGGCGCCGACAATACCGCTGAAACCGGTGCAGCCATAGTCCGCGGCCGCGTCACCGACTCTTCGGGCGAAGCCGTGATAGGCGCATCGGTCACTGTCGACGGAGCCAGACGCGGTGTATCGACCGATATCGACGGCAACTTTGCCATAGCCGCCTCTCCGGGTCAGACGCTGACCATATCGTGTGTAAGCTACAACACCGCCACGGTTAAGGTGACCGATGCCCGCGACATATCCGTCACCCTCACCGACAATGTCCGCCTTCTGGACGACGTTGTGGTGATAGGCTACGGCACCACCGACCGTAAACGCGTCACCACGGCCATAACATCGGTCAAGGCCGAGGATATGCTTCACGGTGTCGGCGGTTCAACTATCGCCACAGCCATCAAGAGCAAAATACCCGGTCTTGTCATAGACAGCACCAACAACCCTAACGGCGTGCCTACATTCCAGCTCCGCGGTGTGGCATCGGTCAACGGCAGCTCGGGGCCGCTGATCGTTATCGACGGAGTCCCCGGCGGCGACCTCCGCTCCATCAATCAGGACGATATCGAAAGCATCGACGTGCTCAAAGATGCATCGGCAGGTGCCATCTACGGCACACGTGCCGCCGGCGGCGTGATCATTGTCACCACGCGCAACAGCCGTAGCGGAGCCGTCAAAGTCACCTACTCCACCGAACTTAGCATAGACCATCTCCGCGACAAGCCCCGCATGCTCTCGGCCGACGAATACCGCACTGAGTTTGTGGAGCAGGGGTACGGCGCCGACTACGGATACGCCACCGACTGGTATGGCGAAATGATAAACGACAACGCCTTCTCCAACAAGCACACCGTAACACTCACTGGCGGCAGCGACAAAGCCAACGTATATGCCTCGCTGATGTACGCCAACGACAACGGCATAATCAAGAAAAACTCCCGCACCGACTATTCGGGTCGAATAAACGCCAACTTCAAGATACTACAGGACAAGGTGGAACTCGGCACACGTCTGCAGGTGCGGCGCACCGACCGCGTGAACCTTGGCGGGAACTCAGGTCTCTACACGGCAATGCAGGCCAATCCCACAATACCGCTGATGAACCCCGACAAGCCTTCGGACTACAATGTGGATTCCTACGGCCTGACAGGTACCAATACGAGCCCTGTCGCCGATATAATGTACCGCGACGCCAAAACCCACGACCAATGGATAACAGCTACCGGCTCGCTCAAATACCATGTCATACCCGGCCTCGATCTTATCGGCACCGCAAACATCGACCTGCGCGAAAGCCGCTCATGGGGCTGGTACGACCCGCGACACCGATCGATGGTCGATACGGCCAAGAACGGCAAAGGCACACACAGCTACAGCACCGACCGCTATAATTCCTACGAGGCCTACGCATCGTATAACAAGGATTTTCTTCGCCTGCACAACATCAATGCGGTCGCCGGCTGGAGTTTCTCCGAGAACTATGGCGACAGCTTCAGCGCCGACAACGCCGATTTCACTGTCGAGGGCATAGGTCCGTGGAACCTCGGCGAAGGATCGGACATCAAGGACGGTCTCGCTTCCGTATCCTCGGGCAAGGACTCGCGCCAGCGCCTTCTGGCCATATTCGCCCGTGTAAACTACTCGTACGACGAACGCTATCTCTTCATGGCCTCCATCCGTCGTGAAGGTTCGTCGAAATTCGGCGCCTCGAACCGCTTCGGCAACTTCTGGGCCGTATCGGGCGGCTGGCGCATAAACCGCGAGAGCTTTCTCCGCGACCAACGCTGGCTCAACGATCTCAAGATCCGTATCGGGTATGGTGTAACCGGCAACAACGGCATATCGTCCGGTCTCTACACTCCGGTAGTAGGTTATTACGGCGATTTCCCTGTCAACGGCGAATGGATACACGCCTACGGCACCAAAGCATCGTTCAACCCCGACATAAAATGGGAACAGAAAAACGAATTCAACATCGGTTTCGACTTTGCCACATTCAACAGCCGCCTGTGGGGCCGCTTCGACTGGTATCACCGTCGCGTAAACGACCTGGTATATTCGGCTCTGGTTCCGCTGCCCGACTACATGTACGATCATTGCTATAAAAACATCGGTTCGCTCACAAATACCGGCTGGGAAGTAGAACTCGGAGGCACACCTGTAGACATCGCCGGGTTCCGCTGGAACACCACTATACGCGCTTTCGGCAACCGCTCGAAAATATCGCGCCTCGGCGATGAAGGCTCCTACATGAACTCGTCGTCGCTGCCCGCACCGGGCAGCCCGGGCAGCGTATCGCGCATATCGGCAGGTTCCGATATCGGCCGCTATTGGCTCTATCGCTTTGCAGGCTTCGATGAAAACGGCAAATGGCAGATCTACGACAACGAAAACAACGTCGTACCGGCCAATTCCACCTATCTCAAGGCCGAAAACCGCCACTACATGGGCAACGCCATCCCAAAAGTAATGCTGTCGTGGGACAACACTTTCACCTACCGTCAGTTCGACCTCTCGGTGCAGATGCATGCATGGCTCGATTTCGATATATACAACGCCAACGCCATGTACAACGGCGTGCGCACCAAGACAGGCACAAATGTGCTCCGCGACTGGTACTTCGACCATCCTGAAGTAAAAGACGGCGATCACGTGCTCACCGACTACTTCATGGAAGACGGCACATTCCTCAAAATCGACGCCATAACACTGGGATATAACCTCATGCTGAAAAAATACACCAAATATGTGGATCGTGCCCGCTTCTATCTCACCGTACGTGATGTCGCCACATTCACCCACTACAGCGGATATAATCCCGAAGTAACCGCCACCGGACTCTTCCCCGGCACCGAAATGCCTAATATAGGCTATCCGCAGGCCCGACGCTACACTCTGGGCATACAGCTCAACTTCTAAAATCATCCGACAATGAAACTAATAAATACAGCCATAACAGCCGCACTGGCAGGGATCCTCCTGACAGCATGCGACCTCGAAGAAGTCAACTACACCGCCACTACTCCCGAGGCCTTCGCCACTACACCGGAGCGTGTAGACGCCTTAGTGGCGTGCGCATTCGTCGACCGCACAGTATTCCTTATCAACGAACGCTGGTTCGCACAGGAGTACAGCACCGACGAAATGATATGCCCCACCAAGACATCGGGCGACTGGTACGACGGCGGCCGCTATGCCCGCATGCACTACCATCAGTGGACGGTAAACGAAGAAATAATACGAAGTACCTACAACGGCGTGATGCAGGGCGTGTCGCGCACCAACGAGGCGCTCACGTTCCTCGACCGTGTAAACTTCGAGGGCATAGGCCTCGACGAAAGTTACAAAACCGAGCAGGTTGCCCAGCTCCATACCCTCCTGGGCTGGTTCTACATGCGCGGCCTCGATTATTTCGGCGGTCTTCCCCTATATGTGGGCAATGATCACGGAGTGCGGCCTCGCTCTACAGCACGCGAGACCTTCGACCTCATAGAGTCTCTGTTCAAGGAAGGTATCGAAACTCTGCCGGCCAAGGTCGAGGGCGAAGCACAGAACGGCTTCCTCACTAAAGGCGCAGCCGCCACACTTCTGGCCGAGCTCTATTTCAACGCCGTTCCATATATAGGCGAGGAACGCTTCGACCAGGCTCTGAAACTATGCGAAGACATCATTGCAGGCGTATACGGCCCGTACGACCTCGACCCCACCTGGAACGGTATCTTCAGCTTCGACAACGATCGTTCGCCCGAAATGATATGGACGGCCCCGTCGGAATACAACCATCCGAACTACGGCCAGTTCAGCTGGTGGTGGCAGCGCTCAATGCCCAAAAACTGCCGCGTGTACTTCGACAACACCTACGTGGCAGCCGGTCAGAACGGCTTTTGCCTCGCGCCCTCCGAAAACCCCATGGGCGTGCTCTATACCAAAGCAAATCCTGAAATCAAACTCGGAAGCCCCTACGGCAAACTCCACCGCAAGGATCTGCGCAAGCAGAACTACCGCTATCTTGGCAACAAAGAGTACGAAGGCATGTTCCTGTACGGACCTCTCGCCGGCCCCGACGGAGAGCCTGTGATGGGCAACAAGGAAGATCTCGGGCGCCAGGTGAACCTTATCGATGCCATGTATCAGTACACCAAATATCCCGTTCCCGACGAAAACACACCGTCGACAATACTTGCCGTAGACGAAAGCTGCGGAGTGAGACTGGTTAAATTCCCTATTCCCAACGATGCCGACCGCGAGCTGACCTGGAATGCCGACTTCCCCGGCGTGCGCCTGGCCGAAGTATATCTGATGCTCGCCGAGTGCCGCCTGCGCAAAGGCGACGGAGCAGGAGCAGCCGAACTTATCAACAAGGTTCGCGCCCGCAATTTCGCCGGCCGCGATGCCTATGCAATGAAAGCCGACATGGACATGTACGACATGGCCGACCAGTGGATGATAGAATTCCTCGGCGAAGGTCGCCGTCGCACCGACCTCATACGCATGGGTTTCTTCGTCCATGAGCCGTGGTGGGATCACGAACCGTCGCACGACGAACGTTTGAACCGCTATCCAATACCACACAATGCTTTGTCGGCCAACAACCTGCTCAAACAGAACCCGGGTTACGATGACGAAGGCAACGGCACTCTCACACCCGAAGAAATGTAATATCCTTAAAAAATAATAGTACATGAAAAAATTTTATTTCACTTTTGGAGCCATGCTTCTTGCCGGCAGCCTCGCCGCATCGGCACAGAGCAAGCTTAATCTCAGTGCACTCGAGGCGGTAAATGCCGTACATGCTGCCGCTTCCACGCCCGCAAAGGCCAAGGCTATGAGCGCCGTGAAAGTACCGGTATCCATCGGTCTCGTTCCCGGAGGCGATATCACAGCACTCAGCAGTATCGAAGGTCTGGAAATATCCAACCGTATCGGCGATGTAGTGCTCGCCACTGTACCCGTAAGCGGTCTCGAGGCTCTCGCCGATCTGGAAAATGTCCGCACCGTAGAATTCCCCGAAGAAGCAACACCCACAATGATGCATGCGCGCATCAGCACTTTCGCATCGAAAGTACAGGGCAACATCACACCAGAAGATGCCTCCGTGCGGCCTTTCACCAAGGGCTACCTCGGACGCGGAGTCGTTGTCGGGCTGCTTGACAACGGCATGGACCCGAACCATATATCGTTCTACAAAGCGCCCGACTTCAAGGAAACCCGCGTGAAACTGATAGTACAGTTCGATGCGTCGGGCCGCGAAGTCGCACGCTGGGACACTCCTGAGAAAATCAAGGCCTACACCACCGAAGACGAGGAAAATCCCGCACACCACGGCACGCATGTGCTCGGCATAATGAGCGGTGCCTTCAACGGTGAGGGCGAATACGTCGATTACCAGTGGTACGAACGCGACTCCATCGAAGGCCGCAGCAACAAAGACCCGCAGGGACACGCCGAGCGAATCCGCGACCATGCGCCGTCGGTATTCGGCGCCGGCTCCAAAGCACCCATACCCTACACCGGCATGGCGCCCGAAAGCGACATTGTAATATGTGTGGGTCCGCTGAACTCGAATACAGAACTCGCCTCGGCCAAAGCCATTCAGGAATATGCCCAGTCCGTAGGGCAACCTTCGGTCATAAACTTCTCGCTTGGCCAGAACTTCGGCTCCTGCGACGGTACCGACAACTTCAGCCGTGAAATTGCGAAAATTGGCGAAAAATCGATAGTATGTATATCGGCCGGCAACGATGGCAACAAATCGAACTGGGTATCGAAGACATTCGCCGCCGGCGATACCAAAGTCGCCACCATGCTTCAACCCAAAAAGAACGACACAAAAGCCCCCGGTGCCACTCTGGCCGGCACATCGCTCGAGATATGGGGCGCGGACGAACGCCCGTTCACAGTACGCTTATTCATCTACGACAAGGACAAGGCCGCCGACGTGAAGCGCTATGACATAGGCGAATTCGATGCACCGGGTTCCAAATACTTCGATACAGCCGACCGCGACGATGATGCTGTAGAAAGCTTTATCGGACTTATCAGCGCCACGGGCGAAGTCATGGCTCAGAACAACCGCTACGCCGTGAAGATCACCCTGCCCCACAATTTCGTATATCAGGACGATATAATCGACCCGGTGCTCGGCATAGAACTCGAGGGACAGCCCGGACAACGTGTGGATCTTGCCTCAGACGTCGATGTGCTCAATCTCTACAACTATGGCGATGTCAACTACGTCAACGGCGACGGTTCGATGTCGATCAACAACATGGCGTGCGCCAAAAATGTTTTCGCTGTAGCTGCAAACCTCAACCGCAACATCTACGGCAAGCTGCACCAGACCGACTACTCTACTTCGGGCACTGTCGGCACAGCCACTCACACAGCAACTAATTTTGCCGTAATATCGGGCTACGGTAAGCTCGTCGACGGCCGCAGCCTTCCCTCCATAGCGGCTCCCGGCTACTATGTGGTATCGGCCCAGAGCCGTTACTATAATAACAAAAACTACACCGACTATATTGAGAAAACCACAGCCAAACCGGCCGAATACAAAGCTTCTAAATATGGCAACAACTCGGCAGTGGCAGAGTTCGGAGGCGACAAGTACTACTGGACGCTAATGAGCGGCACCTCGATGGCGTCGCCTGCCTTCGCCGGCATCTGCGCCCTGTGGCTGGAGGCAAATCCCGCTCTTACCTACAAGGATATCGACGAAATACTGTCGAACACTGCATCGTTGCCCAAAATGAAAGGCTACGGTGTGGCACACGGCAACTATAAAGGCGGAGCCTGGGACGAGACCAACGCATCGGGCTTCGGCATAGAACACTACAACGCCAACAAGCACCGCTATGGCTATGGTAACGTGAATGCCTTCGAAGGCATGAAGTATGTGCTGACACATGAGTTCTCGGGTGTTTCGACAGTCGGGGCCGAAGAAGGTTGCATCACAGTCGACCGCCGTGGTAACGTGTTCGAAGCAGGCAGCGCAGAGGGTCGCGGAATACGTATGGCACTTGTATCGCTCACCGGTGTGACAGTTGCAGCTTCAAACGGTGACGGCAACGCATCGCTCGATGCCTCGTCAGTGGCCAAAGGCATCTACATACTCACAGTATCGGACGGTGCCGGCAGTAAAAACCAGAAAGTGATTGTAAGATAATATTTTTTCAGAATCGGAAGCCGGTAGCCCGCAGCGTGGATACTTTTGGGTTGGATGTTTTCAAAAGGATGAAATCAGATAACTTCCCGCTGCCTCCCACCGGCTTCCGAATTGTATACGCGATATGACAATATACCCTATACTACGTGCCGCGGCCCTGTCGGCCGTCATGGCGCTTCCGGCTACGGCTCTGGCAGACACCGACGGCGTGGTGTACCGCGACAAACACCACCGCTTCACAGTGGTGGCAGAAGGCCTTGTGCGCATGGAATATGCCCCCGACGGCCGTTTTGTCGACAATCCGTCGTTTGTAGGCTTCGAGCGCTCATATCCCGAAGCCGAGGCCACAGTAAGCAATGAAAACGGTGTGATCCGCATAGTCACACCCAAGATGGAACTTAACTACAGGAAATCGTCGGGACCGTTCACGGCCGAAAACCTCACCATCAAGTCAGCAGAAGGCATGAAAGCTTTCGAATGGACACCAGGCACCGAGCAGAAGAACAATCTGCTGGGCACTACCCGAACGCTTGACCAATGGGACGGATCGGACATAATGCTCAAAGGCGACGACGGCAAGCGCCATCCCCATCCCCGCACTCTCGACAAAGGCCTGCTTGCACGCGACGGCTGGACTCTGATCGATGACTCTCGCGGTTTTCTTCTCGATTCCGACCCCGAAATCCCGTGGGTGAAAGAGCGAAAAAGCCGGAAAGGAGCGCAGGACTGGTATTTCCTTGCTTACGGCGACGATTACGAGGGCGCGCTCCACGATTTCACCATTCTTTCAGGCCCCATGTCGCTGCCGCCACGATATGCCTTCGGGTACTGGTGGTCGCGCTGGTGGGCATATTCCGAGCACGAATTCAAGCAGCTTATCGACAACTTCGAGGACTACGGCATACCGCTCGAGGTGCTTGTTATAGACATGGACTGGCACTACACCGACGCCGAACATGGCGGATGGACCGGCTGGACATGGAACCGCCGTCTTTTTCCCGAGCCACAGCGTTTCCTCAACTATCTGCGCGACCGCAACATGAAGGTGACCCTCAACCTCCACCCTGCTTCGGGTGTAAAGAAATACGAAGCGTCCTATCCTGATATAGCCGCTGAAAACGGTATCAACCCGGCCACCGAGGCCGATGTGCCCTGGGTATCGTCCGACCGCCGCTTCATCAACAGTGTCTTCGAGCATATTCTGAATCCGATGAGCCGCGAAGGCGTTTCGTTCTGGTGGCTTGACTGGCAGCAGGATCCCTACGACGCCAAAGTCGACAGCCTGAGCAACACATGGTGGCTCAACTATGTGTTCTTCAACAAGATGAAACGCGATCAGCCCGACGTTCGTCCGATGATATACCACCGTTGGGGAGGTCTGGGCAACCACCGCTATCAGATAGGTTTCTCCGGCGACAACTACGCCACATGGAAATCGCTCGATTTCCTGCCCTATTTCACAGCCACGGCTGCCAATGTGTGCTACGGTTTCTGGTGCCACGATCTGGGCGGACACTACATGGCCCAGGGCGACTCGACCACCAACGGCGAGCTCTATGCCCGCTCCATGCAGTTCGGAGCCTATAGCCCCATGATGCGCACACACTCCAACAAAAACGCCCGGCTTGTCAAAGAGCCGTGGAATTTCGACCGAAGCACCCTGTCGGTAATACGTTCGGCCGTTCAGCAACGCTACCGCATGGTACCGTATATCTATACCATGGCCCGCAAGGCACACGACACAGGTGTGGCCATATGTCGTCCGATGTACTACAGCAATCCCGAGTGCGAAAAAGCCTACACGGCTACCGGCCAGTATATGTTCGGCGACTGCATGCTTGTAGCGCCTGTGACCCATGCAGGCACCGACGGCTTCGCTGATATCGAAGTGTGGCTGCCCGAAGGACAGTGGTACGAGAAAAGCAGCGGTACATTGCTTGCCGGCGACAGCACATACACACGCAGTTTTGCCCTCGACGAGATTCCGGTGTACGTGAAAGCCGGCTCGGTAGTGCCTGTGCACGCACGCCGGGAAAGCACCTTGCGCCACAACGACAATCCGATATGTTTTGAAATATATCCGGGCGGCAACGGTTCTTTTACGCTCTACGAAGACTACGGCGATGACAATAACTACGATACCGAGTACGCCACCACCCTGGTGGAGTCGACACAATGCGATTCCATTTTAACAGTGGTCATATCGCCCCGCAAGGGTTCCTATCGCGAAATGCCGGAGAGCCGCGCTTTCAGCCTGCGGATACCGGCCACTCTGCCCCCGCTGACTGTAACAGTCGACGGAAAAACGTGCTCTTATACCTACGACCCCGAAGAACTTGCCACAGAAGTGGAACTGCCGGTACTGCCTTGCGACAGTGAACGTAGGATAAAGTTGACATTCCCCGGCGGTGCGACCGTAGCCGACGGAACCATCGGAAATATGAAGCGGTTCGTATCGGCTTTCGGAGACCTCAAGAACCACTATGCACGACTGTGTGTAAACGAGAATTTCGGCCCCATGGCAACAATATACGAAGCCATTGAATACCATCCCGAGAAAACAGCCTCTACCCTGTCGGCTTTCCGCAACAATTTCAACCGTCTCGACGAAATCGTAACCGGTCAGGACATGAGCGACAAAGCCAGGGCATGGTTCATGAAAGCCGTCGGCAAAAAGACTTCCGATAAATTGTGATGTGATAGCCGTCAGAGAACGGTGCTATAGCCCCCCGTGCGCTGTGTAAGCGTGCGGGGTTTTTATTACCTATTCGAAATAGAAGGTAAGGACTATCATCTTAGAGGTTGCTTTGGACAAGGACTGCGTGAACTTGAGGCGCTCGGGGTCTTCGACAAGATCAGGCCTGTCGTGCTGCAGCACATCGGTGAGTCCGAAGCAGAACTTTATTTCGGGATTGAGCTTGAAATACGGCAGATAGAAATCGCATCCGAAACCTACCGACAGGAAAAAATCGGTGGATTTGAGTTTAAGGATGTCGTTGCGTTTCTTCCCGACATCGAATGCCGGCATAATGCCGCCGAGAATATAGGGGCGCGCATTGCGGTAGCGGAGAGCCGAGTATTTCAGTTCGACGGGCGTGACAACATAGGTCGATTTGATATTCTGGCGCTCGGTCTTGCCGCTGTTCAGCTCGAGCATACGTATGTCGCGGCTGCCGAAGTACATGCCGGGAAGAAATCTGAGCGAGAAATAGTTGCCGAGCCTCAGATCCAGCAGGCCGTTGACACAGAAGCCCGGCTGATAGTCGGGCTGGTCGAGACGCCATTCTTCACCCGACTCGGTGACGAGGCCATTGTGTGTCAGACGCAGATCGGATGCAAAAGCGCCTACCGAAAAACCGAGGTGCCACCGACGGTTGTCGGCATAGGGGCGGTTGAGCAGTTTGTCGTTGAAATCGCGGGCGCACAATGCCTGAGACAAAGCGCAGGCGCAACAGATAAAAAATATGAGACGTCGAAGTTTCATATATGAATAACGTTCTGACGGCTCAATTATTGCGCCACAGACGCGATACGGCCAGGCTGCAGTCGCGGAAGAAAAGGCTGGTAGGCGTAAATATGGGCTTGAAGCGGGTTTTGCCGGTAGGCGCGAAAAGTTTTATGGCGCCCGGACGGCAAGAAATGTCGATGTGTGCGTCCATGACGAGCGGATCGCCGTCGATATGCGCCACACCGGCCTTATGACGGTGGATTGAAGCCGACTTGACGCGAATGATATCGACAAGGGTATTCTTGCCGATAAAACCGGTGAGCAGGTCGAGGCCCAGGCGCGCATGTGTGAACGGATTGCCGGCATGGACAATGGTAAGATCGAGAAGACCGTCGGTCACCGACGCATCGGGAGCTATGAAAGCATTGTTGCCGTACTGCGACGCATTGCAGCACACCACCAGAAAAGCGCGCTCGGTAAGAACCAGACCGCCGGCCTCGATAACGTATTCTTCGGGATTGAACTTTATGTATTCGTCGATGGCGCTTTTAAGGTACATCATTACCCCGCGCCTGCGCTGACGGGCGAAGCGCTCGCTTACGGCGGCATCGAATCCCACCCCGAAGGTACAGAAGAAAGGCGATTGGTTGGCCATGCCGTAATCGGCACTTATGATATGTCTTTCGGCAATGACGCGCAGCGATCTGTCGACATCCACCGGTATGCCAAGATGGCGTGCCAGTCCGTTGCCCGAACCTGCCGGTATAATTCCGAGAGGAAGGTCGGAGCCTACAAGACCGCTTGCAGTCTCGTTGACTGTACCGTCGCCCCCACAGGCAAGCACACCGCCGACACGCCCCTGCGCCACTGCCTCGGCCGCAAGCTGCGTGGCATGGCCGGGGCCTTCGGTGGGACATATCTCATAGTCGATACCTGCCTGCTCGAGGCGACGCACGATATGCGGTATCATGCGGAGCTTCGAGACAGTGCCGGATATCGGGTTGACGATGAGGCGTATCTTGTCGATGGTCGCTTGCATCGGCTTATCAGTCGTTCTGGGCATCTTTTTCGGAGAATTCCATCAGGTATGCCTTGATGAAACCGTCGAGGTCACCGTCCATAACACCGCCGACGTCGCTTGTCTGGTAGTTGGTGCGATGATCTTTGACGCGTCTGTCGTCGAAGACATAGCTGCGGATCTGCGAGCCCCATTCTATCTTCTTTTTGCCGGCCTCTATCTTGGCCTGCTCGGCCATGCGGTGCTCAAGTTCCTTGGCATAGAGAATGGATCGCAGCTGGCGCAGAGCGTTCTCCTTGTTTTTGGGCTGGTCGCGGGTCTCGGTATTCTCGATGAGAATTTCCTCTTTTTCACCGGTATAGGGGTCGGTGAACTGATAGCGGAGCCGGACGCCGGATTCGACCTTGTTGACGTTCTGACCGCCGGCGCCACCCGAGCGGAATGTATCCCATGATAGCAACGCGGGCTCTACCTTTATCTCGATGGTATCGTCGACAAGCGGTGTAACAAACACTGAAGCAAACGAGGTCATACGCTTGCCCTGGGCATTGTAGGGCGACACACGCACAAGACGGTGAACACCGTTTTCGCTTTTGAGGAAACCGTAGGCGAAGTCGCCCTCGACATTGATGGTACAGCTTTTAATGCCGGCTTCATCGCCTTCGAGAAGGTTGGCAATCGAAGTCTTGTAGCCGTTCTTTTCGGCCCAGCGCAGATACATACGCATAAGCATCGATGCCCAGTCCTGGCTCTCGGTGCCACCGGCGCCGGAGTTGATCTTGAGCACGGCACTCATTATGTCGCCCTCGCCGCGAAGCATGTTGCGCAGCTCGAGCTCCTCGAGAGCCTTTACGGCCTTGGCGTAAGCCTGATCAACTTCTTCCTCGCTCACAAGTTCTTCCTTGAAAAACTCGAGGGCCAGCTTCACTTCGTCGACAGCGCCTTCCAGTGCGGCATAGTCGGCAATCCACTTCTGCAGATCTTTGATCTTCTTCATCTGCTTCTGTGCGGCCTCGGCATTCTCCCAGAATCCGTCGGCCATTGTGCGGAGTTGTTCTTCTTCAACGGCTATTTTCTTCCCGTCGATGTCAAAGATACCTCCTCAGCGCAAGCATACGCTCAAAAGTCTCTTTTAATTGTTCTTGTGTAATCATTGTATTATATCTTATTCGTTTTCGCTCTGCAAAAATAGCGATTTTTCCCGATATATCTCAGCTAAGGAAGCCGGAGCCGGGAGTGTGATGGTCTTTTCGGGAGCATATGTTTTTCGGCGACAGATCGGATATGTATTAATGGTAAACGAAGAAGAATGGGGTTTCGCCGATTATCTAAAGGACGTTAATAATGTTTAATTGGATTCTTTTCACAGCTTATAATCAAAAAAATTCATGTGTGCAGGCCGCGTGTTGAGAAATAATACTTAGCTTTGTAGTCGGATCACGACGTCGAATGTGCATCTGATTTTTTGAGTCTAATCGTCCTTGTGATATGAAAAAACTGATACAAACTTTGCTGTGCTCAGTCATAGTACTGATGCTCGCAGGCTGCACCACATCCAAGACTACGGTATCGCGAAACGTCGACCTGTCGAAATATGAATATGCCTCGATCATAAACAACGATACATACCATATTCCGGCCGAACTGATGGAATACGAAATACTGCTGTTCGATGCGGTAGAAGACTCGCGGCTTCAACTGGTCGGCGAACACAGAATCTACGAACTGTCGCCAATGCAGCAGTCGCGCCTGCTGCTGGTAAAATACGGTGTGAGCCAGTACGAGGATCAGACGATGGTAACCGTAAACTTCATCGACTATATGACGGGGCGCCCGGTAGTGTCGTGTCGCGGTGGTTTCGGACTCGGCATCGACTCCGGTGCCGATCTCAGAGGAGCGATCAAACGCGTGTCCCGACAGATTGCCGAGACATTTTCAAAATAACACGGAATGCGTGTATGGTTTCGCAGGGCGGTAAATCGGTCCTACGAAACCGTTGTAATATCCGGACAATCCACTTTTATCTTACGAGGGAGTTTTTTCACTACCTCGGAATAGCTGTGGCGGGCCATCGAACGGATGAGGTCGCGCGTAAGCGAAGCACTGCCGTCGAACTGTATCCAGTACTTTTTATTCCAGTGCCATGCCGGCTCGATATCGGAGTAGCGTTCGCGCAGCTCGATAGCCCGCTCCGGATCGGACTTGAAAACGATACGGTGCGGAGGTTTAAGCTCTATGCAGGAAAAAATGCGGCCGCAGACTCGTATCAGCAGATAATCCTCGCCAAAGGCCATATCCTCGGTTGTAGCGGGCAATGAGAGGCAATATTCGCGGATTTCGTCGAATGTCATAGTATTTTCATTATCTCGGGAAAAGTGTCGATAAGATAAGTCGCTCCGGCATCGGCAAGCGCTTCGCGACTACTGTTGCCGTACGTCACGCCACAGGACGCCGTACCGGCCGCACTCGCCATGAGAATATCGACCGGGGCATCTCCGACAACAAGAGTTTCTTCCGGCTTCCAGTCCGTGCGTTCGAGTATGACGAGTACGGGGTCGGGAGCCGGTTTGCCATTGGCCACGTCGTTGCCGCCAACGAGCATAGCAAAAATATCGGTCAGCCCGAATGTAGCGGCATACTCTTCGAGGGAGGCATGGCTGCGGCTGCTGGCAATGGCCATACCGTAGCCCCGGACATGAAGAGCCTTCAGTGTGTCAATTACTCCGGGATAACACTTTACGCCCATCGGACGCTTGAGCCGGTCGAATATCCGGCGATAGGCCGATGCAAAAACGGGGCCCGTGCACGATACACCGGGCCACAGCACCGCCGGAACATCCTCAAGTCTGAGGCCTATGGTAGCACGGCACTCGTCGTCCGTTTTACCCGGCAGCCGTAGCTCGGCAATGGTTGCCTGCATCGTGGCCACTATGAGCGGTGCGGTATCCGCCAAAGTGCCATCGAAATCGAATATTATATTTTTGATCTTAGCCATAATTACTACAAAACTACGAAAAAAAGCCTATAAAACAGGCATACCGCCCGGAGCGGGTGGAATTATCATTATATTATTTTTTGATCGGAGGCCGATTCTGACATCTTTTTTTCGTAAATTCGCACAGTCTTTCCTCAGCTAATTCAGTCCACAACACTCCATATCAAGCATTACCACATGATATACGCTCTGATATTCGTACTATTGCTGGTGTCGGAACTTATATATTTCGCTGTCGCCGTGAGAAGCGGAATCATCGACAGGCCCAATCACCGTTCGTCGCACATAGAGCCGACGGTCAAAGGCGGCGGCATTATCTTCGCTCTTGGAGCATGGATTGCGGCCGCATTCTTCGGCCTCCACTATCCTTTATTCTATATGGGACTGACCCTCCTTGCGGTGATCAGTCTCCGCGATGACATACATCCGCTTTCCGGCCCGATCCGCCTCACTGCGCAACTGGTAGCTATGACTGTGCTTATGTGCGGGCCGGTGTTTGTGGCCACAATGCAGTGGTGGGCCTTCCCGATTGTCATTATAGCAGGGATCTGGGCGATAAATGCCTACAACTTCATGGACGGCATCAATGGCATGACGGCGGCATATTCCCTGACAGTACTGGGCACGCTCTGCTATATAGAGACGAGGACCGATTTCGTAGCTCAGCCTTTCATTATTGTCATGATGATCGCTGTGGCCGTTTTCTCGCTCTTCAATTTCCGTGCCAGGGCACGTTGCTTTGCCGGGGATGTCGGTTCGATATCGATGGGCTTCATAATGGTTTTCCTGCTGGGACGCCTTATAGCTGTTACAGGCGATTTCTCCTATCTTGTCCTTGTGGCCGTATACGGTGTCGATTCGGCGCTCACATTATTTCACCGTCTGTTGTTGCGACAGAATATACTCCATGCGCACCGGATGCACCTCTATCAGATTATGGCCAATGAGCTGCACATGCCCCACCGTGCCGTTGCCTTGATTTATGGAGGCATACAGGCAATTGTGTCGGCCGGACTGCTCCTTCTTCCGGCGGGAAGATATCTCTACGCATTTTCGGTCTTAATTATACTGTGCGGAGCCTATGTGCTGTTCATGAGAAAGTACTTCGACCTCCACAAACGCACACTGTGCTACAACGCGTCGAAATAATCGATCGTTCAGTGCCGGAGATGGCGCCGGGAGGCGTAGCCGGTACTTTTGTAAAAAAAGTTTTTTATGTTGTGTAACATATTGCCGAAGTAGGTCCAATAAAAAAAATATTTATAAATTGCGACCGTAAAAATCGCCGAGGGCACGTCCCGAGGCCATAAATTCACCCTATACAGAAAACTACACTGATAGCATGAAAACTTACAAAACCAAAGAAATCAAAAACATAGCCTTGCTCGGTAGCAAAGGCTCGGGTAAAACCACACTCGCTGAAGCAATGCTCTACGAGTGTGGAGTTATAAAACGCCGTGGCACCGTCGAAGCCAAAAACACAGTATCCGACTACTTCCCCGTAGAAAAAGAATACGGCTACTCGGTATTCTCCACCGTTTTCTATGCCGAATTCCTCGGCAAGAAACTCAACGTTGTCGACTGTCCGGGCGCCGACGACTTCGTGGGCAGCGCTATCACCGCCCTCAATGTCACCGACACCGGTCTCATAGTGGTCAACGCCCAGTATGGAGTGGAAGTAGGAACTCAGAATATATTCCGCACCGCCAGCTCTCTCAACAAACCCATAATCTTCGCTCTCAATCAGCTCGACGGCGAAAAAGCCGACTACGACAACGTGCTCGAGCAGATGCGCGACATATTCGGCCCCAAAGTAGTGCCCGTGCAGTATCCTCTCGCATGCGGGCCCGACTTCAACGCCATGATCGACGTACTGCTCATGAAGAAATACTCGTGGGGCCCCGAAGGCGGCACGCCCACTATCGAAGATATACCCGAAAGCGAAATGCCGCGGGCACTTGAACTCCACAAAGCCCTCGTCGAGGCAGCTGCCGAAAACGACGAAAGCCTCATGGAGAAATTCTTCGAAGAAGAACACCTTACCGAAGACGAACTCCGTATGGGCATCCGCAAGGGTCTTATCGACAACTCGATATATCCTCTGTTCTGCGTCAGCGCAGGCAAAGACATGGGCGTACGCCGAATGATGGAATTCCTGGGCAATGTGGTGCCTTTCGTCGACGACATGCCCGCACCAGTCGACACCGCCGGCAATGAAGTGAAGCCCGATCCCGAAGGTCCTCTCAGCGTATTCGTGTTCAAGACCACTGTCGAGCCTCACATCGGCGAAGTCAGCTATTTCAAGGTGATGAGTGGTACCCTCAAGGCCGGCGCCGACCTCGAAAACGTGACCCGCGGCGGCAAGGAACGCCTCGCCCAGATTTTCTGTGTGTCCGGTCAGATTAAGACTCCGGTCGACGAACTCATGGCCGGCGATATCGGTGCCACCGTGAAGATGAAAGACGTCCGCACCGGCAATACCCTCGACGAAAAAGGCTGCGAGATGGCTTTCGACTTCATAAAATATCCCGCGCCCAAGTATCAGCGCGCCATCCGCCCCGTGACCGAAAGCGACGCCGAGAAACTCAGCGCCATTCTCACCCGCATGCACGAGGAAGATCCCACATGGGTTGTGGAACAATCCAAGGAGCTCAAGCAGACTATCCTCTCGGGTCAGGGCGAATTCCATCTGCGCACTCTCAAATGGCGCGTTGAAAACAACGACAAACTTCCCATCGTATTCGACGAACCCAAAATACCCTACCGCGAAACCATCACCAAGGCAGCCCGCGCCGACTACCGCCACAAGAAACAGAGCGGTGGCGCCGGTCAGTTCGGCGAAGTTCACCTCATCGTAGAGCCTTATACCGAAGGCATGCCGGCTCCCGATACCTTCCGTTTCGGCAATCAGGAATTCAAGATGAGCGTGCGCGACACTCAGGAAATACCTCTGGCCTGGGGCGGCAAACTCGTGGTATGCAACTGCATCGTAGGCGGCGCTATCGACGCCCGCTTCATCCCCGCCATCGTCAAAGGTCTGATGGACCGCATGGAGCAGGGTCCTCTCACAGGCTCGTATGCACGCGACGTACGCGTATGCATATACGACGGTAAGATGCACCCGGTAGACTCGAACGAAATCTCGTTCCGCCTCGCAGGCCGCAATGCCTTCAGCCAGGCCTTCCGCGAAGCCAACCCGAAGGTTCTGGAACCGGTATACGATGTAGAAGTACTCGTGCCCGGCGATGTGATGGGAGATGTGATGAGCGACCTCCAGGGACGCCGCGCCATCATCATGGGCATGAGCAGCGAAAACGGCTTCGAGAAAATCTCGGCCCGCGTGCCTCTCAAGGAAATGTCGAGCTACTCGACCGCACTGAGTTCAATCACCGGCGGCCGCTCGTCGTTCACCATGAAGTTCTCGTCGTACGAACTCGTGCCGTCCGACGTTCAGGAAAAACTCCTGAAAGAATACGCCGAAAAGAACACCGAAGAATAAACCATTCCAACCCATACGACAAGGAGGCAATCCGTCGACGGATTGCCTCCTTTATATATTCATCATCGGTAAAGCTTCATGACGTTGGCCGGCGGCCGGGCTGCCATGAGCTCACCATGCATAAAAGCCATTGCCGGAGCAGTATGCTCAAAGAAACGGCGGTAGCCTTCGCACAGATAGTTAAGCCCCGGCTCACCGTCTGCGGTGACCGCAAAACGGTTCTTGGGGCATTCGCCGTTGCACAGGCGCAACCACCGGCACGCTCTGCACTGTCCGGGCAGAGCATCGTGCTTGTTCTGCCCGAATTCGATCTGCCGGTCGCTGTTCATCATCTCGAAAATGGTTTTGTTACGTATATTCCCGAGCTTGTAGCGGGGAAATACGAAGTGATCGCAGGAATACAGGTCGCCGTTGTGCTCTATCACAGCAGCATGCCCGCACGTGCGCCCCATCGAACACAGCCCCGGCTCCACTCCGGCCGTATTGGCAAGGGTGGCATCGAAAATCTGAACGAACATCTGTCCGACATCGTATCGCACCCATTGGTCGAAAACAGCACATAAAAATTTGCCCCAGGCCTGCGGAGTAACAGAGAACGGAGCCAGAGCGCACGATCCGCCATCATCGGCGGACGCAAGCCCATCGGGTGCGATACGCTCCACGACCGGGG
>ENA-ORMR01000255-ORMR01000255.1-human-gut-metagenome-genome-assembly--contig:-NODE-255-length-59339-cov-5.256916_pt1 | contig 59339 bp, 48 predicted proteins | sample MGYA00242107_ERZ509003 | MGnify/ENA primary metagenome ERZ509003 (study PRJEB26280, sample SAMEA2338699) | human gut metagenome | biome: human gut; feature: human-associated habitat; material: faeces...
CACCGAATTTCCTAATTGTTAGATCATTGCTGACCAAGGGTAATTATATCACAAGACACCATTTGCCAGGTCACCTGTGCAAACCAAGGCTTTTAAAAAAAATGGATTTGAAGTGTATTTCTTCAAAAATTATTTAAATGATGTCTTTTGCCAATTTATTGATGATCAAATGGAACAATCATTTGAGTATCATTATTCTGATGCTTTTAAAATATATATTTTGAATCCAATTATTCATGGAAATTATTCTGATGTCTTAACTATTTGTGAATATATTACTGGTTTAGCATCTGATATTTTTGAAGAGTTACAAAATCAGGGTGCTCCCTATTACAATATAAATCAACGAATTGATTGTGAACAGGAATTGAATGCTTTGTTTGAGGAAGAATTTGTTGGATACCGAATGATTGCCCGTGAAATAACGCCAATCACAAATGAAGTTGAGATTAACGAGATTAAAACAAGTTTAGACATAGAATTTGAAGGTTGCAAATCTCACATAAAAAAGGGGCTGAGTCTCCTTTCTGACAGAGAAAAACCAGATTATAAAAATAGCATCAAGGAAAGCATTAGTGCTGTTGAATCCATATGCCAAATCATCTGCAAAGACGATAAGGCGACTTTGGGCAAAGCTTTGAATAAATTGGAAGAAAGCGGAATTAAATTGCATAAATCTTTAAAAGAAGCCTTTTCAAAATTATACGGATATACATCGGATGAGGGTGGTATTAGACATGCCGAAGGACTATTCGAGAGTAATGTTTCTTTTGAAGATGCAAAATTTATGTTGGTTACTTGTTGCGCATTCGTGAATTATCTTGTAGGGGTATATAGCAAACATGACAATCAATAGTGAAAAATGGATTAAATCCCTCCCGAACGAATGGTCTATAACTAAAATAGGAAACCACTTTAAATGCCGAAACGAAAAAGTAAACGACACTGACTATCCTCCCCTCTCTGTTGCAAAACAAGGTGTAGTCCCTCAAATTGAAACAGTGGCAAAAACTGATGCGAACGATAATAGAAAACTAGTTTTGATGAATGATTTTGTAATCAATTCAAGATCGGACAGAAAAGAATCATGTGGTCTATCCAAACTTAACGGTTCTGTTTCTCTTATCAATCATGTTCTATATCAAAACGGTCAAGACTATTACATGCCTTTCGTTGGAATATTATTTAAAAATTACGGCTTTGCCGAAGAATTCTATCGTTGGGGTCATGGAATCGTCGCAGATTTATGGACCACCAGATGGCAAGAAATGAAAAATATAGAAATCCCGCTTCCACCTCTAAAAGAGCAGAAGTTAATTTTTGATTTTCTGACAAATAGAACATCCAAGATTGATCAGCTCATTTCCAATCAAGAAGAGCAAATAGAGAAGCTCAAGGAATACAGACAAGCAATTATAACGAAAGCAGTCACCAAAGGGTTAGACCCGAGTGTCCAAATGAAGGATAGTGGGATTGAGTCTATTGGAAAAGTTCCTTCTTCGTGGTCGATTCTTAAAAGTAAATACGTGTTTGACAAACTGGTAAAAGGATCAGGAATAACAAAACAAGATATATCCGCTGACGGCGACATTCAGTGCGTTAGATATGGGGAAATCTATTCAAAATATGATATTTCATTTTGCAAATCTTATTCGAAGACAATCGAAAAAAAGATTCCTTCCAAGGTATATCTAAATTATGGAGATATTGTCTTATCTGGAACGGGCGAATTGATTGAAGAAATAGGCAAAAATATTGTTTATCTCGGAACCGAAAAATGTTTGGCAGGCGGAGATATAATTGTTGGAAAGCACCACTCCAATCCCAATTTTTTGAATTATGCATTATATTGTTCATCTTCTCAAATTCAAAAAAGTAAAGGGAAAGCAAAACTTAAAGTCGTCCATATCTCACCTGCCGAAATTGGAAATGTTTTTGTAGCAATCCCTCCCTTGGAAGAGCAGGCTAAAATAGCACTGTATTTAGATGAAAAATTAAGTGCAATCAATAAGCTTGTGGGAATGAAACAACTAAAAATCGACAATTTGAAAAATTACAAAAAATCCCTGATTTATGAATATGTAACAGGCAAGAAAAGAGTGTCGCTATGATTGGCTATTGGATTTCTTTTACATTGATAGCAATTTTGATTCCCATCGGTCTAAAAAGTTTTAAAGTTTGGGTAGAGAAGCACTTCAACTGCACCGATGAGCAGAAAAAGAACGCAAACATCAATTTTTTAAAGTATTGGATGTTCTATTGGCTCTGTGATCTTTTCTATATGGCGTGTTTTCTTGACAACCTCATCTGCAAATTCGTCTTCGGTTGTCTGATAATGGTGATTGTCTTGATGAACGTATGTTTTTCTTTCGTCTCATCAAATTGTAAAACGGCTTATCAAAAAATAGGCTTGCTTCAGGATTTCTTAGTCGGAATCGGACTGACGGTATATCTGATTTACCTAATTCCAGAAAAAAAACTGCAAACCATAATTCTCACAATCGTTGCGGCTTTGTATGGAGGCCTTATCACTTTAGTCGGAGTCGCATGGACAATAAAGAAATCCGACAAAGACAGAAAAGAAGATGAGATCAAACACGAAAAACCTTATTTTTCCTTCAACCAACAATTCCATGAAATTCGTCTAAATGGTTCAGAAAAAGCATGTTTTCCTCCAATTGAAGGGGAGCATAAATATAAATTAGAGGTTCTTGTACAACTAGAAAACTCCGATAAATCCCCGTTTATTTTGAAGAAGCTTTATCACGATGAAAAATGGTTTGAATTAGAAGGCAATTTTACGGTTCTTCCATCAGGCAAGTGTTTTTTGTCTTTTTATTTTGATTCACCGTTAGATATAGTTTTGACCGTGCAAGATACATTAGGTAACGAGTATTACTATATGCTGTACGTTTTGATGGCTGCTTTACCCAATGGTGCTGTGTTTAGTTCAAGCGGCCGACTTTTTTATACTTTAAGAGAAATCAGAGAAATTTCAAAAGACGAGTTATCAAGATTAGTCAAAGAAAACAGATCAAAGGAGGGAAATGGCAATGAAAAATGATGCCTCACTCAATTCTATAACGTTGGATACGTCAGAGAAACGATTCGAATCGGATATTGAGTCCGCATTCCTTTCAGAAGGCTACAGAAAGATAAGCAGAAGCGAATACGATGCCGAATCCATGCTGTTTCCGGATATCCTCGTGGAATTCATAAGCAAGAGTCAACCAAAAGAATGGCAGCGCTATATGAAATACTATGGTGCCGACGCAAAAGATAAACTTGTGCGAAGATTTAATGATTCGGTATATTCCAGAGGACTACTCGATGTTCTAAAAAACGGTTTGGATGATTTAGGCATCCATCTAACTCTCTGTTTCTTTAAACCAGAATCTGGCCTAAATGACGTTCTGGAAAAGAATTATGAGAGCAACATAATTGGTATCACCAGACAGTTCCCCTATTCAACGAAGAACAACAATACAATCGATACCGTCCTGTCCGTAAACGGTATCCCCGTCTTTGCTTTTGAACTCAAGAACCAGCTCAAAGGCCAGGACTACCAATGCGCAATTGAGCAATGGAAGCACGACAGAGATCCGAAAGAGCCTATTTTCCGTTTTAATCAGAGATTCTTTGCTTATTTTGCTGTCGATCTCTATGAGGTATGGATGGCAACCGAGCTCAAGGGTGATGCCACAAGATTTCTTCCATTCAACCAAGGAAGCAACGGAGCCGGAAATCCAGGTGGAAAGGGCAATCCTGCGAATCCAAACGGATACGTCACTTCCTACCTTTGGGAGAGAGTCTTCTCTAGGGATTCTATGCTCGACCTCATAAGAAGATTCATCACCGTCATAGAGGAAAAGAAGGAGACGATGGTAGATGGAAAGCTGAAAACTAGCATCGTAAGAAAGCTGATATTTCCCCGTTTCCACCAATATGACGTCGTACACAAAGTGCTGGATGACGTAAAGGAACGTGGTGCGGGCCAGAACTACCTTATCGAGCATTCTGCGGGATCTGGGAAGTCCAATTCCATTGCATGGATTGCCTATCGCTTGGCATCTGCTTTCGATGACAATGACTCACCGATTTTCGATTCCGTCATCATCGTCACCAACCGAATTGTCCTCGATTCCCAGCTTCAAGACACAATCAACAGCTTCGACCACAAAGCTGGTCTTTTGGAATGCATAACACAGAAGAAAGGAAGCCGTGGCCTCGTTGATGCCTTGAACGATAAGAAGAGAATCATCATCTGCACTGTGCAGAAGTTCCTTTTCGCGTATAAGGATTTCGATAAATTCACCGGCAGGAACTTCGCCATCATTATCGATGAAGCTCACCAGGGCCAAAGCGGTGAATCGGCAAGAACCTTAAGAAAAGCTCTGACAGATATCCCAGAAGAAAAGAAAAAATACGCTGAAGAAAACGGCCTGAATCCAGAAGAGCTGGATGAGAATGACGATCTTCTCGAAGAGATCCTAGCACAGGGATACCACGATAACCAGTCATTCTTCGCCTTCACGGCAACTCCGATTGGGAAGACGCTTCAGACCTTTGGAAGAAAGGGAAAGGACGGAAAATACCATCCGTTCCACGTCTATTCCATGAAACAGGCCATTGAGGAAGGTTTCATTCTCGACGTCCTTCAGGACTACATGACTATTCAGCAGGCATTCAAGCTTATAAAGAACACCGAGGAGAACCCATCCCTTCTTGAAAGCAACACGAAGAGAGCCCTTTTCAGATACTACAAGTCCCATAACTTCACCATCGAGCAGAAGGTCGAGATGATCATGGACAACTTCCTGAACAACGGGCGAAAGAAGATAAACGGCCATGGCAAGGCAATGGTCGTCTGCGACTCCAGACATAATGCGGTGAAGTTCTATTTTGCTATCAAGGAATATATCAAGAATCATCCAACGGAATGCGAAGGATGCAATGCCATGGTCGCATTCTCAGGATCAGTGAAATTCGAAGACGATCCGACGGAATATGTGGAAGCCAAGATGAACCAGGACAAATCGGGCCATCTCATAACCTCGGACAAAAAATTCAGACAGGCTTTCCATAGCGACGAATTCAACATCCTCGTGGTTGCCAACAAATACCAGACCGGGTACGACGAGCCACTTCTCCATTCCATGTATGTCGACAAAAAACTGAAAGGCGTGAGCGCCGTCCAGACCCTTTCGCGTCTGAACAGAACCTATCCCAGTAAGGAAGATACTTTTGTTCTCGATTTTGCAAACACGGAAGAGGAAATCAAGAAATCCTTCGAGCCGTTTTACGGAGAGACGACCCTTATCGGAGAGATGGACGTAAACCGGGTCTATGACCTCCGAGCCAAACTGAATGAATTCGCCTTGTTCACTTCCTCAGAAGTAGACCAATTCTTCGACCTGATGAATAAAAACAATGGAAAGAAGCAGAACACCGTAGTCATCGGGTAATTGACAAGCCTTCTCAAAAACGTTGTCGAAAGATACACGGATATCGAAGAAGACGAGAAGCGATTCCTTGCAAGAGACACGATGATAAAGTTCACGCGCTGCTATGCCTTTGTTACTCAGCTGGTGAGAATCGGTGACAAGGATCTTTTCAAGGACTATCTTTTCGTCTCACATCTGACCCACCTCCTCCCGAAAAGCAAGGATGAGAAAATCGACATAAGCGACAAAATCGAACTCGAATATGCAAATCTCAAAGAGACGTTCCACGGGGCAATCAAACTGGAGGAAACCAGCGAATCTTTCATGCCTGCAAAATCTGCCCAGCCTTCCGCAAAAGTGAAGAAAACAAACACCTTGGACAGAATTATCGATAAGGTAAATCAGGAATATGACGGAAATTTCAGCTCGGCCGACAAAGTCGCATTGGACAGTGTTTTTAAGATGCTCATGGAAGATTCAGTCGTTAAAGCAAGATTGAAGGAATATGCCAAGCATAACGATGCAAACATGTTCATCAAGTCCATCTTTCCAAGCGAGTTTCAAAGAGTTCTCGTCGAATGTTTCACACAGAACGATCAGGCTTTTTCCCGGCTTTTGAACAACAGCCAGTTCCAAAACGTTGTGATGAACATCATGGCCAAGGAATTGTACAAGACTCTATCGAATGACGATAAATCGGGGGCGAACCGGCAATAATGAGCGTCAAAGGTTTGAAACTGACAAAAGAATTCATCCGAAAACTGTATTCTCAAGAAGAAGAAATTCATGACGTAAAAGAATGCATAGAGCCATTCGTCGAGTTTCAATGGAAAGGATTTGATAATGATGAGTTCTTCCACCTCATCAATTCCTATCTTGTTCTTCTGACCAGAGAAATGAAGGGAACATATATCTATTGCTGCGACAAGAACCTAAAAGAATATTTAAAACAGAAGTTTGGCAAAACAAATTAACAAGCATCGATAAGCGATGGAATCCTGTCAAATCGGGTAAAAATTTGCTTATCGCAAGGAGAGCATATGTCAAAAATCAACACAAACCCTTTAGAGTCTTTTGTAGAATTAACTTCCAATTCGCTTTTTATCAAGAAGAAAATCAGATTCAAGAGGCGTGGTTCACAACCTTCCTTCTCCTTCTCTATCCAACCACACAACATGATTTGCACATGCGAACTAAGAATTCGTGAAACATCTAATTATCTGAACAATCTTCAACTGAGAAGACAAAACGATTGCGGGGAAGCTTTCAGTTTCTATGAGGTAGTAAATTGCATCTCAATCATTTTAGGATGCACAGAAGCCCTCTTCTTTTGCCTTGGAAAACGCCTTGATCAAGAATATGGCAAGGAAAAGTTCTTTGCCAAATCCAACAGAAAAAGAAAAGGCGACATAGCTTTTTTCAAATTCATTAGAAGCGCTTCATCCGTACACCCAGAAAAAACAGATAGACACTCAGGCCTAACAAAATCTAAGCATGAATTCTATCCCTATGCAATTTGGAAAAATAATATAGATTTCGACAAAGATGCTCCGAAAGGTTATGACGTGAAATTGGTTTATTGGAACTCCAAACCGAATTGCTACAGCAAAGGTTATTATCTTTTCTTAGAAGAGTTTTTTCAATTTGCCAATCATATTGTTTCGCTGATTCCAAAGTTGAATCCTTTAGTCCAAGACATCATCGATAATAGCAAGGAAAAATTGCGGTGCAAAACCCTCAAGAGTGCAAGTCAATTTCCAACAAGATCTGAATATTGCCTATATCTACGAAAACGCTTGGAAAAGAGAAAAAAAGAAGAATTTGAATTCCCAGATGGAGGCTTGCTAATTGCATCCCATATCTTATCCAACCATTTACTTGAAGAAGGCTTTAAAGACTTCATCTTTCAAAGAGTTAAGAAAATAGCCAAGAAGATGAAAGAAGATATTACAGAAATAGGATTCGATGATATTTACGGCGATTTGTCATTAATTGCAGTATTGACAGACGAAAACTGCCATAATTCTGGTTACGTGGACGAAAAATATCACTCCTACCTGGAAAGTGAAACGAAACGGGAAATTGAAACGCAGGAATTCAGACCCTTCAGACCATCATTAAGAAACGAAGAAAACAATATGAACTATGATGATGCAGAATGGGCTGCAAACATTCTTCTTACCCTAGTTAAAGGTTTCCACGATATCGAGAAACTGAAAAAGGCTTATTCTTTTTCTGACCTCTATGAAATTACATTAGAAACAATATGGAAAAGAATGAAAGAGCTGGGAAAACTATAAAGTTTTTCAAGGCCATTCAATGACTCTTGGATTTCAAAACAATGCGTCCGCATGCCTTAAATAGAACCCGATAGATTCCTATTCGAACATCGAAAAAAGTTCGATGAAATCTTTGTTTTTTCGAGAGTGTAATTTCGCTTTCTAGGTCATAAAAAAAGGAAAAGCTGCCAAAGCTTGCCTGTGTTCTATATTGTTGGAACTATGGCGCTCTGGCAGCTTTTTTATAAGGCTTTTGGCGACAATCTGGAGGAATACCATGAAATTCTGGCCATGGCAATGTCCTCCGGATATAAAAAAGGAGTTTCCGCAGGAACTCCCCTGGTCGCAGGCCACGCAGGTATCTGCAACTCGATCATCAAACACTATACACATAGAAATGGGATTTGTCAATTTCATCAACTAGTTATATGACTCAATGTTATGATATGCACGAATCAGTTTCTACATACACAAATTATAATCATTACGAATCTACAATTCTTGAACTCTCTCATTTCAAGAAATCAGTTGACTACGAAAACGGAACCAGGAGATACCGTTGCCTTGACTGCGGCAAAGCGTTCTCCCCGCTGACGGGGACTGTATTTGACGCCCATAAGATTCCCATATCCGAATGGATCGAATACATGATTCACCTCTTCGAATTCCATTTCCTTTCCAGTTCCGCCATTAAGGAAGATATGGATTTCTTAAACGATATTGATAGGGAGAGTTTAACTGATGCTCCTGATATTCGAATATCTACATCTATGTCATTTAAAGTAAAGAATAAGGAAGTTAAAATTGAAACTACTCAAAAATATAATCGGTTTGATACATGGTATCAGACCTTTTTATTTGTCTCATTTGATATTTTGTTTGTCTTCCTTTTATGAATTTACCGCAAAAGTTGGAAACAAAATGCCACAAATATTGGAAACAAAACACCGCAAAAGTTGGAAACAAAATGTTAACAAGGTATACATCCCATTAGTAGATTTTGAGGCATTTTCAAAGAAAATCTTTAATAAATAAGCATCTTTGTCAGTAGAGAATTCATAACGGATATCAATGGAATATACAGCGTCATCCTTAAAATAGCCATCTTCCGCTAAAGTGGTATCTGTTACGTAATAGAACTTATATAAAGGGGAAGGATTAGTGCCTTTTTTAAGGAAGATATGGATTTTTTAAACGATATTGATAAAGAGAGTTTAGCTGATGCTCCTGATACTCGAATATCTACATCTATGTCTTATAAACTTGAATATAAAAAGAATTATATTATGTTTTCCGCTATTCCTTCTTTGATAGAAAAATTAATTTATTTAGCTTTATTTATCATCAGTATTTTTATAACCTGGTCATTGCTTTATTCAGCTATAAAAGATCTAGATCATAATCTAGGAATACTAAAGTCTTTGGGATGCTCTAAATGCGGACTTTTGGCTATTGCATTGTTATTAAGTTTTGGAATCAGTATCTTGGAGTTTTTATTGGTCTTATTTGGAATAGGAATAATAGATTCTTGTCTCGATGGACTTTATTTTTATGTTCCTTTGCTTTTAATTAAAATTGATTATATTTTGCTCTTGTTTTTATTTGTGATTGTGGTTGGATTAATTCCTTCAATTAGTGCAATAGTAAAGTCTATTACTAAAAAGCCAATCAAAGTTATAAATAGCGAAGACTAATAATATTTATTGCTAAAAAATTAATGCTATATTAAGTAATAATTTGAATTTTTTCAATTATTAGTTAACCTCTCAACGGATTTAAGATTAATTAAAGTAAAAACCTAAATAAATAAGAATATAATTATCTATGAATGATATAATTATACGGTTTTCAGCAATAGGAGATTTGAAACGATATGTTCATTAAGAAAAAAGCTTTAATTACCACTGTTTCATTGCTTTCTTTGTTATTGACTAGTTGTGGTCAGAGAGCAAATAGTGGAAATGGTAGCAACACTGGTGATATTCAAGTCGATACAGATGCCAGTGGATTAGCTACGGTTAGAATTTATAAGAATAACGATTATTCTTCCAATGGTAGATTTGTTCCAGCTGATAAGGTGGATCTTGAATTAAATTATAACGATTTGTCTGGAACTCTTTCTAACAACAAGTCAGTCATGCCTTCTTTAGGCGATGCTAATCTTTTAGTAATTCCTGTTCATCTCCCTGGTGGAAATGAATACAAGACTGATAAAGTTAAATCTGATATCGAGAAGGTTTTCTTCGGAGACAAAGATGACTCTTCTTTAGGATTTAAATCGGTCAAGCAATACTATAGTGAAGCAAGTTATGGAAAGTTTAATTTGAGTGGAACAGTCACTGATTGGTTCGATGCCACTACATTAGTCTCTGATGTCAAAGACATAACTTCAGGAACTGAAGGAACGATTGTGAATAAAATATTGAGAGGTGCAGTGGATTGGGCTGGCTCTTCTCAAGGAATAAATCTAAAAGATTTTGATAATAATGAAGATGGAAACATCGACGGTGTTTATTTAGTCTACGATCATTTGGATTGGACGACAGAAAACTACATTCAACACGAATCTAATCCTCAGTTTGATTCTTCCACTTTGAATCAAGCTTTTTGGAATTTCACTTATTGGGATTTCTATTCTGAATCTATAAATGATAAGCCCGCAACTTCCGGCTTCTCATGGTCTAGTTTCGATATGATGTACACATCATATTGCGAAAGAAATAAAAATGATACTCCGGATTTATCTGACTTATCTAAAATCAAATTAGATTCTCATACATTCATTCATGAGTTTGGTCACCTATTAGGATTGGAGGACTATTATTCTTCATCTGATTCTAGCTATCATCCAGCTGGCGAATCTACTATGATGGATCAAAACATCGGAGATTTGGATTCTTATTCTAAGATGTTGTTGGGATGGGTCACTCCTTATGTCGTGTATGGAACTAGTGAAATCACTATTACAAATGTTTCTAAAAATAGTGGAAATTCAGTAATAGTCATTCCTTCAAACTATGCTAAAATCTCTCAAAGTGTCGAAGATGCAATCAAAGGGAATAGAATCGATAAATTTAGATATAGATTCAATCCTTTCAGTGAATATTTAATGATTGACTTATATACACCTGATGGAAACAATGAACAGGATACTTATGGACCTTACGTTTTTGATAGATCTGCCATGGCAAATAAAGTTGGTGTAAGAATCTATCACATCGATTCTAGAATCTTTAAATGTAAAGTTGTCGATTATATGGGTGGACAAAAGCTTGCCTACGTAGACGGATATGTTTGGGATGGTCAGATGCTCGCGGATGATGAAGCTATATTGATGCCTATATCCAACAATATGAGTGAATCTAAAAATTTCCAATTACCCCAAAGTTTTGATTACTTCGACCAAATCAGATTGCTTGAATCCAGTGGAATCAATACTTTTGATAAGAATGGAATGATGACTAATCAAACATTGTATTATTCTGAAAGTAAGCCTTTTGACATCATGTCTTATGGATATCAGTTCTTCAATGGACGTTATACATACAATGATGGAAACGAGCTTCCTTTTAAAGTAAAGGTTCTCAATGTAGAAGATAAAGGAGAGTAAAAATGAAGAAAAATTTATTTGGACTTATCGGATTGTCGATGACTATGTTCTTAGTTGGATGCAATCCATCTAATAATACTAGTCAAACTCCTGACGATAGTATATATAAGCACTCGGTCAGTGTTGAAGTGAGTGGGGCTACTGGTGGAAAGGTAGTAAATCCTGAAAATGTCACCTTGACTGAAAACTTTGATTCATTGACTGATAAGAAGTTCTACAACACTAGAGTTCTCCCTTCTACTGGTGATGTGAACATCCTTGTAGTTCCTTTGATTGTACCCGGATATGAAACAATCGATATCGATGGTGATGGAATCGATGATAGCGAAAGAGTCAAGTCTGATTTAGACAAAGCTTTCTTCTCTTCTGGAAGAGATGATGTCTATTGCTCGGTCAAAGATTATTACTATCAATCCAGTTATGGAAAATTGAATCTTAGTGGTGAAGTCACAGATTATTGTGAGATCAATGATGACTTGGGATATAGTTACACCAATGCGGCTAACATCACTTTGTCTGATACTTACGATATCGTAAACAAGGTCTGCGATTGGTTGTCTGACACCAAGGGATTTGATTTGACTAAGTACGACAATAACAAAGATGGATACATCGATGGAATATGGTGTATATATTCTTGCCCTAATTATTCTAATGGTGGACCTAAAGGAGACGATAATAACTTTTGGGCTTATACATCATGGGGAAATCAAACCCCTACAAAGGATAGAAAACCCGATGTTTTAAAGCCAATCTATAACTTGTTCGGTTGGGCCAGTTACGACTTCATGTATGAAGGATACGGCATTAGCAAAATCGACACACACACTTATATTCATGAGACAGGTCACTTCTTGGGATTGAACGATTATTATTCTGATGTTTCTAGCTATAACCCTATTGGAAAAGTCGATATGATGGATTCAAATATCATCGATCAAAACATGTATTCCAAGATGCTATTGGGTTGGACCAAACCTTATTTGGTGACCGGAAATGGAACTATTGATTTGAAGAGCATGCAAAACGAAAATGCTTTGATAGTTATTCCTGGCGATTCCTATGTCATCAATGACAAGAATGAATTCGATCCTTTCAGTGAATACATTTTAATCGAGTTATACACAAATGAAGGATTGAACTATGATGATTCTAGAAGAAGTGTTTCTGATAGACCTTTAGCTATGAACGATAAGGGTGTGAGAATCTATCATATCGACAATAGAAAATTTGTGGTCGATGTGAATTCAAAGAAAGATGATGGAACTTATACTTCTAAAGAATATAAGACCGGTGATACCATCAATTCTCAACATAAGATTATTCTTCCTATGTCTAACGATAGAGGATCGAGCAGATACAACTATGGATTTGGAGTTGATTCTAATGATAATCTCTTCGATGAAGTTAGAGTTATAGAAGCCAACAATGTCGATTCGTTTAGCAATGGTGGATATCAAACTTCCAAGACTTTGTTCAAGGAAGGATCTTCATTCGATATTGGAACATATAGCAAGTTCTTCATCAACAAGTCATCTGATAAGACTAAAGGTTTGTTAGATACAGGAGATTCTTTCTCCAAGACTATTTCAATAGGAGAGATTAAGTAATATGAAAAGAAATAAAATAATCATCTCTTTAGCATTGCTTTCCTTGTTAAGTTTGACAAGCTGTGGCAATGGCACTTCTATAACCACTCCTTCTGACAAAACGGATAAAAAGCCTATTGACTACAATTCCGGCAGGGGATTAGAAGGAAATCAAGATGCCGATGACGTCATCGATGATAGCGATAGTATATTGAACGGCTTTTTGAATGGTGTCTCGGGTGTGAGTCGCTACTCTTATGAAGTCACCAGCACGGTTCAAAATAATGAAGGTCATTTCACAGATTACTTTGATTCTAAATGCTGGTACAACTTAGATCACGAAGATGATTCGGCTAGTTTTGGATTGGCCTTGGATGAAAACCATAAATTATTCAAATACTATTTGAATGATGACTATGATCCCACCCCTTCGCTTTATCAGTATACTAAATATACTACTGATGGAGTGACTATCGATGACACGCTGTACGGACCTTTGAACCTAGCTACTGTCGGCATGCTCTCAACTTTGGACGGAATCACTCCTAGCACTGCTGAAGTGTCTATCGGAACTAAAGTATCGACTAACAGATATATGTTGACTTCATCCGATGTCCTTTCGGTCTTTCAATATATGACCACGTATGGATCATCCATATCTAGCTATATAACTACTTGTTATATCAATATCCTCGATATGGATAGTCTCGAATTTGAGTGTCAAATCGATTTAGGAAGTTATGGATCGATAACTGGCCATTTCACTGATTTGACTGATAAGTCTTCGATTTTGGATAAGACAAAATCAAAGTTGACTTTAAAGACTTTAAAAGGTGTTGAGAAATATGATGATGTCACTAAATTCATGGATGTTTTGAATCAAAATAATTTCACTATCAAAGGTTATAACATACATCTATCTAATGGAAATGAATTGAAAGCTGATCCTTACACTGTTTACTGTACTAATAACTATTTCTATTTTGACTTCAGCGATCATTCATATCATGACTTTGGATATGTTTTAGTTAAGAAAGGAACAGAAGTTACTTATTATTCTAAGGATGCCGATTACGACTATACAAAAAATCCAAGCGATGAATACGATAAGACAAAGTTAGTACCTACTACTAAAACTTTGAATTATGATGCTTGTTATGGATTCACCACTGACAATAATGGAAATTTATTCTTCGATTATTTCCATGGACCTGTCGAGACAGAGACTACAAAGTACAATGAAGAGTATGAATACTTGAAGGATATTCCTGAAAGTGAGCGTAAAGAGAATGTTCTTTACATCGTTAAGGAAGAAGGAACTAATATCAAAGTTGTATACGAATGGAAGAAGAGCGGAAACGATGAGACATATTCCTGGGCTAGATATTCTGGATGGTATAACGATGTCGGTGCATTCTATGTCAACGATATCCAAGCTACTTTCTACCCTTATAACATGGGAATTACTCAATATGCCGAAGCTTATTTGGAGCAAAGCCTTACTGACAGTAACTATTATCATTCCAATAATAGTGAATTGATGTCTGGTTGGGCTAATGGATTATTCGGTTGGGGTTGGCAATCTAGTACCAATTGGATGAGCAGTGTCAAGGATTCCTATATTAAATTGACTAAGGATAGCGATGGAAACATCACTAGCGGTGAAGTTGGATTGAAGATGCAAGCAAATTATCAAGGGACATATGGACTTCACTCGGTCTATTACACCTATAGCAATTTCGGTTCTACTTCTCATACTGTCACTGAGACATTCTTGACTGGATTGGGGGTGAGTTTCTAATGAAATTTAAAAATATTATCGTTTCTTTATCCTTGATTTCTTTGTTGGCTTCTTGCTCCAATGGAACGATAACTCCTGTTCCTATAACTCCTAGTGATAATTCATCCAATACTGGTGATAACGATTACCAACCTGTAGGTGAATTACAAAGATTGATGAAAGAAATAAAGAAGGATTCTAACTTCTCTATCGGATATCATGTAAGTAACTATGACCAAGGTGAATCCGATATGAACTTCTTCTTCACCAATTATTCATTTCAACAAGGAAACAATACTAATTCTCAAGGTATAGCTCAAGGTGATGGATTCATCTATAGATATACATTGGATGACGAAGGAAATGTCGATGCTGGAATTCCTTTGGTCAACTATAACACCGGGGTAAGATATGATGAAATTTATTCATATATCAACGGTGTAGCTAATTTGGATTTGTCCAAACTCCCGACTGAGACTGATGACGATGGATATTATCCTTATGAGTTCGGCCAAGAAGGAAATGAAGCTAATGATTTGGTCATCATGACAGTCTTCCTTAGACAGACTCAAGGTTCTTTGTATCCTAAGTCTCTCAAAATAAAGACGATCGGTGATTCTATCTTGTTCGATTCGGTTCTTTTGACTTATGGAGAATCATCAGACAATCCTTTGGACTTGAGAATTCAATCCAGTGTTTATGATATAAACAGTACGACAAATTCTCAAATCAAATCTTATATAGATTCGGGAAAGACAGCTAAGGATCCATTAAATTTTGATTTCTATAAGGTGTTCAATAAATATTTGAACTGTAACGATAACTATACAATTTCATTAGATGGAACTGGAATGACTAACTTGTCTTCAGCTTATAAGCTTGATTACACTGAGAAACGCACCCAAGATGGAATTTTGGATGTTTTTTCTAGTGGGGAGAGAAGTGGTGCGATGATGGATCAAGGATCATTGAATTATTTCAAATTAGATTCAAATGATAAATTGAGCATAATCGGTACTCCTATTGCTGATTCGGATGGCAATTTCTATGAATCCATATACGGAGACTATAGGACCTCTTTCAGCTCATTTGATTTCTCATTGCTGAGTGGATATGTGAAGAATAATGAAGAGAAGATATATTATTTGACTGATAGTCAATTCGTTTATTATTTCGCTCATCTATGTCAAATCAATGTGCAGGATGATTTCAGTGTAGATGGTGTCACTATTCAAATAACAGATGAAGATAAAGCTGAGTTTACTGCTACTTTTGATCTATATAGCAAGAATACTGGAACTAGATATGGTAAATTTAAAGCTAAGTTCTTCGACGTCAACAACACATCAATTCCTGAGGTTACAGATTATTTGTCCGAAGGCGATGAGCCTTTGACTCAAACAAAAGATGATTTGGAGGCTGTATTGGATGCCTTTAAAGGAAACAACTATTCTTATGACACTTTGGTGAATAGCAAAGGTATGGCTAAAGTCTTCTATAATCCCTCCTATTATTTCCTTCAAGTATATGGAGATCCTAATACCAATGAAGGATACTTGAAGGACGGTGACCATATTTATTCCTTTGGAGTTCAATATGAGACTGATACCAGCGGACAGATTATATATGATTCAAACAATGATATGATTGTCAAGAAATTTGTTGTGAACAACAAAGGTACAGATTATGCGGATGCTATTCATAATATGAAGCTTCCCGGTATTGGAAAAGTCTATAGCGATGAGAATTCATTGAATTATATGTCTGAATTCTCTCAAGACTTATATGATACTGATAAGTATGACATAGGAACATATGGTGGAATTACATATTGGAATTTAAACGACTATACTTTAAGTCAAAAGATATTTGATTACGTTTATTCCGGAACTAAATCATTATTGCCTTTAGGTGTTGGAGTTAAAGTTTCAAATAAAGCCGATTCGAAAAAACTGTCTTTGATATTAGCTAGCACTATGTCAGATGGTTCTCAAAGCGGATATGCTGCTTTGACTTACTATGATATCGGAACTACTTCCAATCCAATTATAGAGAAGCAAATTGAGAATTACTTGTCTAACAAGTAATAGAAAGGATTTGATGCTTATGAAAAAGAGAAAATTAATTCCTGCTTTATCTTCTTGGTTATTATTGACTTGCCTTATAGGATGCAACGACAATAATTCTTCAAACACTAGTGGGAAGCCTTCGACAGGTGTTCCTTCGACTGTGACTCCTACTGATAAAAAGCCTGTCACCAAAGTAGAAATAAATGGAACGAAGACTTTAATAGTCGGAGAAGATACAAAGCTCATAGCTAATACTGAAGTGACCTGGTCTTCTTCAAATGAGACAGTTGCAACTGTCGATGAAACTGGAAAGGTTCATGGTGTAGCTTCAGGTTCTGTTACCATCACTGCTACTTCTATTGAAAATCCTAGTCTTTCGGCTGAATGGGAGATTTCGGTCAGCATGAGAATTCCTTCCAAGGACAAGTTGACCTTTAGTGCTAAGATCGATGGAAATGAAGTCTTTCCTGTCGGTGGAAAGTATAGTTTTCCTTTAGGAAAAGAAGTAATACTTACTATTAATTCTCAAGAAGGATTTATGACTCCTAGCGTCACATTCAGCTTGACTCTTCCCAGTGATATCGATCAAACAATATGCAGTGTCGAAAATATTGCAGATACGACTAATTCAGCTGAATTTTTAGGAATAGGTAGCTTTGAAGGTGGAACCTTGACTGCAACTTGCTCTTTTGGAGATAGTGAAAGCAAGAGTATAAAGATGCCGATTCAATTCGATGTCATCGATACTAATGCCCATAACAAAGCTAACTTCTTCAAAAAGTTTGAAGGATGTGAAGCTGTCGAGAAGGATTCGTTGACCGATGCTAGAATTACTGAAGAAACTAAGACTACTGATTTGACTGCTGCTTCTAAAAATCCTAAAACACAGCAAAAATCCTATGCTTATACTTTGTTTACCGATGCCGTTTATGTCAATGTGACTGGAGATTCCAATGAGCATTATTTTGCTGGATCCAGAAATGGTTCTACATATCTTTTCGATTATAACGGCAGAGAGATTGGAACTTTCTATAACTTTGGTAGTTCAGAAAAGTTAGGTGAGTCCTTCGTATTGTTGAATCATGCTCCTGTCTATGGATTTGCTAATAGAATCAAAGCTTTGTTCGATTCATCTTATGGATTAGATACTGGTTTGGTCAACTTTGGAAATTATGCAGCATATGCATATTCCATTTTCACTATAACTGATGAAAAGGCAGTGGTAGTATCTAATTTCGATTATGGTTCTACACATTATGAATTGAATTTGATGGTGAATTTCGAAGGAAGTAAGGATGGAAATAAGATTACTTCCTTTAAGTTTACTGAATTGTCTCAAACTTCAGAAAAGAAGATTGAATATAGTCTTGAAGGATCTAACTTCGTTTACGGAGAAAAGAAGATCGATAGCAAAGATAACAACGAATCCTATTTGTCTTTTGATACATTCTATTACAAGACTCTAAATCTAATTTGTTTAGGTGGAACTAATGTCGATTCTGTAGGTGACTACACCAACACAGATAAGTATGGAACTAGTGATGATTTCAACGCTGAAGAGAATGCTTATATTCTTCCTAAATATAAATCGTTGGCAATGCGTATAGATCCAACACTTGGAAATCCTATCATCGATAGCATAACAGTGACTCAAGATAACCAAGATGTGATTGTCTCATCCATAGGTAGCAACGGACTAGTCATTTTCCAACCTAAGACTGAAAGAGAGCAACAAGATGATGGAAGCTATAAGGATGTCGTAAAAGAAGGAACCACAACCTTTACTTTAACTTCAGCAAAGAATAAAGTTTCTACTTCTATAAAAGTCGAATTTAAGACTGAGACTATCAATGCTATAGAAGTCATGGACAACAAGCCTAATAACAATGACTTTGGTGATGTCTATTTGAATGATAATTCAAATTACTTTACATTAAAAGCTTCACCTAATGATGATCAGATTGACTATGAATACGAAGCTATAGACTCTCAAACTGGTGCTTTACTACCGGATTTGAAAATCGATCACTATGTAGATGGAAACATCGATGGTTTATCTAGCTTCTATTACTATATTGTTGGAAGCAAGGTTGGAACATATAGCTTCAAAATCAGAGTTAAAGGAACTGCTGTTTCTACTAAAGATATCTTTACTATAAACATTAAATCTCCTTTGTCTGATACTGAGATATATAACCATGTAAAGGATAAGACTTATAAGATAACTACAAGTACTTCAGTCCAGACTGTTAAGTTCACATCTAATACAAGTATTGCTTATACTTATAAAAATGAGAGTTCTGGAATAGATCAAACCGAGAGTATTGCAGTGACTATCACTAATGGAAAAATCAAGGTTAACGATGTCGAAGAAATTAAGATTACATCTAGTAAAATTGACGATACTGGAAATTCAGAAGGCTCTACTTCAAAAACTACATACACTAGCACTTATAGAGGTCAAAAATTCAACTCATCTTCTAAGTATTATGTTGGTGTGATGGCTGAGAATATCAGAGTATCTTCTGATTTTAATACTTTGGGAATATTCTTCATCAACAATTATGGTGGATATGAGAAACAAGAATTTCAAGTGGATAGATCTAGCCAAATTGATATAGATAACCTTCCTTCTTATTTGAATGGAAAGACATTGGTGAATAAGGATTGGAGTTTTATTACTGGTGCAGGTAACTGCACGGTCAGTGTCTCCTTTACTTCAATCCACGCCTCCTTGACAATGGTCAATAATCAGAACACAACTATTGGAACACTTGAGTTTGACTATGCTTACGATTCTACAAGCAATGGAATAGTTGTTTCAAACAGCACTTCTATTACTGGACCTGCTTCTATAGGTGGATATTCGTTATCTGTCATGAAATTGACTTTGTCGGCGGATAAGTCATCAATCGATATCACTATTGGAGCCTTATCTCAGTATTCTGAAGAGCCGTTGACTTCAGAAGTCAAAATCAAATTGTTCTAGCATTTTGTTTCTTTAAGCTGATAGCCGAGAAAGGCTATCAGTTTTTCTTTTAAACTTTAATTAAGGATATGGTCAAAAAGACATAAAAATGATTAAAAACTATAATTAGATTTTAAAAAATGATATAATTCTATCAGTTCAAGTAAAAGGACAGTATTAAACATGAAAAAAACATCAAAATTAGCTCTTATTTCTTTGTTAGCTGCTATTTCATTAACAGCATGTGGTGGTAATGAAAGTAGTAAACCTTCGTCTACTCCTACCAACAACACCGGTAATTCTCAGACTCCCACTAAGCCTTCGACTCCATCGACACCTGAACCTAAGCCTTCTTATGCTATTACAGCTACTGAGGGTGAAGGTTATAAGATTGAGGGATTGCCTGAGACTGCTAAGGAAGGTGAGACAGTCACATTTACACTTGCTCTTGATCAAGGAAAGGAAGCAGATTCAGTCAAAGCTGGTGATGTCGATTGCACTTTGAATGATGATGGTTCTTATTCGTTCACCATGCCCGGTGAAGCAGTGAATGTTGCTGTCACAGTTAAGAACAAGAAATTCAAAATCAACTCTATTTATTTCGATAGTGGAATGAGTTACTATAACCCAACACTAAGTTTTAGTGTTGGAGATGAGTTTGAATTTGGTCAAAAAGTAGATTTCACATTGAGCGCTGCAAGTTCCGACTTTTACGCTTCTACTCTTGGAAGAGAAGCAATCTATATCAATGATGCAGTTATCGATTTGGGTAGCCTTGGTCTTTCCGATTCAGTAACAACTGTCGATAATTTGAGCTTCACAATGCCTGCAGAGGATGTCGACATCTATGTCATGCCTAAGGCAGTGGATATGACATCTGGTGATGCTGATAAGAGAATTAATAAGATTGTTATCGATGAAGCTCCTTCAGGAATCAAGGTTTTCTCTTCTGAAAAATTTTTATATGATTCAACATATAATTATGTTTTCAATAGTCTTTATGTAGCAAGAACCGATTCATATATTGTGACAAAGGTTTCTTATAAGGCAGACAATGTTTCTGAATGGACTGAGTTGGCTTTATCAATGACATGGACAGACAATATCTCTTTTATTTCTTTGAGCAATTTAAATCGTGGTACAGTCACTGGAGATCTTCATTTAAAGATTGAAGGAAAGAAGGTAGCAAGTCACAAATTGACAATTGTCAATGGTGATGTCGTAACTTTTGCTAAACAACCTGCTGCAACTTATGTAGAAGGAGATCCTGTAAGTTTGTCATTTACAGGGGTCGATGCAAACAAGGTTATCAAGTATGATATTCAAGGTGCTGAAAACACAGCATCTTCAACTGCTACTAATATTATATTCGAGATGCCTGGAAATGATGTTACCATCACATTCTCAGCTACCGATAAAGGAAAGATTACTTTTGAAACTATTGAAGGTGTGGAAAGTGCAGTTGCTAAAGATTCTGCCTATTCATACTATGCAAATGAAATCACTTCAGCATACCCTGGAGCTATATTGTATGTATACGCAACCCCTAAGGCTGGATATACAATCACTGCTGCGTATTTAAACGGAGACAAGGAACACAAGGTAACAATGGGTAATTATGATACTTGTTTCAAACTTACTATGCCAGAATCGGGTGATGCATTGATAGGATTTGAAGTGGAGAAGAATGGTTCTATCAACCTTGAAAATAAAGTTGGAAAAGATGAAACCATAACTGAAGTCAAATACTATTCAAGTTCTTATGCTTCATCTACTTCCGAAAAGACATATAACGGATTTGGTGCAAATGCTGACGTCTATATGTTTGTGAAGGTTAAGGATGGCTATAGTTTAGGTGATGCTACAATTACAAATAATGGAACTAATACTACATGTAAAGTAACTAATAGTTATAGTGGAAGTTATTATAATTTTAAGATGCCTTCTGATGGAAGTGATGTTTCAATCAATATTAATGTTATCCAAAACGGAACTATAACAGTACAAGTAGATTCGACTTATGTTGAGTCTACATCTTTATCCAAGAGTAATTATTCATCAGATAATCTAGCTAATAATGCTATAGGTGCTGGTGAGACCTTCTATGTATTTGTTAAAATGAAGGAAGATGTCAGTGGATATAGTTTAGGCCAAGCACAAATTCAGGGCAAGGATGATACAGCTGTAGACGTTCAAGAAAATTACGGAAATACTTATTATCAGTTCACAATGCCTTCTGATGGAAGTGATGTGACAATTGTTATAAGTATGGTAAAAAATGGAAACATAACAATTGCCGAGAATGCTGGTGTCTCTGAATCTAAGATTTCTAATGGTGCAAGCTGGCTACAAGATGCAAGCAAAGCCGATGATTTTGCTCCCGGTAAGAAATTCTATATTTTAGCTAAACCTGTAGATGGAAAACTTGTTACCAAGGCTAGTATGAGTGATGGTACTGAATTCAAAGCCACTGAAGTTGAGGCTACATATAATTACGCTGATGGATTCTCTTACTTTAAGTTCACTATGCCTAAAACTGGTGTTGCTAACATCAGCTTCACTACTGCAGATGCAAAGAAGGTCACATTTGATACCGTTGATGGTTTAACCTTCTCCTTCCCTTCAGGTGCTACGAGTGGAACCTCATTTGCTGTCGGCGAAAAGGTTCAAGTAATGGCAACTGCTGGTTATGGTTACACAGTAAAATCGTTAGCTATCAAGGATCATGCTGATGTTAAAGTCGACAAGAAGACCGATGATAATGGAAATACTTATTATGAATTCGTCATGCCTGATTATGATGTGACATTAACTGGTACTGTTGAAGCTGGTCAAGTTGTAACCCTTTCTGTCTTGGGAACTAAGATGCCTAGTAAAGCTCATGCAGTAACTATTTATGTAGACGGTGTTTCATCAGCACCTTCGTATTCTTACGATTCAGGTAAGACTGATGTTTCTATTGGATGGATTGTTGGTGATACATTGAAATTCACATATACCACCTCTGATTACAGAACAGATGATGATATTTATATAGTAATTACTAAAACAGATGGATCAGTTAAAGAAATTCAAATGTCAGCAGGTTACTACAACTACACAGCAACTGCTACTCTTGAAGCTGATTGGGCTTCTATTTACTTCAGTGTAGGTAGCACACTTACAACCAAGTAATTTAAACTTATATTAGTGCACGCATTTGCGTGCACTTTTTTGTTTTTTTAATATAATAATCAAGAAATGAGGATAGAATTATGAATAAGAAAAAGAAGTTATACTCTATTATCCTATTAGGTGCTGCTTTATTGTCTTCATGTGGTAAGTCGTCTTCTATCGATAGCAATCCTACTACACCATCGATAACTGGTGGTGACAATAGCAATTCGAGTGTTGATAGATATTTAGTGTCTTTTAACAAGGTTATTGACTGCTCTATTCAATTAGATCATTCCGATAACAAGTATAAAGAAGGCGAGTTGGTTTCTATAGTATTGGGTATAAGTAATGAATCTAAAGAATTCGATAGATTCGAATGTGACGATGTATCGATAGAAATCAATAGTTCTACATCAAATCGCATAGAAGCATCTTTTATAATGCCTAAAAAGAATGTGGTCATTGATGTGATTCTGAAAGATAAGGATTTAGATTCTTTTAGAATTAAAGAATTGAAGAACTATTCATCTTATGATGCTTCATTAAAAGAAGGAGATAAATTCAAGGCTGGAGATAGTGTTGAACTCATATTGTCAGGGTCTTATTTTTCATCATCAGATGAATCTAACACATATATTCAAATAGATGATGAATATTACCATCCTTCATTGGTTGATTCTATCAATGGGACTGCCACCTCTATGAGCCTATCGTTTGTTATGCCCAACAAAGACATATCTATTATTATTTCTACTGGAAACAATCAAATCAGCAACAAAGGATTTAAAGTTTCTTTAGATGAAAATGAATATGTCGATTTGATCGCATATAATCCAGAAGAAAAATATACTAGATTCTATGGTGGATTGGTGAGGAAGATTGGATATAAAGTGACATCTGTTCAATATAAGATAGGAGCTGATGGTCAATGGACTGAGAACTATTCTTTGTTTGATATCAGCAATATTTGTAATTTATATATATTGAATATAACAGCAGATGTTGAAATAAAAGTTATAGGTGAATTTACAGGCGTTAGGACGATAACATATATAAATGAAGATGCCATTATTCCTACTACTAGTTTATATTATGAAGGAACTGAAGGCGACACTTATAGTGTCTCCTTCAAGCCTCATCCTAAATATACTTTGACTGGCAAGCCGACATTTGAAGGTGTGGAAGTAAATGATGACGACGTCACAGACTCTTATTTTAAATTGACCATAGGTCTATCTGATATAACTATTACTTTCCCGGCAAAAATAAATAATAAAATCACTGTATTAGATAACGATAATCTTGATTCTTATATTATCAAAAAGAACAATATAGAAACTGATTATTGCGCTTCATTAGCCACCTTTAATTTCTATCCTACTATGAAGAGAGGAAAAGTTATTACTGCCGCTAGAACTATAGATTCTAACGGAACAAAGGGTAGTTGGTGTTATCCCTCTGATGACAGTTATGGTGTTCAATCTATCGAAATGAGAATGCCTAAATCTGGAGACTGTCAGATAGAAATAAATACTGCTGATGGATTCACTATAGATATAGACAAAATAGATCATGGTTCTATGACTATTAATAGAGATACATTTAGAAAAGACGATAGAGTCTATTTTACAATCCAAACAGAATCGAATTTTTATAGATTTAATAAATTGATAGATTCAGAAACAGGTGAGACTATAGAGACTACCATGAATGAGAATAGCGGATAATTCACTATGCCTGAGAAGTCCTTGAGGCTCAAGGTCATAATAGTTGAAGTAGAAAAAGCTAATGTCAATTTAATTGGAGATTTGGATAAATTCGAGTCCATTGAGATTCAAGGAAATAAATCTTTAACTAGAATGAATAAAGATAAAACCTTAGGAACATTTATTGTTGGAGAAAGCATAACCATACTACCGGTAACTTTAAAATCACAGTATCAAGATGATTATATTGTTACTGTTAAAAAGAGAGTCAATGGAAAAGAAGAAGAGATTAAATCTAGTTATGGATCATATTTATTTTCGGTAGAAGAAGGACTTACTTATATAGTTGTGTCAGTAGAAGAAAAAGCACAAGTAAAAAGCTTTAAAGCTACTATCAATAAGCCTGATGGTGTAAAACTAACGTTTAAAGTCAATTTTAAGCCAGTTACTTCTTTAGATGATACTTTGATTCCTGGTGCTGATGGGAAAGTAAGACTAGAGATATTTGTAAATGGATATGCAAAACCAGCGGATTATAATGTTCAAGTGTTGGATAATGAAAACAATGAAGTTATAGCCGAGTCTGGAATGATTAGTGTCGCTTATATGATTTATAGCGATATTACGATCAACATAACAGCTAAATAAAATGTGAGGATTCTATATGAAAAAATTTAAACTAATTGCTTTGATTTTGTTATTAGGCAGTGTTGCATCGTGTGGAAAAGAATCTATTAGCAATTCGACCATATCTTCCACTTCGGATAAAAAAACTGATATATCATCGACAAAGAAGCCAGAAACAATCGATGATAAATTCAATAAGTTGTTGTCTGATATGGCTTATGGATATAGATTTAAAACTACTGCCACAACATTGACTAGTGACGGATACTCAAATTATTGTCTTGATATAGGTGTAAAGGATAATGGATATGAGTTCATTAGATATGATTCAAAACAAAATCAAGAAGCAGATAGAAATTCTGTATATGTAGAATATTTCTATTCTTACGATCCGGAAGCTCTCACTCCTTTAGTATCTATGCCTATGTTAGATATTTCTAATAAGATAGATTATTATCCTTATACTATCAATGGCAAAAATCTCGAATGGTCTGATTCAGGATATCAGAATATGTTCACATATTTTGAAAAGGATAATTATTTAGATGATGAGGGTACTTATACACTGGATGTCGAGGATGATTATGTTAAAACATATCTTCCTTTATTAGCCACTCAGTTTTTGCATGAATACACCAGAACTATCAAAGAATTTTCTTTCATCTATAACAAGGATAATGATGGATTTGATGTAAATATAGTGTTCAATCCTATCACCGGATCTTTCTCTAATACTGAATTAGAGATTCAAGGTCAAGTAATTCCAGGTGATGATTTTGAATTTAAACAAGCTGAATATACTAAGACTGGTGAAGAAAAAGAAGAGTTGAATCAAGTCTTTTCTAAATTAAAGAATAACAAGTATTCTTTTGTAGATACCACTTATTCAATTGATGAAAACAGCAATAAGACAGTCGAATCGAAATATTCAGGTAAAACAGATGGATCTAGTCTGATACTTGAATCGGAGACTTCAATGTCAAAGATGAATTTCTTATATAAGAATGTCGGAAACAATCAAATCCAACAAGCCAATAAACTTGGAAATGATTATTATGCTTATGGATCAGTTGTCAATTCATCTATAACACCATTACTTCCATCATTTGATATGTCTTCTATATTCTTTAATAAGACTGATGATAATAAGTATGTATATGATGGTAGAGCAAATTTCTTAAAGACGAAAACTTATAATTTTTCAGGTGAAGGCTTAGCTGTTACTTCGATGAATGTAACTTTCGATGATGATTCAGTATTGTTTGAAATCGGATTTGATAAATCAACAAATATAGAAGAGATCAAGTATACTTTCTTGAATGAATCCAATATAGCCGATAGTATAGAAATAAAAACTGATTGTTCTAATGTTAAATTATCGACTTTACTCGAAGGTTATTCTAAGGCACTGATTGGATTGGAAGAATTAATTGGTGGAAAAGATAACTTGAATCTCATTCCAGTAGTTGGAGGAAGACAATCTGTAGCAGGTCTTTATTATTCCGATGGAGTCGATGGTGATGGTGAAGAAACAAAAGAGAAGTATTATGGAATAGAATACAGGTTGATTGGAATAATTGGATCAGAACAAATAAATCTATATGAGACTAAATTGATAGAAGCCGGTTTCATAGCTACTAAAACTCAAGGAACTCATTTCTCTGGTGATTTGTTCACAAAAGAAATTCAAGTCAATGGTGAAACTAAGACATTGAGATTGGAAGTTGCGTCAGGAACCACTTATCAGACATTAGCCATTGCAATAGATGTAGCATAAAATAAAACTGGATTATCAGTGTAATCCAGTTTTTTGTTTATTTATTTATTTATTCTCTAGTTAAGATAGTCGAATCAGACTTGCCCGAATCAGATTCAATAGTCAGTTTATATTCATTATTTGATAATGTTATTGTGATTAAATATCCACCAGACTCAAATGATAGATAATTATCTGAAATAGATACGCTTGTACCTGTATATCCTTCTGTTTCATCATCTAAAATGAGACCCATTTTAAATTTTACTGAATATACATATTCATCTTTAGAATACTTATCAGTATTCTTTATCTTCTCTACTTTAATTTGTATTTTTTGATTCTTGAATGGACTGGTTGAAGAGAATGATCCAGTGAATGTTCCATACATTTTGCTCAAAGAATCAAATCCACTTATCGTATTTATATCAAATGGGAGTTTAGAAGAGTCAGAATAGATCTTATATTCGACATATCCTCCATTTTTATGAAGGAATTTGACTGTATCGATTTTTGAATTCGATAATTTGATCTCGGCTTTGGTGACATCTTCAACTTTATAAGAATCGTCTAAATCAGAGAACGAGTCGAAGTAAAAAGCAAATCTATCTGGCATTATGGTCAATGAATAAACATTTGTTTCTTTATCGAATGTGAAGGCTTCGATTGGCTCACTTCTTCTAGGCATAGAGTAGGATAAATTAGTTATATACGATCCATCGCTATCCTTTTCTTTCTCTTCTTTATAGTAGTATGTTCCATCCTCTTTTGTGATTTCATGTACATATCCATCTTTGATTAAAGCACCGCTGAAATTATTATCATCGATTTGATAGAACATTACAGAGGAGGATATATATCCTTCGAGATAAGGCATTTTAACATTGCTTATATTTGATACATTTCTTTCAAAACTATAAGGATTGCTAAATAAGTTATCAAAAGCTGATTTCAATGCATCATGATAGTCTTTGTGCTCATATGGAACAGGTTTATTAGCTTCGTGATCAACGTTTTTGTCATTGTTAATAGTGAAGTCGATTTCATAATGGAATGGAGATCCATCCTTATCACTAGCTTCCTTACTAACTATATGGAATGAATCTATGGAGTTGTTCTTAACTATAATTTTGAATTCATCAAAACTCATTATGGATAAGATTGCTATTTTTGATGTGAAGTTTCTAGCAGCCTTATATCTATTACCTGCTGTTTGACCATCTTTTTAGAAATCCAAGTAATAGTTACCATCATTATCCTTATCGAAGAAACCTGAATCACTTGTTTCATCGTAGAATGGATTTGATACCATTGACCAGGATAAAGATCCTTCTCCATCTGAGGCTTTGGTCAATACTAGATTGTTATTTTCATCTATATCATATGTTCCGACATATTCATTAGAATCTTCAGTGATTTTAAAATAATCTAAGCTTCCTTCTTCATCTCCGACTTTTCTATCGTAGTGATAGGAATCATCGCTGAATTTAGTTGTGAATGTTGTTGTTTGATTTAAGTCATCACCATCAAAATCTTTGATGGTTCCATTTATAGTCAATCCGGTTTTCATGGATTCGAACAAATCGAATAAGGACTTAGTCGATTTAGAAGTAGATGAATTGCTAGTGGTTTGCTTGTTGGTCGATGATGGGTTTGTACTAGGCTTAGATGTGTTGGATGTTGTGTCTGTGCCACTGCAACCGACCAACAACAAACCTAAAGATAAAATAGATAGATGTTTAGATTTCATGATTTCCTTCTTTCATTGGCCTTAAGATTTAACACTATTGTGCGATATTTATTCAAGAGAAGATTTAAGCAATTTGATTTAAACCAAAAAGCAGCCATCCTATAATGGCTGCTTGATGATAATATTGATTACCAATCAGTATCTGGAACTGATAAAGCACTGCTGAATACATGAATTTTTACAGAGTTTAGTGCGACACCATTCCAATTTAAATATGGACTCACTGATAGTTCGTATACATTTCCGTTTATAGTCTTTGTATAAAGTTTATAGGCGGCGTAAGTATCGTTGTAATTTGATCTGTCGGTTAAGGTCCAACCTTCTTCTACTAATTTTGCCTTGTAGTTTTCTATGAATTCATCTCTTGCAGTTTCATTTTCAAATTTATTGGTTTCAAAGTAACAATCGTTATGACCGGCATCATATAATGAATTTGTATGAGAGATTGTATTATCCCATCCTGGCTTTGCATATAAGTAAGGAACAACATTGTCGATTTTCCATGCCACCATTTCATTATATAAAGAACTATTTGCTTCTTGGAATGAAGTAGGTTCATCGTGTTCTTTAGCCTTGGTCCAGTCTATATCGATGGTAGTAGAATCGTAATTAGAATAATTGGCTTCGATTGTGACTTCTTCATCAAAGGATTCTAGTTTTGTAGAAATCTTAGATACATATCCATCAGTGATATAGAGATTTCCTTGATCGATATATTGACCATTCATATAAGGAAGATATAAGCACTGACCTACGAATTGACCATTCTTTCCATTTCCACCACGTGATACATATGCACCATTAGAGTCTTTATCAGCAAAGATATCAGCTGAGAAAGCAAAGGTTGGGTAACGATTTACTGTATCGCTCTGGAATGGAGTTGTATGAGTCTTTTCAATATATAAATCTTTGGTAGTATCATTGTAACTATACTCATAGTATCCAGTATCAGTCTTTTTAATACCAGTATGTGTTGTTTTACCATTTATAGTTACTACTTGGTCAATAGCATCTTCATTAAACTTCATTGTGTACATATTGACTGACGATCCGTAATCCAATGAGTATTTAACTGTATAGTTATGGCTTGAAGCTGAAGCATTTCTTGCTGTTTCGATAGTGTCATGATAAGTCTCATGTGTGAAAGGCTCTATATGTTTTATTTTAGCAGTGCCTATTTCTGAAATAGTTCCAGTAGCTATAAATCCGTATTTGGTGTCAGGATCAGATTCATTTGTTGCGGCAGGATCTACGACCATGGTGACTCCATCGATTACTCCGTTTGTGACGGAGAAATACAAGTCATCCAAAGCTACATTAGATCTTCTTAACAACATTAAAGGAATCAAAGTTTCATAGTAATATCCACCGATGTAGTGATATGTTTTTCCTCCATCGAATGTTGCGAAGTCTTCATAGGAGAAATAATCACTTTCTCCTCCAGTCACTCCTAAGAAGTTGGCGTAGTTAGCGTCAAAGCTTCTTTTTTCTCCTTCATCATTAGTCAAAGTCTCTTTTGCGAGTTTGTTATTTATATCGATGTATTCTTTGGAAAGACTAGAGCCATTTCTTACATAGGCTTGGTTCATTGTTTCTTTTTGCTTGATATTATCGTATGCAGTTACTGAGTATGCATCAGTTAAATTGTATTCAAGGTTAAATAAATATGAATCGTCATTTTCTTCGAATATGATTTCTAAATCAGTATCACCTTTTTCTGTGGAATTCAATTCATAGTCATAATCGTAGAGCTTTTCGTTAATATTGAATTTAGCTGCTCCGGTGACAGTCTTGAACATGTCTTCGTTCATAGCTTCACCTTCTTCGACGGTTACTTCTATCTCAGAATAGACGGATTCATCATCCGCCATTGTGGCTTTGATGATTACAGTTCCAAACTTATCAGGCATTGAAGTTAGCAAAGCTTCCTCTTGCTCTTGGTTTTCTAATCTAGAAACTTTAACTATGCTTTCATCGGATGAAGTCCAATTGACATCCTTGTTTCCATATTCATCTACGATTGCATAGATAGATCTTTGTTGATTAGGATAGAGATTTCCCATCATCTTAAGCTTAATTCTGTCATCAGTATGGAGCTCTTTGTTAGAAGAGGTTGTATCTTTTCCTGTGTTTGATGAGTTAGGCTTTGGTGTGGGTGTAGCACTAGGATTGGTAGAAGGTTGTGTAGATGGTTCTGTTGTCTTGCCACACGATCCTAGCAATGTTAATAATATTAGTGTGGAAAGACCTATTTTATTTTTTCTCATTTGTTTTTATTCCTTTCGTTTTATCTATGAGGGTTAGATTATAAAGGCATAAGTTATCCTAGTCAAGTGATTAGATAACACAAGCATCACTTGTCAAATAAACATCGATAATATGAAATATGGTTGTTTGATTCTCTTTAATATTTTTTGTAATCAGTCTTCTATATTTTTGATAAAATAATAAAAGTTAAGTGCTTACACAAGAGCAATAAAGGATTAAAGGAGAAATTGTTATGGAAAAAAGCTATTTTACTTCTAAGAACAATGTAAAAGCTAAAGACTATACGAATATATTGGATGATGCAGAGGAGCATGATAAGTCTAAATCATATGATAGCTTACCTTTTGCTTATAAGCATGTAAAATTGAAAAGTGAATATATAAGTGAAAATGTACTCCTTTCAGTGAATCACTTAAAAGTATTCTATAAGAAGAAACACTTCTTAAAGAAGGAATACATCAAAGCGGTTCATGATATCAGTTTTAAAATTCATAAAGGTGAAATCTTTGGAATAGTAGGAGAAGAGGGAAGTGGAAAGACTATTACGGCTAAAGCTATAGTAGGGGAAGAAAGCATAACTTCTGGTGCTGTCTATTTTAAAGGTGCACGTATTGCAGCTGGAGACAGATGGAACAGGAAGGAAATAGAGTGGTCTAAGAAAAATGGAAAGAAGGAAATCGAAAGATTGAAGAACGCTAAGACCGTAGAAGAAGTTGAGGATCATCCTTCTAAAGTCGATAACCTTTATGTAGGAAAAGAAATCTTGGATTATTCTTTAGTTCGCTCTAAATATGCAGTATCTACTAGATTCTTAATCTATAGTGAATTGAGCAAAGGACATTCCTTTGATTATGCTTTGAAGTATATAGAAGCATTAGCAGAGAGTTTTATCGGTGGAACTTATGATAGAAGCAAATACTTCTTTATAAATGATCAGGAAGCTAATGAGAATGGATATCACTTATTGAGAAGAATTAAAGTGTTGACTGAGAAGGATGTATTGGATTCCTTACTTCCAACTAACGATTTAGCTCTATTGATTCAGTCTAGAATTAAAACAGTAAAAATGAACATAAAGTTGATTAAAGAAGAACAGACAAGAAAAATCAAGCAAATAAAATTCGATAATGAAAATAATGATTATAGATTGAGAATTCAAATACAACCTTTGTTCTTAAATGCATTAGACCCTGATATGAATGTTAGAGATGTTTTGACTAGTAGAATCAAATCTTTAAACAATGCTGCTATTGCAGAAAGAAGCTCTAAGGCTTTGGAAGAAGTCGGACTAGTTTCAAGTTACTTCTCTTTATCGGTTAAAGATTTGAAATCTTTTGAAGCAGTTAAAGTTGAATTGGCCGCGGCTTTAGCTGCTAACCCTGAACTTTTGATAGTCAATGATCTTCCTAAGACATTGACTAAAGAGGAAGAAGAGGAATTTATTGAGTTGTTGAGAAAACTTAGAAACAGCAGAATGATCTCTATTCTTTTCATGAGCAGAAATCTTAATTTGGCTAAGCAAATTTGCGATACTATCAGCATTCTTCATGATGGAGACATGGTCGAATTAGCAAAGAAGGATGAGCTTTTGAGCAATCCTATTCATCCTTATGGAAAAGCTTTTGTTAAGGCTTTTGAAAAAGACGATGGTGATCATAAAGTTGATTATGATTCATCGAAGAAACGTGATTATTCAAAGGAGAAACCGACATTCCAAGCAGTCATTCCAGGTCATTATGTCTTGTTCGATACTAATGAAGCTATCGCTTATAAGAGCTTGATTCAAAGCCAAAACAAGTTTAATAAGTGACCGTTTAAATCCTTTAGTCAATTATCTAGTTTTATCTTTTATCAGTTAAATCATTTACTTGTTTATGTATTTGATTTTCATCTTGCAATGAATATAAGGAAGGAATTCTTTTATGAGCGATACGAATAATAAAGAGCAAAAGAAAGAATGGTCAAATTTTAAAAAATGGATAGTATCTATATTGATAATATTATTGACTTTAGTTGTTATTTTAGGAGGAACTATATGCGCTTTGTATATACGTTCTGCAACGTATAAACCTAATGATCAAAAGCCGAATATAGATACGAAAAGCGAATTCGTAACTCAAGGAAATGAGAATGGTACAAAAAGAGCAATCTATGATAAGGACGGTAATAGATTGCAGATAAAAGGCATCAATGCTGGGAATGTACTTGTTCAAGAAGGATGGATGAGCCCATTTGACAACGATCCTAAGAAAGATGAAGATGGAAATCTTATAAAGGATAATGATGGTAATTTAACTTATGCGGAGTTCACTCAGGAAGACTTTGAAGAAGGATTGTCAAATAATCCAAATTTAAAAGATAACAAAGATGAACTGATGAATCTTTACTATAAGTCTTTCTTCTCTGAAGATGACTTTAAGAAAGTTAAAGAATTACAATTCAATACCATTAGACTTCCTTTCTACTGGCGAAATATTTTAAATGACGATTTTACTAGAAAAGATGAAAGTGTTGCATTCTCTTATTTAGATTGGTTCGTAGAGCAATGTAAGGTTAATGATTTATATGCTATCTTAGATTTGCATGGTGTTCCTGGAAGTCAAAACGGTTTTGAGCATTCGGGATTGTTCTTAGAGCAACCAACATTTTGGCATAACGAGACATACGAGAATGCTGTCATAGATTTATGGGACTATGTCAGTGAACATTACACAAACAATAGAAAAGATATCGCTCCTTGGATTTTATCTTATGATGTTATAAATGAACCTCAATCTTCAAAGAATAAAAATCAAGATAAATATTGCACTGATTATCAAGATAAATTATATAAGGTTATAAGAGAAAACAATGATCAGCATCTTATCACATTAGAGTTCATGTGGGACTATTCAGTATGCCCTAATCCAGATAAATATGGATGGTCTAACATCATGTATGAACTGCATCAATATAATTGGAATAGCAATCTTATCAATTTGGAAACATTCAAATCTTACTTCGATTCGAAATTATTAGGTCACGATTATGATGTTCCTATCTATATAGGTGAATTTAACTGGTTCGAAAATTTGGATAGTTGGAAGAAATGTTTGGTCGATTGGTACGATGATAGAGGATATGGTTGGACCATATGGAACTATAAGGCCACAGTAACTGGTGGCTGGACTTCATCTTGGGGTGTTTATACAGCACAGATGAAATTAAATAAGAAAAAAGAAGAAACTAAAATAAATATTCAAACTTGTACTTTAGATGAATATAAGAAGGCCTGTGAATTAGTCAAGACAGAAAATTGTGCTACTTCTTTTACATATGATATGATTAATATGTATAACACTGAATGGAAAGTTTAAATAGTATAATTATATAGAAGACAATATCACGATTTTGAAATAGTGATAAAATATCCATGTATAAGATGATGATCCATATAGTTATAGAAAGGAATTATAAAATATGACTTATTTAGTTTTGTCTATTGTGAGTTTAGTTCTTTGTGTAGTTTCCGGATTTTTGATTTTTGTTAGCAATGCTGTTTTGGTTAACAAGCCTTGGGAAAATCTCGATGGATTCTGGTCCGAGCAATTAGCTACAAACTTGAGAAATACTTCTATTGTTCTACTCGTTGTTTTTGTTGTGCTAGCAATTGTTTTGTTTGTTCTTTTTCTTAGAAAGAAAAAGAATGATAAGAGACGTAAAGAATTAGAAGAAAAAGAGAAGAATAAGTAAAATAGAAAAGCTCAATGACCTAATCATTGAGCTTTTTTAAATCAAATTTTTCTTTTCTTATTTATTATCGTCGTTCTTTACTTTATCATCTTGTTCTTTCATAGCAGAGATGGATTCTGTGACAACATTTGCTATGGAAGATATTTTAGTTATATCGGATGGGATGATCAACTTAGTAGCTTTACCATCTGCGACTTTAGATAATGTCTCATAGGATCTGATTGTTAATACAGCGTTAGATGGATTGGCCTCATTTATCATTTTTATTGCTTCAGCCTCGGCTTTTCTCACCATCAATTCACCATCAGCCTCAGCTTTTTTGACTTTGAGAATCGCCTCAGCTTGAGCCTCGGCTTTTTTGATAGTTGCTTCTTTCTCAGCCTCTGCATTTAATATTGCTGCCTCTTTGTTACCTTCAGCGATAGTTATTGCAGAGGTCTTTTCACCTTCAGCTATCAATATCTTTTCTCTCTTTTCACGTTCCGCTCTCATCTGTTTTTCCATTGCAGATTGAATATCTTTTGGAGGCAAGATATTTTTGACTTCGACACGCGTGACTTTGATTCCCCAAGGATCGGTGGCGTCATCAAGGATTTGTCTCATCTTAGTGTTTATGATGTCACGACTGGTTAGGGTTTGATCCAAGTCCAAATCACCGATAATATTTCTCAGTGTCGTGGCAGATAATGCTTCTATACCTGCGATAGGATTCTCTACTCCATAGGTGAATAATTTAGGGTCAGTCACATTGAAGAAGACGACTGTATCTATTTGCATAGTGACGTTATCTTTTGTGATGACTGGTTGAGGAGGAAAATCATAAATTTGTTCCTTCATCGAGACTTTCTTTTGAATTCTATCCACAAACGGAGCTAGGAAATGAATTCCTGTGTCCCAAGTACAAAGATATTTTCCTAATCTTTCAATTACGTATTTATCTGTTTGGTTTACTATCTTAAGTGAGCAAAGCAAAATGATTAAGACTATAAATACTATTACTGCAAAGAATGAAATAATGACTATTGCTACTGTTGGCATTTTATAATCCTCCTTTAATTAGATTTTTTGACAAGAAGTTTATTTCCTTGTATGGAAATGACTTCTACGATTGAATCGACTTCTATTGTATCATCTTCATCTCGTTTGATAGCATTCCAAATGATATCATTGATTTTTACTTCACCTTTTTCTAGAGAAGTTATTCTTTTTACTACGATTCCTTTTTTCCCTATCATAGTATCTACATTTGTCTTTGAATGGAGATGAACAAGTCTCTTTTGGAGTATAGGTCTTATTACTAAGAAAGTTATTAATGATACTCCAACAAAGACAATAATCTCACCCCAGTATGGCATTCCAGGAATAAAAGTTATGGCGAAAGCTACTATAGCTCCAACACAAAACCATACTGAAACTAAAGCTTCAGTCAACAGCTCAGCCATCAAAGCTAAAGCGAAGATTACGGCCCAAACTATTAACATTATTGTAAGTTCAGTCATTACTTAATCTCCTTTCTTAAATCTATGATCAATAAGTTTTCTTTTTGATCATAGTGGCATTCATATTTTAGAGTACTTTTTGAGAAATCATGATTTATAAGATTCCCAATCTTTGATACAAAATCTGTAGAGGATACTCTTACATATGATTTCCCACCAGAGAGAACAAACATATTCTCTTCTGGATACTTTTTAGACTCATAATCATCTTGACTGATTGGATGAAGAGCAATTTTATAATTGCTTTCATCCAATCCTAACATAACAGCATAACTATTAGCTAATATATCTACTCCAGGTTTGTTAATAGTTATATTAGTCGAATAAATAGTTGCTATTGCATTCTTTTCGCTTTTAGAAAACCATTGAAACATGTATACCTCCTTTAACCAAATACATAATACAAGCAAATTCAAGAAAATTCAATTAAATTCAAGATTAATTATATAGTTCTCATTTAAGCTCAATTATGCAGCTTAAATGAGAATGATAGAATAAATGATAGAATAAATGATAGAATAAATGATAGAAAAGAGGTGCTACTATGTATCAAGAAAATGAAGAAGTAGAATTAAAGAAATCATTGACACAATTAAAAGAAGGGATTATTTCCATGTGTTCTATGTTAAACAAAGGAAATAAAGGAATTGTGTATTTTGGAATTAATGATGATAGTAGAGTAGTTGGGGTTGATATTGGGAAAAGAACAATAGCTGATATAACTCATGAAATCCAAAACAATTTAAAGCCCCTTCCTCTAAAAATTGAAATAAAAACATTTAAAGAACAAGAAAAGAATGTTATAGCTGTAACAGTGGGAGGAACTGATACACCTTATTCTGCATATGGTAGATATTATATAAGAGTAAACGATTCTGATATTGTTATGCATTCATCACAATTGGAGCATTTTTTCGAATCTAAGAAAGATACATATTCTAAGTGGGAAAAAGAAGATACTAAATATGGAGTAGATACTATAGATGAGGATTTATTGTTGAAGTGCATTAGAGAAGCAAATGAAAAAGGTAGGCTAAATTATGTTTATAATAATTCATTAACTGCATTAGCCAAACTAGGATTGATTACAGAAGATGGATATTTGAATAATGCAGGTTATTATCTTTTTTCTAAGGATAAACCTTTATTATTAAAAGAAGCTGCTTATCCAACGAATCAAAGAACTGAATTTGGTGAAATCAAAGAATTTAAAGGAAATATATTTGAATGTATTCAAGAAGCGACATCATATATTCAAAATCACTTAAACTTTAAATCTAGTATAATAGGATTTCAAAGAGAAGAGGTTTGTGAAATTCCTCTAAAAGCAATTAGAGAAATTGTCTTGAATTCTTTCGCACATAGATCTTATGCTAGTGAAGAATTTAATTCCATTATTATATTTAAATCTTCTTTGCGAATTTATAATCCAGGCCCAATTTTTAAAGATATTGATCCTAAAAAGTTTGCTTCAGGAGACATTGGTAGCAAACTTAGAAATCCATTGATTTCCTCTGTTCTTTATAAGTGTGGATATATAGATGCTTTTGGTACTGGCTTTGATAGAACGTTTACATTATGTGCTGATAATAATATTGAATATTCATACCATAATGATGATTTTGGCTTTACTTTTGTTTTTAAAAGAAATGGTGATTTTTTAAATGATAGAATAAATGATAGAATAAATGATAGAATAAATCCGTTAGATTTAGAAATTATTAAAGAAATTCAGAATAATAAATACATAACTATAATCCAGTTGGCGACTGATTTAAATAAATCTCAGGCTACAATTCAAAGACACATGAATACTTTGATTAAAGAAAACAAAATCAAAAGAATTGGATCTAAGAAGACCGGCTATTGGGAATTGAATTGAATATCGTCTATTAATTCTCTATGAATTCAAATGATAATAATTATAGGAAACGAATGGATTTTTTGGAGGTTTAATTTAACTTCAATCATGTCCTTGCTGTACGCCTTAAATGCCAAACTTTTTTATTAATATTTTTAACTACTTTGTAGTTACTCTATATTAAAAATTTCTCAAAACAACAAAAGAGTGGCCCTTACCGTTATTGTGAGGAGAACACGGAAAAGAGCCTTTATGAGGATGATACAGAAAGGAGGTATCAGATGATCATCTATAAACTTCTACTGTTCCGCTAGCAGCCACTACGACAAATCTATAATAGCCAGCTGCTGCTAATTTAACATGATATGGATTCGCCTGTCCATCACCAGATAAGGTTAAAGGAATAGTTTCTTCAGTGCCAGTATATTCGTTTGCCATATAAGCATAGCCATAAGTAACTGTGCAATTAACGAACTTGCAGTAATCAGCACCAATAAAATATGTGAAATAATTAGCGTAATGATTCGATGTATTGTTAAACGTTACGCTTGAATTACACGCCACATAAGTAGAGAAATTTTCTTTGCTTAAAGTTATTGTCTCCTTTGGAGTGTCAGAAACTCTATTGTCTACTTTATTTGAATTGCATCCAGTTAACGCCATTAATGTAAGTGGCAATAAAATTAATAATTTCTTCATATATTTCACCAATCGTCTTCCTCTTCGTCACATTCATTTCTATAATCGCTGTCATCCCAGTTATAAACATATTCGCCTTGATCCCAGCTATATCCATCTTCATCAATCCATTCGTATTCGCCGGAATCGTAATTCAAGCAGTATTTAGGTCCCATATTTCATCTCACCTCATGCTTTTGAATTTTGGTAATTCATTAATCAAATCTATGATTTCTTTATCTTTGATGTCTTTGACATCTGCAATAATCACAACATCTGCAATTTCATTGTTTTTGTGCCAGTTTCTTAGTCTGCCTATTTCATCAGTTACATAGTAGTCAAAACTATCTTCTAACCCATTCATTACGCTTCTGTTATGAGTAGCACCAAACTTAAGTATCTCCACAGCTTGTTTTTTGTATTTGGAAAGATTCCTAAGTCAAAAGCCTAGAACTCCATTAATTACTGGATTTATAGAACTAAATGATTGGGTATCTTTTCCGAGCGTTTTCTTTTGACGCCTTGTTAATTCATATTCGTATTTTTTGATTTCAAAGATTGTTTTATACAACTCTTCATGATCCAAAAGAATCTCAAAATAATCGTCTTGGCAATAGATAGAGTTATTTGAATAAAACCCTAAAGCGAACTGATAATACGGGTCATAAATATCAGTGAAAAGCTTCATATCACCAGAATTAGCAACTATTCTTGCTAGCTCAATTCCTTTGTCATGAACCGAGAACATACCTTTAGGTACAGTATCAAATTGGTTGTCCCCGAACCTTAGTTTTAAATGGTATGTATCCCTTAAAAACCTAATGCCGTTTATAGAATTATATTCAACGACATAATCAAGGAAAGTTTTCCCGAATTCATCCGTTTGAGTGAGGGTGTTTTCGCCAGTTTTAGTTAATAGATTTACAAGTTGCTTCTTATATAACTCAGGATCATCCAAATAGGCGTAATATCTAAAACCCTTTGAATATGGAATGTTATCTTTGTCTAAAGGCAATTTGTATGAATTTGGGTCTTTCATTCTTGCTAAAGACACACCGAATATTTTCTCTAATGGTATAATGAATTCATATTTAAGAGGTCTTTGTCCTTTTAACATCTTGGAAAAGTTGGCTTTTTCTTGATTTGCAAAGTCATATGCCTTTTGTCCTTTTATTCCAAGTTCGTGTGCTATTGCTACAAGCAAGTGCGTGTACATCTTAATTCCCTTAATATCCATATAATGGTTTATGTTTTTCTCTAAATCGGTCATGTTCTTCCCTCCATCGGTCAAATATTTTATATCACAGCAAATGTAAAAAAATAGTCATTCAAGACAACTTTTGTAGTCATTTTTGCCACACTCATTTTCCAGACTATTTTTTACTCTGTCAAATATGACAACTATTACTATCTATACTTTGTATGAGCAAATAAAAAATCCCTGTTACACCATCAAATGCTTTCGCAGGGATTAATTTATTTTTAAGTTATAAATAGGTGTTTTGATTTAAAATCTTATGTCTTGTTTTTTCCAACCGCTTCTCGCACTGTCGAATTTTGAAGAATCAGTACCATAATACTTTAATGAATCATATTCATCACTCCAGTCATAATAGTTTGTTGAAATGACATCAGCGTTAAAACTATTCTTAGCTGAGTAAGAAATGAAATATTGATATGGATATCCTCCATTAACGAGATATTTCTCAGCAACAATGTAGTAACATTGAGCGTTTGTAATTTTTAAAGAACTAGGGACTTTCAAGTTTTCTTTTATATCCGCCTTCGCTTTTTCACCCCCTTTTTATGCAGGTGTGTTAGGACTGTAACTTGTAACTCCAATCAATGCACTAAACATTAGTGTCGTTTTAATAATTCGCTTAATTGTATTCATTTTTTTACCTCCATTAATATCATAAAAAAATGGTGTCCGTTTTTACGAACACCATATTAATTCTTTTTTTTATTTTCAAAATAAAGATCCAAACGCGCTCTTACAATATTGATTAATAAGGATGTTTATTAAATCACAGGCTTTAAAGCCTCGTTCAACCTATTCGCTTAAATAATCATTGTAGGTACTATTCCAGTTATCATAATGATAGTAAGTACCTCCATAACTTAGAGAGTTTGAGGTTTTGGAATAGTTCACCATTTGATACTGTATAAAGCATGGGACGAGGAGCCGTAGGTCGCATATGAATTAAAGCAAGCGTTCTTGCCATTAATATATTTACCCTGATCATTTTCTAGGCGTTGAGCTTCACGTTTATGCTCTTCCATTGTCAGAGCAGACTGGAGAACACCCCATTTTTGATATTTTCAACACTATCCATCTTCATAAACTTCATGGTTATATTTATCGCTTCGCTTGTTAGAACAGGTTCCTTTGCCATCTGTATACACCGAATCGCCAAGGAAAACGCCACGTTTATAATCACGCTTCCCACAGTAATACTCACATGACCAGCATTTGTCCTTTTTGAAATTTGAATTGGTTGATATTATTGTTCCTCGTTTTAGATGTTCTTTGATTTAAGAACGGGCGATGCCATTCCTTTTTTGGCGTAGTAATCAGGTATTCTTTTCCCAACAAATAAATCCCTAATTTCTTTAGGAGCGACAATACCTGTAAACTCCTTTCTTTCGCCTTTTTTATGCCATTCGTTTACTTTGTAAACTTCCTTAACTAATCCATCGGTAACCGAAAGAACATAAGGATATTTATTAACGTCTGGGAGACTTATTCTCCAACAACCACGTGTTGCTTCATAACGGGCGTTAGCTGGACCAAATTGATCGGTCATCTCGTTTATTCTCCACCATCTAACTTTAATAATCATATACTTAAAGTCTAGTGGTTCATCGTATGTTTTGGCTGATAATCTTGCTTCAAGTTCATCGGCATTACATACACCATATTCGGAGCCGTGTCCACTTTGGATGTTAGCAAGACCTGGGAAAGCATCAATTAGAGCAGATTCAACTTCAAAAGCCTCTTTTTCTGTTAGATTCCACCTTTGAATAATGTGAATGACGTTTAATCCTGCCTCTCTAATTTCTTGAATTATGCGTAGTTTGTTAGGATCATTGCTTTCATCAATTTCTTTTTTATCGACACCATCATAATATCCAATAGCACCAAGAACGTGTTGAAAAACACGATTGCCTTTTCCTTTTCCTACATAAAATGTTTGGCCATTTCTTGGATCGATTAGTCGGTAAACATAATAGCCAATCTTATTAATTGTTTCTTGCGAGAATTCATTAATTTTGTTCATATTTTTTATAATTCTTTCTGCTTCTAGCTTTACTCTTTCAATAAGAGATTGAGAGGTTTCTTAGAGAAATCATGATTTATAAGATTTCCTATCTTTGATACAAAATCTGTAGAGGATACTCTTACATATGATTTCCCACCAGATAGAACAAACATATTCTCTTCTGGATACTTTTTAGACTCATAATCATCTTGACTGATTGGATGAAGAGCAATTTTATAATTGCTTTCATCCAATCCTAACATAACAGCATAACTATTAGCTAATATATCTACTCCAGGTTTGTTAATAGTTATATTAGTCGAATAAATAGTTGCTATTGCATTCTTTTCGTTTTTAGAAAATCATTGAAACATGTATTCCCCCTTTTACTAAGCATATAATACTAATAAATTATAGGAAATTCAATAAAAGTCAAACCTCTTCTATAGTTCTTATTTTTAATATTTTCTAAGGATATGTAACTACTAAACCTAACTCTAAATATTTTATAGTTAAACCTATTTCATAAGATATATTTAATCCTACTCTATGAGAAGTAATCTATTTTGTGAAGCAAAAAAATTAAATCACCATGAAAGCTTGACCGCTAGAGAAGATTGATTTAAAACCAAAAATATGCTATAAATTTTCAAACAAAGATATCCATGTTTGCTTTTAAAATAAACCCATATCTATAGTTGCGAGGGAAGGGAAAATGATTAATATCGCTATAGTTGAAGATGAAAAAGTGGCTTCGGATTTGATATATGATTATCTTTTAAACTACGGCAAGAAATCAGGTGAAGAATTTAACGTCACCGTTTTCAAAGATCCTCTTGCGTTGCTTGAAAATTATAAGCCCACCTATGACCTTATATTTATGGATATAATGATGCCTAATATGGATGGTATGCAAGCTTCACATAAATTACGTGAACTTGACAGCTCGGTGCTTCTTATATTTATTACCAATATGGGAGATTATGCCGTAAAAGGATATGATGTAGGTGCAAGCGCATTTATTAAAAAGCCAGTATCATATTTCGATTTCGAGCAGAAAATGAACCGTGCTATTTATACCATAAAAAGCCGTGATGATAAGGTGCTTATTATTTCAAGCGGTACTACTAAATTTAGAATTTTACTTAGAGACTTAATGTATATCGAAGTATCGGGGCATAAATGCATATATCATACTTCAAGCGGAATCATTGAAGGCAGAAATACTTTAAGTTCGCTCTCTAAGCAGCTCGAGATATATGATTTTATGCTCTGCAACAGTTGTTTTATCATCAATCCTACCTTTATAAAAAATATTAGCGGATATACAGTCAAAGTTGGCGATGATATTTTAGAGATAAGCCGCTCAAAAAAGAAAAATTTCATGATGCAATTCAATAATTGGATAGCAAAAGGCGGAAGTATCTAAAATGGAATTTTCATATTTATTATCCTATATCGGCGGCTCGATAACATTTATAATAGTAACTTTTTGTGGTGAATTTCTTTTCTCCTTAAACTATAAAAGAAAAGATAAATTTGTCTTGAGATATAGCCTTTCTTTACTTATCACATTATCTTTAAGCGTAGCACTTACCATACCCTATTATATTGTCGATGTTATATATAAAGAAATAGTATGGTCAAACATTGTTGTCATCGTCTTATACCTTTCAATGTTTACCTTAACGGTAATAGCCAATAAACTTTGTTACGACGAATCATTTACTTCCTGCCTTTTATCAGGGCTTGCCGGTTACGCCTCCCAGCATATTTTTTATGGTACTTATTCAATAATAAACATTGCAACCAATCTTGAAAACACTATATATGGGCTATTTCATTTTTCGGATATCAATCTTGTATTTGTATGTAGCAATTTTCTATGCATGCTTATTCAGCTTGCTATCGCATCGATTGTACTTACGCTTTGTTATTTTCTAGTAGCACGAAAGACCAATAAAATTTCGCCAGTAGGCTTTGTTCAAAAAAATGTATGCTTTATCACAGGCTCTACAATTATGATTGTGCTTATATTTAATGCGTTTTGTGACGTGTTCGCTTCATTTAATATCGCAACCTCTATATTCGGTAAACTGCTACTCGTCGTTTGTTGTATCTTTATTCTAGTATTTTACTATAATATGCTTGAAGCAGGTTCTTATAAAAACGACTTAGATATTGTCAATAATCTCAACCGATCCGAACGCAGGCACTTTGAAAAACTCAAAAAAGACATGGAACTTATAAGTATAAAGTGTCATGACATAAAACATTATATCGCTATGGCAGGAGAAAACGGCGGCGTTAATGTATCCGAATTAAATGAACTCGTAAACATTTACGAATTAACGATCAAAACAGGTAATGAAATAATAGATACACTTATTGCTGACCGTAGCCTATATTGTTCTGCACATAATATCAAACTAACAGTCATAGCCGACGCATCGCAATTAGATTTTATAAGCGCTTCGGATATGTGCTCCCTATTTGGTAATATGCTTGAGAACGCTATCGAAGCCGTTGATAAAGTCGAAGATAAAAGCAAACGCATAATAGATATAAATATTAGACCTGTTGCAGGTCAAGTTTTTTTCTGCATGGAGAATAGTTATGCGGAAAAGCCAAAAATGGATAATGGTATGCCTGTTTCCTCCAAAGGGGACAAGCAACATCACGGTTTTGGAATGAAAAGCATAAAACTGATAGCAGATAAGTACCAAGGCAGCTTTTCCTGCTCTATCGATAACGGTGTATTTAGAATAAACATTTTGTTTCCTTTAAACAAAAAATTGACGACTTAGGACAAAAAATCACGGCTTAGGACATTGATATTTACTGAATGCCCTTTCTCTTTTAATTTATTAGTGTGATAAAAAATCACAAAATAATAATCATTTATGGAGGAAACCCTATGAGAAACTTTAAAAAGTTTGTCCCCGTAACGGCTATGTTTGCACTCGTTGCAACAACGTTAGGGCTTACTGCTTGTGGAAGCGGAAACGAAGGAGGTAATGGCGGTAACAGCTCATGCAAAAAGACACCTTTTATAAAAGATGTCGTTATTTTAAATGCACCTGAAGTCAATTATCTTTATGGCGATACGTTTGACGAAGGCGACTTCTTGCTTCAAGAAATTTATTCAGATGGGGCAACTAAAAACGTAACAAGTGGCTATCAATTTATAAGAAAGCAAGAAAGCGTATTAGTTGACGAAGAAAATTGGGTTTACGAGGATAAAGATGTAGAACTTACTGCACCAATGACAAGAAACGATACCGAAATTTATATCGAATATAAGACTACATGTCAAGGATACGACCTCACCTATAATCTTACTCAACCTTTAAATGTGCAAGATCCAAATTCAGCGGATACTGTTATTTTTACAGTAGGTACTAACGACAAGGTATATTTCTATGGCGATGGTCACGTTGAGTCTTATGGCGTTCAATGGAACAATGAGTATTGGCAATATGGCACAAATAGCGGTAAATGGAGTTGGAATGGCACTGAACTTGTAATAGCTATGAAAAATTATAATTCAAATATCAGTGAAAATCCTGCTGATGAATATCGTGAACTTTACGTAACAAAGAATGCCGATGGCACTTTCACGTTCAAATATGAATGGGCAGCAAGAACTGAAGCTCTTCCAGGCGGAGGATTTAAAACCTATACTTTTGGTGGAACCGTATCCAAGAGCGACGTTAAAAGAAGACTTACTCCTTCTAAAACATATGGCGATCAAAATTTAAAGGGTAAATATTCAAAGCAAACGGATCACGTTAAAGGTTAACTTCGGAGGAAAAGCTAAATGAAGTCATCTAAACTTTTCAGAGGGCTTTCGGCAGTATCCATATTCCTTTTCTTTATAATAAACGGACTTACCGTCGGAATGTTTAATAGTGCGGGCTTTATTAATAAAGCGCTTAACACACCAACTTCAATATATGTAAAAAAGGAAAACGGAACACAAGAAATCCCAACCTACTTTAAGAGTGAATTCTCAAAAGATATAAACAATTTTACCCAAGATGAGTTAAAGGCTAAAAACGAAGCGGCTGAGAAATTTATCGAAAGCGAAGAGGAAGAGAGCGCAGTTCTTTTAAAAAACGATAATAATGCACTTCCTCTTACAGCAGAGGAACAAAAAAAGGTAAGCCTCTTCGGTTATACCACTGTTTCGCCTTACTATCGTTCACATTCAGGCGGTGGCGGTTCTCAAAGAACGGTATCTTTCTTGGAGGCTTTGGAAAGCCGTAATATAAAGTATAACACTACATTGACTGACTTATATAGCGGACTTTCATATGAAAGAAACTATAAATCGGTTGCTGAAGCGCCTCTTTCCGTATATAGTGAATCGGTTAAAACTTCATTCGCATCGTATAACGGAGCTGCGATAGTAACACTTTCGCGTGAAGCTGGCGAAAACGACGACTTAATTACAAATTATCAAGATAGCGATGGCACCGTTCATTCAATTCTCGCTCTCAACAAAAACGAGAAGGATATGCTTAATCTCGTTAAGGAGTATAAAGAGAATGGCACATTTAAAAAGATTATAGTTCTTCTCAATACTTGTAATACTATGGAAGTCGGATGGCTCGATGAATACAAAGTAGATGCCTGCCTTTGGATTGGAGGCCCTGGAATGAGTACCGGTTTCTATGGTGTGGCGGATTTACTTACTGGCGAGGTTAATCCTTCTGGTAAATTAGTCGATACATATTCTACAAGTTCGCTTTCTGCCCCTGCAATGCAAAATTTCGGCGCGATGAGCACTAATAATCTCGTATATGCGGAAAATATTTACGTAGGATATAAATATTATGAAACCCGTTACGAAGACGTGATTTTGAATAGATATGGAGCAAATTCCACTGTAGGAGTTTACGCTTCAGAAGGCGCTTGGGATTATGCCAAGGAAGTAACCTATCCTTTTGGATACGGACTTTCCTACACTACTTTCACACAAACATTAAAGGGCGTTAAAGACAATGGTGATGGCACCCTCACAGTTACCGTCAACGTAAAGAACACGGGCGAGGTCGCAGGTAAATCGGTTGTTGAAATTTATTCGCAAACACCTTATGGAGATTACGAAAAAGAAAATCTTGTTGAAAAGTCAGCTATACAACTTGCAGGCTTTGAAAAAACAGATAAATTAAACGCAGGCGATGACGTCGACGTAAAAGTTGCCGTTGATAAGTATTTCTTAGCTTCATACGATTATAAGAAGCTTGGCGGATATTATTTAAGTGCTGGTGATTATTATCTCGCTCTTGGTGATAACGCGCATGACGCATTAAACAACGTGCTTGCAGCGAAAAACGCTACTGGTATGGTTGATTTTGATGGTACATCTATTAACGGTGATAAAAACAAAGTATATCATTGGACCGAAAAATTCAATTCCGATCTCTATAAGATAACAAAAGCAGGTGGAACAGTAGAAAATCAACTACAAGCAGCGGATATTAACACTTGGAAGACAAATGAAGTTAAATACCTTACTCGTCAGGATTGGCAAAATACTTACCCAACAAAGCTTTCAATAGAAAGCACTGCTGAAATGCTTGCTGCTTCAGAAGATAAAGAGTATAAAAAGCCTGAAAACGCAATATCTTCAAACGATGTTAAAAACGACCAAAACCTCGGTATTAAAATAGCTGATATGTGGGGTGTTGATATTGACGCCGTTGATTCAAATGGCGAAAATATATGGGATAAATTCATAAGCCAACTCTCCATCGACGAGCTTGTATCACTTATGTGCGACCAAAACGCTATCAGCGCTATTAAAGATATCGGCTTTTTAGGAGGAACTAACTCAGATGGAATAGATGGTGTAAACGTTAACTGCTACATAAGCCAAAACGTTGCGGCAGCATCGTGGGATAGAACTCTTTTACAAAGACGTGGCGAGTTTATTGGCGAAGATTGTCTATTTAAAAAGGTTCAGTTCCTTTGGGGACCAGGCGCAAACTATCACCGTCATCCATTCTGTGGAAGAAACTTTGAATATTATTCAGAAGATTCTTTAATCGGTTATGAAATGGCTGCAGCTCAGGTAAAGGGCTCAGAAAGCAAAGGCGTTGCCGTAGGTATTAAGCACTTTTTCTCTAATGATCAAGAAACAATGCGTGGAGGCATATTCACTTGGTCTACTGAACAAGCATTTAGAGAAATTTATCTCCGTCCTTTCGAAGGTGCTTTCGTAAAAGGTGGCGCTACTGCAACTATGACTACAAATAGTCGCGTAGGATTACAATACGTAGGTCAATATAAAGAGCTTACAACAAATATATTGCGTAACGAATGGGGTTTCTATGGCATAGTAATTACCGATGCAGGAGGCGGATATACTTCGATTCCTGACTTCCTTGTAAGTGGCGGAAATATGTTCTGCTTCTGTGGAAATGCAGAAGAAGTAAAAAGAGAATTAAGACGTGCGATTTTAAATGGCGACGATGGCAATTTGTTACAGGTACTACAAGAAAACGCAAAGGAAATTCTCTATACCTACGCACATACTAATCTTATGAATGGACTTACTTCCGACTTTGACGTCATTGAGGTTACTCCTTGGTGGCAAACAGCGATGATTGCTGTTAACGTAGTAATAGGTGTAATAACATTAGGTCTATTAGTTTGCTTCGTTCTTTTTACATATGTTTTAAAGAAAAAAAACATTGTGGAAATAAGTGAAGCGAAAAAAATGTGATGGAGGGCAATAAAAATGAAATTTCTTAATTCTTTCAAAAACAAATCTGTTGCTTTCTACCTTTTCCTTGCTTCAAGCGTAGTAGGCTTAGTAGGTACAATAATATATGCAGCTTATAGCGGTTCTGCTTATGGCAAAATTAACGGAGGGTCTGAAGTTGGCAGCCATTTCAATACGTTGATATTCGTATTAATGCTATTAGGTTCGCTTACCTGTGTCTTGCCCCTTGTAAAACCTGAATGGAAGTTTACTCCTATCGTTCCTATAATTTTTTCTTCTGCAGCGTTTGGCTATTATATCAATGATAGACTTGTAATGATAGAAGAACATCTTAATCATATTTATGGGATGATGGAAAGTGGCGGTAATCTAATAACAGTTATAGTCATATTCGTGTTTATGCTTATTACTTCAATAACGCTTATAGTTGCATCGTTTATGAATAACGAAAAGAAGACAAAACGTAGTTAATAAGACAAGTTTGTACTGTTAAATATTATATTTTTCTACTCCTTATTGATTATTCCCGCGTGGATCGTAAATGCGATTTGCGCGGGTTTTATAATAAAATTCAAATAGTAAAAGTGATTATTACTACGCTTACTGCTCGATTTGAAGTACAACATTAATGCAAGCTTGTAATGTTCAAAACTTTCGCTAGATTAAATATTTAATAGCGATTTTGCTAAATTGCTTGATGAAACGTCACCATGTAAGGTGACTTTTTTATGTACATTTATAACTGTTTTTATAAGAAAAAAGCCCGTGCTATGCGTTTTTCATAGGCCATACTGACTTTACCATGAAAGGCATTTAATTGATGTTAAAATTAATTTGCTTAATCAGCCACGAGTTTACGTGAGTTAAAAAGTGATGGAATATTTTATCGTAAAGATTACAAAACTAATCCATCAAAAGTTGAATATGGTCTTACAAAACTAGGTTTAAAACTTAAAATAGTTTTAGATGATTTAGTTAAGTTTCATGAATTATATAAACCACAATTTATCTGCTTGTTCTACAAACGATGCAAACTCATCTTGCTTTTCTAATAAAGGCTTTAAAATATCTAAATCACTAACAAACGCTTTTGAGGCCATTTTAAAGTTGCCATCCCCAATAGCGGTAAACTTTCCATATATCGCTTGCATGTAGTAGTAAACATAATATGGATTATATCCATTCTCTTTAATGTCCCATATTCCAAGCACATTTTGGTTAGTCGTTGTTTCGAATTTTAATAAAGCAACTTTTCCAATTGTTGCACCAACAAGAGCAACTAATACTGTATCTCTTTTAAATAGTTTTGCAGAGGAATTTGCATATCCCTTCTCGGTGATATATTTTCCGTCATTTTCATAAAGAACAGCATTTTGGCACATATTTGATCCAATCCACGAGATTGTTCCATTATCCCAATATTCTTTATTTTGTGTAGATGGGGTACCTCCTGCTCCTAAAGAAAATTGAGTTCCAATTTTGAATGTTGGATATCCTCGTGTATTAGAATCAACATCACCAAACATCTCTATAAATCACGATTTAAAGAGATGTTTCTTAGCAGGAAAGGCTTGCCAAAAAGGAAATGGGCTGATGTTTTGACAATCTACAATGGTCGAGATTATAAGAAAAACGTTTCCAATGAAACTGAGGGCTTTCCTGTTTATGGAAGCGGTGGTTTTATGTATGTTTACGCTGATAGATTTATTTGTGAAGGAACATTAATAATAATTGGCAGGAAAGGAACTATCGATAGACCTATTTTAGTAAAAGGAAAAATATGGAACATAGATACAGCTTTTGGAATAAAAACCGATAGTAAAGTCTTAAATCCTGTATTCTTCTATTACAGGTCTAAATTTTATGACTATAAAGACATGAACAAACAAACCACAAAACCAAGTCTGACAAAATCAGATTTACTTAAGTTAGATATCGAGCTGCCATCAATGAATGAGCAACGCACCTTTGTAGATTTCGTAGAACAAGCAGATAAATTGAAATTTAATTTTTTTATACCATCACCAAATGGTAATTATTCAAAAATACCTTTCGTTTTTTTATAGGGCTATCGTTTTTTTTGTTGATATCTTTCGCTTTTTTATAGCGACCTTTCGTTTTTTTTAAGAAAGCCTAATAAGCAAAAAACCTGGCCCACTATTGCGTTTTTAGTGGAAACCAGGATAAATGATGCCTTTTTTTTAATAAAAAGGCCGTACAAAGTTTAAAAAAGGCACAAAAAAAGGTATGACCAGCTATTTTAACTGTATCAATCCTATTGTTTCAATATGGAGCAAGCGACGGGAATCGGACCCGCGTGATCAGCTTGGGAAGCTGAAGTTCTACCACTGAACTACGCCTGCAACGCATTATAATTATAAGCTATAAAATGGTTAAAGAATAGAACGATTATCTTTGTATTTGATTGTTATTTTTGCTTTATAAAGGTATATTTTTCATACAATATATTAGTAATAGTATGATATTCATAGTCGTTAAAAGGAGTAAGGCTATGATAGATATTATCATTTCTGTATTTGGATGGCTTGCCACAGCCATATTAGTGTTTTCTACCATTCCACAAGCTGTTAGAACTTTGAGAACTCAAGAAACAAGTAGTTTATCTTTGTGGATGCTAATACTCGCTTTGACTAGTGGAACATTGTTTGTCATATATGGAACACTAGTTTGTATATATACATCGGTTATAGCTGGGGCTCCGATAGCGGTAGGTAATTTCTTGTATTTAGTTTTCCAGGGAATGACTTTTGGAGTCAAGGTGAAGAATATAATCAAAGGAAAGGACAAGAAATAGCTCTAGGCGAATAGTTTTTTAGTGATATCCTAATTATGGATATTACTTTTTTAAAGGAATAAATGATGAAAAATTTGCCTAATAAAAGATACATGTGATTTAACACATATATTACTCCATTAATATGAAATTTGATGCAAATCCACTTATCAAGTCTGCTATAGCAAATCCTAAAGGCAATACTGGTAAGGCTAAAGAAAAATTAACATTTATTGACGAATACTTGATAAATGAATGAATGCTATCATCGTCAGGAAATTTCACTCTTCTATAGTCTGATATTTTTATTGTAATTTTAATGCTAGTATAGCAATATGAGACGAAGAGAATCATTAAGGGCATAAAAGAAAAGCCGATAGGCTTTTCAATGAATTTATTCATATTTGAACAAATAACAAAAAGTAAAACTGCTGAAATAATTGGGAAAATAGAGCAAAGCATTGTTCTAATTTCAAAACTAGAATAAAACTTATCTTTATCATCTATATACTTATAATAGATGTTCTTATTGTTTAAGAGTATAACAATTGAATAGATGAGATTGAGCATTCCTAAAAGCCATAAAATAATGTGATTGATCATGTTTTCAATCCTTTGCTAAGCTAAAATAAAATATAAGATTTCATTAATCAAAGACCCTAAAAAGAAGAATGAAAAAGCAGAATATAGTATTAAATTAAAGTCTAGAGTAGTTCTTATTGAAAGATTATCGACACATATAAGTGTATCATCGTTTCTAGTTAAAACTTTATTGAAGTAAAATACGATTAGGATAGGACAAACTAGAATAAGAATGACTTGAACTAATGATAAAGATTGGTTTGACTCGAAAAAATCTTTGCTTTCTGACTTGTAGTAGAAGAGAAAAACAAGAATTGAAGTAATTATTGAAATGATATTTAAAACTAATATGCAAATATTAGTCTTTTTTAAAAAAGCATCCTCTATCTTATTAATCCTAATGGTTTTGTTGAATAATAAAATAAATGCAATAAAAAATAAAATTAGAATTGATGATATACATATAATTCCTATGTGATACCACATTATCAATAGCCTCCGTAATCGTACATATCATAACTGCTCCAGAAGAATCCTATCTCTACTTTGACTCCGTAATGACAGCCCCATCCGCCAAGCGAGTGCTTACGCCTGCCTTAAGAAATGTCTCTAAGCAAGACAAAATGAAACAATACTCAAAAGAACACTGTCTACATTTCATTGACTAGTGCAATTAGAGAAAAGAGAAAAGATAAGAAAAAGGCTAAACAATTCTATTTTGTTGCAATAACTATGTCATCTAACAATAGAATTTTGCAAACCTTATTTAATCCTATAATATTTTTTGAAAGTCCCACTATGGTTGGTGTCAGCACTCTCTATAAACATCTTGAATAAATATTCCTTAGAATTTGTATCGTATTCATAACGAATATCAAAACTCCAAACTGATCCTTTTACAAAATAGCCATTATCTAAATCAGTGTTTTTTACATAATAAAAATCATAAAGATTGCTTGGGTTATCGCTATAATATTCAGATATTGAATATTTTTGTTCTATAACATACCAGGTTTCATTTGTCTCCATGCCTAGTTTTTCGATTCTTGGTTTTCCAAACTTGCCATCATAATTGGTTTTGAAATATGAGAAATATGTCTTGGCATTCAATTCAAATGTATCTTTATCGGGGCAAGGTTGTGAAAATGAATAACCATTATTAAACCAGTTGATATCTGAATTCATTTCTCCAGTTAAACCTGTTGGGGCAGTTAATCCCTCTAGCCCTACTTTAGATAGTTCTTCATCGGTAAACCATTTAGTAGAATCATGTTGGCTTGTTGTCTCTTCTTCATTGTCGCCACAGCTAACTAAGCCAAAACAAGTGGTACCCAAAGTTATGGCACAGGCAATCATTGATAGTATCTTTTTGAACATGTTATTAAGAGCCTCCAATCTTATTATTAATTATTTTACTAGAGGTTATTTACCAAAGCAATTACTCAAATCAAATATTGTAGTTATCGAGCGATTATCTGACAGTTTCATTTACAATTTCTTCGGTGTTGATTGAAGTGAATAATGGGATTATAAAAAGTCGTTTGATTACTGTTTTGATGGCATCAAAGAAGGAGACATGATAGCTATAGGTACAGTTGCTAGCGAGTTAAGGAAAACGATAAATCATGAAAGGTTTGAATTTGGATTAAGACAACTAGTTAATACAAAGCATCCTAAAACTTTGATTGTCATTGGCACGATTAATGTCCCGGTTTTCAAAGAACTCTCAAAAACCAATATTGAAATAATCCACTTTAGAAGTACTACCGATTTAAATTTGGAGGCATATAGAAATGTCAAAAGGTAATAGCAATTACTTCAATAACACATCTGGTGCTAAAGAACATGATAAAAAAGAGGGCAAATCATCAAACAACAAGACTAATCGTCCGAAAGAAAAAACAATCAATAAAGATAAGCAGAAAAAGCATTTAGAGGCAGAAGGAAAGAAAAACGGCAGAAGTTATATTTTCGGAGATAATGATACTGCACAAGAACTTGTTGATAACTATTCAGGTAAAGGCGAAGTAAAAAAAGAAAACACGGAATCAGTCACAACTGATAAAATAGTAGGTGTCTATAAAGATATCGATGGTAACGAGATAGAATCCAATGAAATTATCATCGTAACAAGCAAAACAGGTGCTCATGTATACCCTGGCTTCCCCAAAAAGAAAAAGAAAGGAAACAAATAATTATGGAATTTAAAGAGTTATATCATATTTTCTTAAACAACAATGACACTAAATTCAAAGTCACACAAAAAGACGGTTCATCATTCATCGGTAGGATTCATACCTGGTTCGAATCTGATGATGAAAACGATTTAAGTAGTCAACCTCATCAAAATGTTTGGTTTGTGATTCAAGAAGTTTTAATACCTTCCACCACAGATTCAGATTTCAAACCGGGATCATCACAAATTTTAAGTGAGTTAGATTTTCCAATTGACATAGAAATATGTCACTAAACTACTCAATATGATTCTCCAAACGATAGTCATCTGGTTGAATCGATGACTATCGTTTTTGCTTCTATATTAATCAAGAAAGACAGTGGTCCTAGGAAGTATCCTAATTTCTATAAAAACGAAGTCATACTAAAAAATCAATCTTGTCATCAATCAATATTTGTCCTCAAGTCTCCTCCTTTTTTAAGTGTTTACCCAATTGTTGAAATGCAAAAGCAATGTGAAATCATTTTCTTCAAGGCATCCTCAGTCACGAACCGGATTTGCTTGTCTAAGTTTTCAGTTGAGTTGTTCTTGTATGTCAGCTATGAAACTTTCCAAAAGTGGGCCAAAAAGGCAAACAACGTAATTACAACCCTGAATTTCTAATAATCATATTTTTGAATTGTTTTTTTGTAGTTTCGGAACTTTTCATTCTAAATCGTAATATCCACCAATCGATACTATATTGCCGTACCACAAGGTCAAAGGGTGGATATATTTCCTCATACTAGTAAAAGCCGTTTTTCTTCGTTTTCGGAAGAATAAGAAACAATTTTCGGCAAGAAAAAAGAGAGGTTCATCGCCTCTCAGTTATCTAAAATGTGCCAATTTTGCCCTTATTTTAGGCCTTTTTAGGCGTTTTTCCTCGTCAGTGCAACTATAGTCTCAACATGTGTCGAAACTATGTAAGCATAATGTTTTACCAGTGCATGAATACTATTGAAAGTATATATTCCCAATATATCTACCTCATAGTTCATTTTCATATATCTACTGCTTTGTAGTGACGAAATGCTGAACAAGGTAGAAATGATTACAAGGCATATGGATCAGATATCATTTCACCTTGCTTTTTCTTTCTTCCTCTAACAATGTTTCTAGAATAGTTTTCTTACGCTAAATACCAGGAGAACATCTCTCCTACCATAGGACTTCCCAATGGGGAAGTCGACACCTTAGAATATTGGTGCCAAAGGTATGGAGATATCGCTCCTGGTTTTTCCTTGCAGGCATGTCAGGAAAGATCCGGGATTGACCACGTGGGCGTTTTTTTGCTTCAGCAAGGATTTCTTCAATTCTCAAAAAGTCGACCTTCTCAGTAATAGGCATATGACCACCTATTCAATCCCTAATGCCTTGATAACAGCATCTTCTGGGCTTGTATAGAAACTTGTTTGGAACTTAGCGAATAATTCAGCTGGAACACTGGCAATATCCGCAGAAGACGAACAGACACCTTTTTTATTTCTCGGGAGCGAAGGAGGTGGCTACCTTTATCGTCAGCGATCTGATGCCGCATCTCATGTCCGTGAAGCCGGGATAAAGGTAGATGCCGGCAGTTTCCGAAAGGTCGATCATAGTCTTTTCAGGATCTCCGCAAGTCCGTCGGGATCCATCCTTATCTTTGTTCCGCTCTCTCCGATATAGGCGATGACGGAATCTTCGGCGACCGTCACTTCGACAAACGCTTTCTGTTCCTTTTCTTCCTTTTCCTCTTTTGCCTTTTCCGGCCCGATCCGGTCTTTCGCATAATAGAAAGCGTTCTTCGAAATCCCTTTGTCCACACAGAATTCGGAGACGTTCTTCCCGCTGGCCGCGAATCCGTCCAGCAGTTCCTGATAGTATTCTTTAGGTTTCTTCATGAAAAAAGTCCTCCCGATTCATTTTATCGGAAGGACCTCATTTGATATAGAGGGGTGAAATTACGCTCTCCAAGTGATATGTTCCTTTTGCCAAATCCCAATGCGAGACAACTCGACACCATACCTGATTTTTCGATATGTTCCCTTATGCATGGTTACCCCGATTTTTCTGAACTATTTTTTTAGATTTCTGATTTTAAAAGTTAAAAAAAGCTTGACCATAGGAATTTTCCCTGGATCAGACTCTGAAACAATTGTTTTTTGTTTTTTACTTGTTTTTGATACCTTTTTAGAGATAGCAGCACTATAGTCTCCACGTGTGACGTGTCTATGAGAATAAAGGATAGTCAAACTGAAAACTGAGTTCAAACCAAACAGCTCAAATATGTGCAAGATTTATTGACTCAACCGATTTATAGGGCAATGGACGTCTTTGTATTTTATTTAATTCATTGTCTACTTTAGAAGGAGCATATCACTTCGATGTCAAGCCACAAAGATTCATTTCCGTAACGAATATTGTGTTCACCATTCCAGTTTATATCAGGGATAACATTATCTTCATGGTGGCTGGACTGATTCTATTGAATTACCAGCTGGTTGAATCCGTCTCGTGTCAATGTATCATTGATGCGAAGTGTCGTAGAGTACAATAGCATTGGTTCTTGCCTCCGTTTATAACTCGATGCACAGATGACCATCAATAACCTGATAATCATTGGATGTAATTTTCTCTTGTAGCTGTTTATCGATAGACAAATACTGTTCTTTTGAATGGCAAAGCGTATATTGTCTATCAAAATCAATTTGCTTAACTGCTTCTCTCAGATTAAACATTGCTTTGCTTTTTGCGATTAGCACATCCTCCAAAGTCATATCACTATTTACTCTAAGACAATACTGTATTCTATTTTGAAATCTTGCATCCCGGATGATACAGGAAATTACATCTATCCATGTTCTGTAATTGGCAGGATAGGTTTCGTTTTCATAATAATACAATGCCGAATACCGCCTAATCACATAGCAATATGGTTCTAACAGGAATATGATACTTCCGAGAAGTAATTGATCTATTTTTATACCAGCCTTCAGTTCGGAATACAAACGTTCATAATATGCTTGGATTTTGTTCAGCATTGGCTCAATGGACAAAGCCGCCATCCCAGCGTTGAAATTTTTCATTTCAAGCGCACTAGCTATTGTCTGAAGGTTATTTTTATATTCGTTATTCAACTCTAATTCATCGTCGAATTCCTTTTTATCCAAGCGGATTTGTAAATCAGAAAGCTGGGCAGAAATACTATCCATTCGTTGTATTACGGCTCGGAAACCTTGATATGTCATCTCATATGTCCGGCAGTTCACTGCATAATTCACCCAAGCAATTCTACTCAATGCTTGATTATCCGATATGACCTGATCCAGCTTACTGTTGGTAGCCCGAATTTCTATCTCAAGTTGTTCATCTGTAGAGCGATTCGGGATTTTTTCAACATCTGCTGGATCAATCATTACAGGCTTGGCCAATTCAAGCATCGTTCCATCAGGTTTTCTCAACCCACCGGAACTAAGAGAGACATTTCCTGCTATCAATTCATCTGTAGCTTCTGCAGAAAAAGTAAACAAAAAACGTGCATTTTCCTCTAGCATTAACGATACCTCCTCCTCATATCCTCTTTATATATGGTTGTTGCCATAAAGGCAAAATACAATTGCTGTTTCTTCTCTATATACAATTTGTAATCAGTGATTCTCTGCTTTAAGTCCTGATAAGAGATATAGTCACGATTAGCATACTTTGATACATCAGGATTGCTAATAAAAATTTGGAATAATTGCTTGTACCATGGAAGTCTAACAGCATCTAACATACAATTAAGATCATACTGCGCTACTTGAATTTCGTTATGCAAATCTACAATCCATTCAGCAGATTTTTTTCGTTCTACGACAGGATTGTCTACAAGGGATATCACCCTATATCCCGTAACCTTTTTGCTTGCCATTACCCACAAAAAATCAGAAAACATAGTATGTAACTCTTCGTCTGTCTTGACTGCATCAACCTTTCGTTGGCAACGACTAAGGATTTTTCTACAGTCAGCGTCTAAATCTCGGCTATTCTGAATTGTTTCTTTTATCAATTCCAAGAACCATTCAATAATTCTGTTATCTCTCGCTCTGGCACTTATCAAAAAACTCGAACTATTCTCATAAGATTCCAAAAAAGCTTTTGTTGTCCGAAACATTCCATTGGTAGCTAGAAAGCATCCCTTATTTACGCACTTTGAAATAATATACTGACAATAATCCTGTTCTGCCATTATCATTTACCCTCCGTAACATTGATTTCTTCAAAGTTGTATGCTCCAATAGGGTACTCGTTAATATAGCCTTCCACTTTAAATGGCTGACCACATCCGATACACTCATAATCTTCGCACTCAAAGCAGTGCTGTATTTCTGCACCCATCTGACGCTCAGTTGAATAATAATCTCCGGTGCTATAATCGGAAAGGTCAATAGCATTGCTTGCACCACAATGTGGACACTTAATAACACGCTTCATACTGATTCCGTCAGTTTCCATTTCCATCTCATTCAGCTGAACGGTCTGGAAATATGACTCCAGTGCCCTCCGAAAGATCAGAGACTTCGGCTGGCCAGTCTTTTCGCTACAATATGAGAGCATTTGATTTTCCTCGTCATTGAGGCGTACTCGATACTGATTGTCACGTTTATCATCGATAGTTTGTCTACCTTTTCCAGTCATGAACTACCCCTTTTTGGATATCCATTTAATCTTACGATCCAAATTATACAGAGTTTAACACATAATATCAATGATTAAAGGTTTATCCATTTAATAAATTTTACGAACGGGAAAGTGCCACCATCCGACATTTGATTGCCTGGATAGTAGAATTCCCTTTATTTGCTTACTCTTGACATCAATACTATGGTATCGACATGTGATTTTTACGCTATTTCTGAAATTTGTTCATAAATGCTCAAAATGCTGATTTACAAGTTTTTTTAAAGCCTTGGTTTGCACAGGTGACCTGGCAGATGACGGCTTGTGATATAATTACCCTTG
>ENA-ORMR01000263-ORMR01000263.1-human-gut-metagenome-genome-assembly--contig:-NODE-263-length-58699-cov-52.880840_pt1 | contig 58699 bp, 61 predicted proteins | sample MGYA00242107_ERZ509003 | MGnify/ENA primary metagenome ERZ509003 (study PRJEB26280, sample SAMEA2338699) | human gut metagenome | biome: human gut; feature: human-associated habitat; material: faeces...
GGGGAGCCGTTCTCGCCCATATCCTTGAACATCGGAGAGAGAACATCCATACTGCCCGCCTTTTTGAGTGTCGAAAGAAACTCAATCAGTGCGGCATTCATATCCGTTTTTACCAACTTGGAGAACTTCTGCACGTCCATACCTGCGACCTTGGCATACTTGGCAGGGTCTTGATAGATGCGCACGATTACTTGACTCAATGCTGTACTGGATGCCTCCAATTTCTGATTGTTGGTGTCGAGAACTGCGGCGAAGCCCATAATCTGCTGTACGGTCATGCCGGCTTGCGCTCCTACGCCACCCATTCGCGATGCGAACTCGGCGATATATGGAGCGGAGGCGGAACAGTTCTGCGATAACTCGTTTATCACAGAACCGACCGACAGCAGGGCTTTCTCGGTGCCGAGCCGCTTCTCATCTCCGAAGATACCTGTCAGTTTGGAGAGTGTCAGCGTGGCACCGCTTCCGAGGTCGTCGAGTGCGACATTGATTTTGTCGGCTGCGCGGACAAAACCGAGGACATCTTCTTGTGAGGATTTGCCGAGTCGTCCGGCTTCCTGGGCGAGTTGGTTCAGTTCCTCTCTCGATGTACGGGTGTCTATCATCTTGAACTCCTCGTTGAGCGCACCGACTTCCTCGGCAGACATACCCGTAAACTTGCGGACATTAGCCATCTCTTGCTCCATTTCCGCGTATGCAGACACAGCTTTGCGCCCTGCCATTACCAATCCCGTAATGGCGGCACCGACAGCGAGGAGAGCCATCTGCCACTTGTTAATCCAGTTCATGACGCGGTCAGAGAGTGATTCTTGCTCACGCATAGCGGAGTTTACGTTGTCAATCTCTCTCTTGACCGCCTTAATCTTCTCTATCTGCGCATCCCAAGCGGCAGTGCCTCGCTCGATGCCGTTCAGCTCGTTCTTCAACTGCTTCAATGTCTTGTTCAGCTCCCGAGGTGTCGCCTTTTCGAGCCGATGTAGGACTTGCTCGCAGGTGGCGGCAGAGCCTTTCAACTGCTCCATAGTCCGTTGGGTGGCATTGAGTTCACGCTGAAGTTTTTTCATCGTGGCTTTGTCCCCTGCTTTTGCGGCTTTTTCAATCTGCTTTTCCAAACGCTTTGCATCTTTTTCCAAAGAAGAAAGCATCTGCTGAGCCTGTTTGCCGTTCACGGAGAGAACGACATTGGCGGTAGATGTATAATTTGCCATAATTCCTTGTTTAATGCGATTTTGTAGGTGTTCCCTGCAAATATCGCTACGGCTTTTCATACTGGAAAAGACGGAAAAAGGGTGTACTGTCATAGGAGGAACTGCCTTGACGGGAGGGTGTCGGGAAGGAACGAACCGACCTTGATTTTGATGGGCGGCACACTTGCCGATGGGTCCCGTCGAAATCAAGCCTTAAAAATTTGACTGTCAGGCAAATTTGGCATCTCGCGAGGTGTCCGCTCTACAAAAATCTTCGATTTGTAGCGGCTTGCGAGATGATAAGTCCGAAGAATGAGGACTTTGGAGGTTACGGAGGCTTGCCTCCGTAGGGGCTTTGCACATCCCCCACCGCGCTGATTTGCAATTTCTTAACAGCTTTTGACCCCCACCGCTATATGCAGAACGGGCGGTAAAATCGTTGCCGTGAAGGTCTAATTTCCGCATCGTGGAAATTGACCTTTGCGACAGCCACCGCTTTGCTCACTTGTGAGCGTTTAATGTGGCGATGTGCGGTGATGACGATGCTGTGCGTAACGGAGGTGAGCCAGCCAAAGGAACGGAGGGAACTCGGAGTGCCTACATCAGGATTAGAGCAAATGGCAGGTGTCGTGCAACGCAGTGGAGCGACAGGCACTTTGTTGTAGGCTTGTCCTATAACAGTGTGCCGACCTGCCCTTGCCCTAAGCCGTAGGCAAACTCGGAGTGAGTGAAGTGGTTGGCCGACTGCCGTAGTGGAGTTAGTGCATCGTCGCACCGTGCATCGGGGTCCGGGGTGGGCGTATAATCAAGGTGCGCAGGGCTTGTGTCGGTTTTGGGTGAAGTGGAGCTGACGAGAAGCGAAAGGGAAATGTAGGCGTAGCCGGAGCAAACAGCGAATGAAGGGTGTCGTGCAACGCAGTGAAGCGACAGGCTTTCTCTTAAATCCCTTGCGGTTTGAGAGTAAGCCGTCCCTTCCTCGCCGTGCGCCGCAGGCTGCTCGGGCATAGACGTAATGCACCTCGCGGCTCGTGGCGGAATGAGCGGTGAACCGACGCACCCGGAGCGAATAATCCTCTTTCTGCCGATAGGCGTAACACCGTGCATACGTTCTCCTCTATGGGTGGGAGAAGCGGCTGTCAATGATGTTAAGGGCTTCGGAGAGAATGAGGGAGCGCAGCGGCCAGGCATCAAGAGCCGGAAAAACAAGCGGAGGTTTCGGGGCACACTGGAATTGGAACGACCCGGCCCGTAAGGTGTCGGGGGAAAGTGGAAATGGAAGCGTGAAGATAGTTTGTAACCATAGGTGCAGACAGTAGCGACCCGGCACCGTGACGCAGGAGCGGTGTCGGGATTAAGCGAATGGCAAGCCGGAGGGCGCAATCTATCGACCCGAATACCGAAGCGGTCGCTATTCACAGGGAGGCACGACCCGTGAACAGCGATGTTCGGGCTTGAAGATGCACAGGACGGAAGCGGACGATTGAGCGCAGATTGTCTAAGACATCAGCATAAGCCGCTTCGGGTGGGGAGAATAATCAACGTATGCGAAAAACAAACGAGCCATCCTTGCGGACAACTCGCTTGTCGATAAATGAAGAAATTTACTCTCAGAGTGTAGAATAAGTTATCGTTTTCGATAGAAAACATATAATAAACCACCTATCACAAGTATTGTGATTACGAACATTGCTGTGCCGTCAGGCGGATTATAGAGGCGCGTTGTGGTGGTGTGTTCTGTTGAAGTCTCGGCGGCTGATTGATGATACGCCACCGTATCAAGCCGATTGAAGCCTTCGACGCTGTCTCTATGAACACGCCGCTGATCTATGACGCGCCCACGGACTGCCTTCAGGCGAATAATCTCCGGCTGACTGGCGACAGAGTCGCCGATATAATAAGGTCTTTCGATATTGATTTTCAGGGTATCGAAGCTAAAATCAATATTCCTTACGAGTGAGTCAATCACCGCCGTTGTGCGGTGATGCTCAGACCGGGCGACGCTGTCAACCGACAGCGAGGTATCATTGACGATCTCTTTGTGGGAGCGGCAACCGACCAAAAAGGCGGTTGCGGCGAGAGCAAAGAGCAGATAGGAATGGCGATAGCGTTTCATAGGTCTTTATACTCTTTGGTAGCGTCGAATGACGGACAGGCTTTGTTAGCAAAATCGCGGTGGCCGTGAATAGCGGCTACCGTGTATTTTGCCTTTAACTCACGAAGCAGCTTCAAAAGTGCAGCCTTTTGAGCGTCTGTCCGTGTATCTTTCGGGGTCTTGCCGTCTGCGGCACAGCCTCCGATGTAGCAAACTCCGATAGAGTTTGCGTTATGATCCGTGCAGTGTGCGCCGACCTGACTCTCAGGTCTGCCACAATGAACCGAGCCATCGCGATAGATTACATAATGATAGCCGATGCAGCGGAAACCGCGCTGACGATGCCAACCGTCAATATGTTGGACGGTGAAATCCTTGCCCTCCGGCGTAGCCGCGCAATGGACGATGATTTTGTCAATCTTCCTCATGTGATTTGGTGTTGTTGGTGTTATACTGATAGTGATATTTCATGCCGAAAACCGCGCCCGCGAAAGTGAGAATTTCGCCAAAAGCCACGAGGACGGAGTCGTGGATTTCGCCGGGCGGTGGCACAATAAAACCTGCTACCAATAGGCCGCATCCGACCACGATAAGAAAAATAGCGGAAAGGAGCGTGATTGTTGGTTTATGTTTGCGAATTTCCATTGTAATATATTGTGTATGTGAGATATTATTGCTAATTTTGCGATAGTAAGTGAAGACAAGCTAATCAACCCGGACACCTCTCAACGATGTAAAGCCAAGCTAAGAAAAATGTACACCTCTCAGGTATGCGAGATAGCATCTCCTTATGGGCTATCGGCGTCGAAGTATTCCGGATAGCAGTCCCCGCAGGTTTCCTCCGGGCTATCATGTGAGCCGTTTATGAGATAGCAGTCCCCGAAGCGCAAGCTCCGGGCTATCTTTTTTATAGGGGTATGTGTTATCGTGAGAAGTGCCATGTTTCCTTTGCCGGATTATATATGATTGTGAACTCGGCAAGAGAACTTACGAGGTTGGCGATTGAGATGCGCGAGCGTCCCGGCAAGATTTGTTTGGCGAAGCCGATGGCGAAGCGAAAGCGCATCATTCTATGTTTTTTCGCGTTCTTGGGGTCGAGCATACAGACGCAAGAACGCCCCCACGCAACGAACGGTGTGCCGTCCCTGCGCTTGAAAGTTTTGACAATGGTTTCGGGCGTGTATGCGTATGCGTTTGCCGGTTCGCAATAATGAATATGTGAGTTGGTGCTGAACATTAGATAATTGCCAGTGTCGATTTTGACCGTATAGCACGAGCCGAACAGATTCCACCCTTTGCGCTTGTCGCAATACTTTTTCCGTGGTTCTCCAGCCGCAATGGCTACTTTGTCGCCCCACTGGTTGCGTTTGCGCGTGTTCCGAAATAGATATGGCACATATCCGTCGGCCACAAGCTGCTGCGCACCTAACAGACGTAGTCGCCCATTCTCGGTGACAACCGAGATTTGGGCTGTATTATAAAGTCCTTTCGAGTCTTCGGTCATACCGAGTTTTGCCTGAATCACATCGAGAAGTTTCTCCATTTCGGCAACGGCTCGTCGGGCGTTATTGAGGTCGATAACCTGCTGCGCTCGCATAGCCCCGGCACGTTCGGTAGTCGCCTGTTGGATGAAAAGGTTGTTGTTATAAGTGCCGATAGAGCCGTTGGAAAGGTCAACGGTCTTGATGTTTGCCAGGATATGATTGCGGTCGGCAGCTCCTTGTTGGAGCGAAACGACAGCTTGGCCGGCTGCCTTGAAGCCGTCAAGCAGTTTCTTGATAGTTTCAACGGTATCGGAAGTACCTGCGGTGGCTATAAGGTCTGCAAGTCGTTGCAGAATATAGCCGAGCGATTCGGGAGTGATAGCGTCCTTGGCTTTCAAGGCGCGAAACTCAGTGATGAGTTGGGAAACGGATTTAGTATCAATAGCCATAACGATGCTGTGTTTATGCAGCAAAGTTATGGCTATCACTATACAGACGAAAAGACACGGAAAGCGAGGTCAGAGCGTCACTGACCTGCGCATAATATCGGGATTTAGGGCGTTTGAGACTGCCCGACAAAATTCTTGTCCGAGGCTGTCGGCATAAAATTCCTGAATGTTCATCACGGAGGCATAATACTTGCGAGAGAACCAACGCTTGCGTTTTCGACCGTTGGCTTTGCCAATGTCACCGGGGTTGCCTCGCGGAGTATTGCGTCCTGTACCATAGTCAACGAACAAGCCGTAGGTGTTGAACGCTTGGGAAAGTGTTATGTCAATAAACTTTCCGTCGGCAGTCATGGAGATGCCTACCGTTGAGCGGTACAACGCTCCTGTGTCTACCGCTCCGAGAAGTGCGATTTGTTCGCGCCATATCTTAACCATTGTGGCATTGAAGGCTTGGACGTATTTACGCCGGGCTTCAAGCTGTTCATCATTGTTTCCACTCATATTCGTTGTATCTTAAATCGGTGTAGACATCGACAGCAATCTGGAAATAGGCGCAAGCACAGCCGGAGAAAAAGTATCGGTCAATCTCGTTGAACGATATTCGGGGGTCGATGTAGATGCAATTTTCTTCGAGCCGCGTTTTCTCCATGATAAGTTTCGACATGAATTGTCGGAACAGTTCGCGCATTATTTCCATACACTCGGAGCGGGCCGCCATATCTTCGGCGGCATGGCGCATAGCGAGGAAAACGGTTTTTACTCGCCGCGTCCTCGGCGTATTGTTCAACTCGGTATAGCCGTCGGCTATATCGCTGACACAGCAGAACGCGGTGGCGGTCTGCATCTGAGCGAGTGCTTCCTCGAAGCCCTCCAAACCGCTGACGCGACAAAACACGAAGTGTTCCGTGTTTGCGAGATTGTTGGTGGCGCAAAGATTTTCAAAGAAAAGCGATGCGTCCCAACGACCATTCAGGGCCGAGAGATTACTTGCCATTGGAGTTGAGTTTAGAGTTAAGTTCCTTGTATTCGCGAGCCTGGGCGTTTAGCTCGGTGAGCGCACGGTGGGTATCGAGGGCGAGAACTTCGGCTTCTTTCGTGATGTCACCTTTGGTGAGCGCACGGATTTGTGCGTTCATCGCGTCCTCGACAGATGTAGACGAGCCGAGCAGGTTGCCGTCGTCGGCACCTGCCAACGGCTGAAAGAAGTCGGAGTATTTCTTCGACAGCTTTTCTTTCAACGCGGCAAACCAGTAGAATATATTGATGCGCTCGCACGGCTTGAAAGTCATAGACTTGCCGTAGAGCGTTGCTCCGAGTTCATCGAGGATATTGTCATCTTGTGTAGCGAGATAACCTTGATAGAGGTTATCGCAAATGATGTAGGTTTCAAACGGCACACTCTCGAAGTCAGCCGGAAGTGCTTGCTGACGGTTGATTTTCGAGATACGGACAGGAGCGGTCGGCAGTGAGCCGAGCCAAGCGAGATGCGGAAGCAACTCTGCGAGAGTCACGGGCGTAACCTCGAAAAGCAACTTGCCTTTTTTCAAAAGGTAAGTGCCGGTTTCCTGACGACCTATGACCTTTGTACCACTCCAACGGAGTAAGCAAATGGTCTTTATTTCGTCGGTTGTATGTTCGGCGGCAATGAGTTCGTAGACATAACGAAGTCGTTTGTCGCCCAATTCTTGCCAGTCTTGTGGCAAGATGAAATTGATAGAGATAGTCTGCATATTGAGTAGATTTGATGTTAAAAGAAATAGCCTGTCGATTTCTTTTTGTTGCGGAATACAGGAGGTGCAAATAGCTCGGCTGTTGCCGAGTGATGCCATATTGGGAAATCGTCAGGGCGTTGCCGGATATAGTTCACTATGTCGGCAAGGCGACGAGAATTGAAACTCCCGGCTGTTAGATAGGCGACAATTTGAGCCTGTATCAATCTGACGGCTTCGGCTTCCACCATACTTAATGAATGCCGTAGGTTGGCAGACCGCAGGTGTTCCATCAGCTCTGGCGAGAGCCATTCTTCGGCTAACGAGGCTTCAAGGTCTATGACCTTTGAACGGAGTTCGAGATACTTTTCCCACTTTGAGCCGGTGGCTACACCGACGACATCGACAATGCCGAGGTCAGGGAAAAGTGTTACACCGAAGAAGTCGGCTTGTTTTGATGTGAGCCACTTCGATGCCCCGACGAGTTCGGGCAGAAGTGCGGCGATGCAGTCGTCGCGGTGAGCAAGCATCGAGCCGACGAGCCTGTCTACACGCGGCTTGGATGCCGGTGCGAGATTCTGAGTGCTGACAACTCCGAAGCCATTCGGAGTAAGCACGATGTCAAGCGAGGGAATTGCACGGCGCAAAGCGTCGGCAACGACCAAACGGCTGCACAATATCTTGATATTGTTATTGTCGGTGTAGCCGCAGATAGTGTTGAACGTACTTTCAGATGTGAAAGTAGTCTTTACCCAGTCTTCGGCGAGGTCGAGAAAGTGCGCGAGCCTTTCTATAAATGGCATCTCGCCCTTGACCGTGGCGATGATATTGGGGATATGGGCGCGTAACTGCGCCTCAGTTGTTATTATCTTCATTATCGGTGGAGTTATTATTGTTAGGGAGTTTGACCTGTTTAGCGTCTTGATGCTCGTCCAGAGTTGTAAGTTGGATAAACGGCACGTCTACCATCACGCCCTGCCAACCGTTAAAGCGGATGATGATGCGATGGACGGTAAAAAGCAGGTCGTGATACGGTTTCTGAAGGGCTTGAGCGATGGTGTAAAGCTCGCGCTTGTCAGAGCCGGAGTTGTTCGACTGGGCTTTGCCCGGCACAGAACCTACGAGATTGGAGTGAACGCGCATAGTAAAGCATATCATGTTGATTGCTTCCTGAATGTCGGTCTCCCAGTCGCCGCCCTCTTTCGAGTCGTCAATCTTATTGATTACGACATCGTGCTGCTCTTTGCCATCGGGCGAGATGTAGAAAGTGGAGAACCAGGCTTTGCCGGAGTTCTCCGCGCCGGTCAGGAAATCGAGAATTTGCTGTTTCTCGCGCACGATGCGCTCCTGTTGCTTTCGGCGGTCGGTTATGCCCTCGGCACGGAATATGGACTCCCAATATTTCGCACCGACCTCGATGTGGTACTTTATCGGCGCTGAATTTTTCAGCTTCGCTTCTTTGGCGATGCCGATAAGTTGCTTGATGTTGTACCACTTGCCACGGAACAATGCGCCATAATAAGGAATGGGATAATAGGTAGAGTCAACCGTAGGAATACGGCTAACGATAGCGAACTTACGGCACTTCGAGCCGGAGGCAAGTTTGCTTTGCAGATCTTGCCACGGCGATGCCGGATTGAGCAGGTCTATCCGCTCAATCTCTTTCATTGACGAGATGGGCTTTCGCCAGTTGGCGTAATAGATAGCCGGAATGCACCCCGACTTGTCGGCAGGTGCGAAACGGCAATAACACGCTTCCTTACGCAACAGGCGCACAATCTTTGTGCCGTCGGCATTAAGGATGATAACACTGACGGCAAAGCCAAAGTGTTTGAAGTCTTGACTGACTCCGAGGAAGTATGAAGCGAGGTCGTTGTCAAGCGTGAAGTCCTCGACTTCGCGCTTGACCTGTGCTGATGCGATGCAGGTATCGTATCGCAGACCGGCACCGTAACAGACCTCGGCATTGAAACACTGGCAGGTTGCGAGTGTTTCATCTTTCTCGATAAGGTCAAGAATGTTGAACGGCATCTGATTGTCGCCGCCCCACGGAATATAACTCAGGCTATCGTCTACGATAGTCGGCACAATATCCACATCCTCCTTGAACACGGATGCGGAATTGACGGTGAACGCTGCACGGGCTTCATAGCCCGGCACGTTCTCAACGGAGTTGTAATTGAGGTTTTCGATATTCATAGCGAAAGGAATTGAGCGTTAAAGAAAAACTTCCAAATCGTTCACGCGAAAGATGCAGCAGTCGCGGACGCGGCGACATTCGCCGGAGGCCAATATCTTGATATTGCGCCAGCCTCCGTAAAAATCATATCTCAAAGAGATGCAATTTTGCAGGTGAAGAATAGAGCCGTCGGATTTCCATACGGAAATATCGACAGGGTCGCCGCTGTTGAGCATTGTGCGAGCGGTGGATATATGAATTGACCTTGCCATTGGTTACGAATAAATCGGATTGAACGGAGATGTAAATATGCCGGGCGAGGCTGGGAGATGAACGATTGGGCGGTTGTTGGCATACCGCCATTTGAACTTGATAGAGTTCGGTTTCTCGTCACCGTCCTGCATTTCGCAGGTACATTCGGTGATGAGGATAGGCACAATCACAAGAGGGTCTTCGGGATTGGTTGCGTCCGGCTCTATTCTGAATACATCGTGCGAGGAAAAGAGTTGGTCTATCCACTCGGCTTCATCGGAGGTCAGCGGTTGCGCCTGAACTTCGTAGGTCTTTTCTGTAGTTTGGTTGTAGAAGCGAGAGGTGCCGTTGATAACGGCGAGCGAGCGGTCTACATCCGTCTTGGAGGTCGTTACCTGTGGTAATGCCGCCCAGTCCCAAACGTTGAAGCAGTTGCGGAAGTAGAATGTCTCGCGCTCATCGAGTGAGGGGTCAACGAAGAATGTAATGGAGCGTTGACCGACACGGACACAGAACATGACGAGTTCGATTTCTGAGGGGCGGACAAGTGCGAACCCTGCCGCATCAGCAACAATCGCGCTTTGGGCGATGTTGATTTGCACCACTCCCGATGAGGTGGCGGTCTTGCCGGAATCCATATAATATTCGTGTTTGTATATCGCCTCACTTCCGTATTTACGGAAAGTGTGTGCGACAGTATAGGCGATGCTTTCTCCCTTTTCGGCATAGAAGAAAAGGGAGATTGTGGAGTTGGATGTAACTCTGCGGACGGAAAGAGTAGTCAGAAAATTCTCTTTGAGGAAGATCGATACATCGGCATTGGCGGTGAATCGGTCGCAATAGAGAACGTGGATAACCCACGAGTCGGCTTTATTGTCGACGGTATCGGAGAATGCACGGAGTGTAAAGTCGGCGGTGGCAGAGTTTGATATACGCATATTGTCCTCGATGAGCGTACCGAGGTCGTATAGTTTCACCCTGCCGGCATGGGCATAGTATCGCTCGGAAAGCAGTACGACATTGCCAAAGGCGGTGAGCGTGACATCGACGTATGTACCGTCGACATCTATATCAACATCTCCGATAGCCGACGACAGGAGCATTTCTTGTGGTTTATATGTAATTCGGTGTGCCATACCGCAAAATTACCCTTGTAATTTGAATGGATAAAAGACAGTAAAAGCGGTCAACCCCGGAGGGTCAACCGCTGAATGGAGCGTTTGGAGAAGTTATTTCTCCAAATGGTCGGGAACGAAGTTGGGAGCATCGGGGTTGATGCCGCGCTCGATGTACTTCTTGCGAAGTGCATTGTAGCTCTGAACGACTATCTGATTGATGATGCGAAAGTGCAGGTCTTCAATCAGGAGAGCCAACTGCTCGCTGTGACTCGGAAACTGTGTGCCAAAGGCGTAGTTGATTGTACGCGCTGCATCGAGGATAACTTGCAACTCTTGTTCGGTAAATTTGTTGTAGTTGATTTCCATTGTTTTGGATTTATAGGGTGAAACATTCGTGATCTCTGTTGTCGATGTGGAGGATTGAGAGCGTGTAATTCTCGCAACCTTTGCAGTACTTGATCCTAATAAAGTCCTCGCCGTCGCGCCAACAGAACCATAGGGCTTTGCGCATAGCGTCCATATCATCGTCGGCCATAAATCGGAATTTTCCTTGTTTTGTGTAGCAGGTATATTCGTACATGATTGTGAGAATTAGCGGTTAGACTTTCGGGAAGAAAGCGAGGGAGGCTTATGCCTCTCTCGCTGCCTCGAACTGGAGGCGTTCATAGATGTTTTGGGAGATTGTTGCTCCGTAGCGAGCTTTAAGCAAGTGCATATAGCGCATGGCACTCTTGGCTGTCTTGCATCCGCAGCCTACATTGTCCTTGGGGGCAACGCCCTTGAAGTAGACGTACCAGCGGTTGAACTTGCGCTGAGCCACGATGAGCTTGGGAGTTGATGTTGTAGCCGGAGTAGTCTCGATGACGGGAGCTGCTGTTTGAGCTGTGATGTTCTCTGCGGATTTTTTAGTTTTCTTTGCCATGATTTTGAAGTATTTGGGGTTTGAAATGTGAGCCGAGGCTCTTAATTTTTACGGTACAATCATTTGGGAGAGCGCAGAAAGCGGCAATGCAAATAATCCCAAGAAAAATTTTAAGGCACTGGTTGCCGGTAAATACTACCGCCCATTTATAGGCGGTGGAGATTTATAAAAATTTATCGATGCCCCACAGGTGGCGGCAAGGAACGCAGTCGGGATAGAGAAACGGTATTTGCAGATAGCGGTGCGCCCTACCTTTGTACAGGAAAAATAGACCTCGGTTCACTCCCCAAATACGAGATTGGTAAATAGAAAACTAACGCAGAGAACGTAACCAAACAGCCCCGTCGGAGAGTCCGGCACACAACTCCGCCTTCAGTGTGGTAGCAAGTTCAGCGGTATGTCGTTCAAGGTTTCCCAAAGCCGTAGGCAGTGGATGCGACCAAAGAGTGTAGCTGTATGGGCTTGCGTTTGATATGGAGCGACACCAAAACATCGGACGCTTTCAGTCGTGGCAAGCGGTGACGGTGTCCGTCGCGCCCGAAAGTCAGACCGCATCACAAAAATGTAGTCCGAATATCCACAAAACAAGGATAGAAGATGGAGTATGCCGACGGTGGACGCGATGCGCCATAGCTCTGCTGTTGGTGCGGCAACGAGGGCAAAGGTAGAGTGCGAGGGTACGAGAATAGCTCTCAATCCTCCGACAACAAATTATGTTTCACCTGACCCGAAACAATGGAAATCGGCAAACGAATAAGGCATGAGAGAAGCAATCTCGATGAGCGGTGAAGCGACTGTCGGGAGCGGAACACCACAGATGAACTCGTTATAGAGGCAGTGCCGGAATGACGATGAACAACGGAGCAAAGCGGTGGCGATGAATGTGCAAGAGTTAAGGCTGCCCCGGCGGACAGCCTACCATTTGAAGGAGGAATTGATTTTTCAGTATGCGTAGCAACCCTGTATCATTGTGTAGTCGACATTGTCGTACATTGAAGCTGCGATTTCCTGGGCATCTTCGGCGTTACGGGCTTCGATTTCTTCTGTGTAGCTGTCGCCGTCGTAGGTGATTACTTCCACCGAGTAGTTTTTGAGTTTGCGGTTGGAGTTGAGAGAGCTGTCGAATATGTTCATTACGTGGGTCATGATTTTGAAGTTTAAAGAGTTTTTTACTGTGCGCCGGGGCGCGTTTGATTTTTACGTGCAATAAGGAAGGCAGTGGAAAGGGCGCAAGCGCAAAAACTTCAAGAAATATTTTAAGCCCACGGCGTTAAATACGACCTGCAAGGTGGAGATTTATAAAAAATTTTGCAAGAAGTCCGGGAGGCCTGTTTTGCGATAGACCGGCACGACTTAACTTTGCAAAGTGAAATATCATAGCGTGTTCCGTGCGTGTTCACAAGTAAATGCCTCTTTGAAATGTCTTGGCAAAATCATAGACCCAACGTAATGAGTAAACATATACGGCAGTGAACGTCCGACCGCTCACCCAAAAACGGAACAGACGCCGTGTAATCACAGACGGCAACAGCGGAACTCCATAGATGATTTAGAAGCCCAGCCGATGAAGAACAGGAGAATAAAATCGCTCAATGTACGAGTCGACGGAACATAAAGATGCAGGGTGAATACTGATAAATCCTCCCTCAAAGGGCATCAAAGCACGGTAAAATTCCTCTGTGTGCGAATCATCGCATCGCGGCGACAGCCAATAAAAAGCCCCTGCGGAGGTGTCCGCAAGGGCGTATGTTATTTCGTTGATAAAACGATATTTACTCTTTCGTTACGATGTTGTATAGGTCTTGGTAGCTTTTAACTACATCATATTTCACAGTCGAATTAGAAAGAGATGCAAAATGACGATGTGCGCACTCTATTTTTGACTTTTCTGTTTCTCTGAGGTCAACATCACGCATTGAGCCTTTGGTTTCTGCTATAAAATAAACGTGTTTTATGTTACCTTCGCGAAAAACAATAGCCCAGTCAGGATTATAATGTCCTAAAGGAGTATTGATATAAAAACCGCGTGGCATTTTTGTGTACACCTCCACATCGTTTTCGTTTTCAAGTCTTTTGGCAAAATCCATTTCTGTGCCTTTACTATCAACGACTACAAGGTCATAGAGAGATTTTGTACTTTCCATAGCATTGTCGCCAAGAATACCGCGAATTTCATCAGCGGTGAATAAGTCGGCATCAAATGTTTGCTCAGTTGGAGAATACGTAATCTTTTTAATGACCGCGATAGCCTTGCAATCATTTATCAGTGAAGCGACCTTGATTATAAATTCTTCAGGATTTACTCGGAAAAGCATAAACTTCGCCGGGCTAATACCTTGTAAGATTTTAATGATTGTTCGGCGAGTCAGACCGGTTTCTCTGACGAGATCACCGATAAGGTCGTATTTCACTGATTTACCGACAGCTTCATGAACCTTCTTGCGAACGGTGCTACCCTCAGTCATTGCAGAGGCGGTTTCTAATGATTCTCTATCGCGAATTTGCTCCAATGACCCCTCAGTGATTTTAATGTGAATTTCAGTCACATTAAGATGTAAGTCTATCTGTTCAACACACTTCTTAATCAACTCCTCCGAACTGAAATCGACAGTATAGAATGAGCGCACGTTAATTTCACTCCAAAGTTCGGCAAAACGAGAATGAGCGAATTTTTCTTCGTCAAAATTAGCGATTCGACGTTTACGACCATCGTCAGGCTTAGTTTCTTTGGGGTTAAATACACCGTCAAGCACTTTCGCAATATATGTTTTTATATGTGCGTAGTCATCGCCGAAGTCAATAGTTCCATTTCGTTTATCATCGTGATATTTTGGAGTCAGGACTCCGTTATCATCGATATAATCTTTTCTGACAAGGCGATTGTTAATAGCTCTTGCCATTTCAAGAGTAACTTTTATCTTATTGCCGTCGGTGGCAGTAAAGATTCTACCCTCAAAAAGCGTAGGAGTAACAACCGTAGGACGATAAGCCACTGCTTCTGCAATTTCATGCTGAAGCTGCTTGGCAAAACTCTCGTAACTTTCAGAAGCGATTACTGTAAGGATGTTGGTGTCAAAAACGTGTTCTCCGAGAACATCTTGGTCTTGACGCTCACCATTCTTATTCACGCATAAGCGCATACCTCGTCCAACTTCCTGACGTTTCTTGGTCGTATTATCGCTATCCTTGAGAGTGCAGATTTGGAATACATTGGGATTATCCCAACCCTCTTTAAGAGCCGAGTGAGAGAATATAAAGCGCACCGGTTCGTCAAACGACAAGAGCTGTTCCTTATTACGCATAATAAGGTCGTATGCTCGGAGTGCTTCTTCGCGTCCTTTTTCTGTACTTTCTTTGGTGTCAGTCATTTTCCCCTTTTTATCCTGAGAGAAATAACCGGCATGAACGGTCGAGGCATGATGGCTCTGCAAGTATTGTGTGTATTCAGGAGAGAAAAGGTTAATGTTCTCGTTTAGAACATTGATATATTCCTCCTCAAAAATATCAGCATATCTGCCGTTTGAAGTGGACGAACCAGAGCCATACACTCGATAATTCTCCACCTTGTCAATGAAGAAAAGGGATAGAACCTTGATGCCTTTTGAAAAAAGCATACGTTCTCTTTCAAAGTGGCTTCGGATGGTTTCACGTATTTGCTCGCGTCTAATGGCCTCCTCGTGGACTTTGCCTGTCATTGTACCCTCATAAAGTTTGGTGCCGTTAAGCAATTCCACCGTTCCGGCGCGACCGTCTATTCTTTGAACAATGCAACGGTCTCTGTATTCAGCAAGTCCTCCGCTTTGTTCAAAAAGATCATACCCTTCACCTACAAGTCGAGTTACTTGTTTAGTGCCGGTTGCAGTCTTGATGTCAAATGAGATTCGAGCCTGAGGATTACCTTTACCGATTACAATTTCTTCGAGGCACAAGAATCCATTGGTGGCTGTCGAGCCAACCTGCGAGATACCTTTAACCTCAATCTTTTTCACGAGTTTCCTGTTGTATGCGTCTATCGCATCAAGCCGGAATACCATATTGTAGATGTCACCCTCTCTGTGGGTTGCAGAATAGAGCAACGTCATAAGTGGTGAGAACAATCGCAATCCTTGACGTGTGCGGTTTTTCTTGTTAGCACCGAGGACGCTCTGCGGCTCATCGATTATCATAATCGGGTGAGTCTTGGCGATAACATCAATAGGCTTTCTCGACCCGAACTCGTCGCGACGGTCAAAAATTATTCTTGATGTTGCGTTATTAGCGGTTTCGTCAAAAGAACTATTGAAAGCCTGCGTGTTGATAATCATGCAATGCATTCCACTATCGAGGGCAAACGCATCAATTTTTGAAAGTTGCTTCGAGTTGTACACAAAATATTGCATACGTTTTCCATACTCATCGCCAAAATGGTCGTCCATTGTCTGGAACGACTTTAAGACCCCCTCTCTAATGGCAACGGACGGTACTACGATAATGAACTTAGACCAACCATATAGTTTGTTGAGTTCATACATCGTTTTAATATAGGTATAGGTTTTGCCTGTACCTGTTTCCATTTCAATAGTGAGGTATGTATCGTCTTCGTCACCCTCGAAATGCTCTATGGGCTTCAATCCTTGCGCAAGTTGAACAGTGCGTACATTTTCTGTAAGCTGTGTTCGGTCAATTACCAATGGAGCATTAGCAAATCCAAGTTCTCCATAGTTGAGTTTGCCCTTGCCTACATCATGCAGAAATTCTGACGGCTCAACGTATGGCTGACCGCGAAAAGCATCAGTAACGGCACGTGCCGCCTCTGTCTGAAACCGTTGATGTTTATATCGTAGTTTCATATGACGCGAATATTTTTCATTGCTTCTTCATCGCTCCAGCCCAAACGCTGTTTGAACTGCTCAAAAATGTTGATTTTTGAGGCATCAGAACTGAAACAGCTATCGCGGAACAACACGCGAAGCGGTGTCTGTTCGGCAATGTACGCAATAATATTATCGGTGATATTCTCAGAGAAGCAAGCGACAAGGTCTCCTTCGTTGACCGTATAAACATCGCAATCGTCTATTGTAGACTTCGACATAGGGAGAGATAGTTTAACTCCCCAATCAAGCATTGCTCCGAAAAGGAGGTCGAGGTCTGAGCGGTCTGGCTTAACGTTATCAAATTGCAATCCGAGGTCGTCTTGCGTTAGAGCCGCAGGTTGGAAGTAGACATCTTGCATATTGCTTTCGTCAACTTTGAAAACTCGGAAGCCGGTGTCGAGGGCTATACCTTGCAGTTCCGCTTCCTCTTTAATTTTCTTTCCGGCACGACGGATGCGCTCTTTAGCGACTTCCGTCAGCAGGCAAGGCCATTTTTTCTCGTTGCATAAATCAATTGCATTCTGAATAATTTCTTTTTCACTCGGAGTTGAAGCTGAGGATAAAGATTTATTTAAATCTTCTTGAAGTTGAACAAGAATGTATTTGACAGGTTTGTTCTTATACTCAGTAGATAGACGCATAACAGCTTCAGCCGTTGTTGCTGAACCTGAGAAAAAGTCCATAATGATTATATCATCATCATTTGAACAATCTCTGAACCCTAAGAGGTATTTAATCAAACTAACAGGCTTCGGGTAACTGAAAACTTTTTTGCCGAAAAGTTCAATTTGATAATTCCCCGCAACTTCATTGGTTTCCACATTAACCTTTGAATTGATTAGATTAGATGGAACTTCCGCATCATATTCGGTCTTTTCGTAGGAAGGACTAAATTTGAGCGTTGGGATTTTTATGATTGTTCCGTTCCTCATTTCTTCATCAAGGTAGTCTTGCTGCCATTTGAATTTTGCGCTGAGTTTAACAGGCTTAACAAACAGACCGTCTTTTACTTCAGTGTCTTCAAGCAATTCTACATCGTAAGAATCCGTACCATACATTCCAGCAGGTATTACTTGGTTAGGAATAGATGAAAGAACTTGATTTGCAGGGAACACCAAAGTCTTTATCCCATTTGGCTGATTTAATAAACCGTTGGAACTTATAGATGTTTTCTTTATGCCCGAGAACTTTATAGTGTCTTTGTTTTTCTGATAACAAAGAACATACTCTATTATTTGCTTTGCTTTTTTGGAAAGATTTTCCGGGGTTTCTGTCTTAGCCCAGTTGAAAACGTCAATAAAGTTTCTTTCTCCGAATATTTGGTCACAAATCTTTTTTAGATTAGTTAATTCGTGGCTATCGATAGAAATAAATATTACTCCATCATCAGCTAATAGAGTATGGGCTATTGAAAGTCGCGAATAAATCATTGAGCACCAATCTGAATGAAAGCGGCCACTGGTGTCAAGATTTTTACGATACCTTAATCCATTCTCATCTACATTACCTTCTGCCGCATCATTTTCTTCTGATGATACTGCGGTATTGTCTCGGTAAATGAAGTCTTTACCTGTGTTATATGGAGGGTCAATGTATATCATTTTGACCTTTCCCATATAGGATTTTTGAAGAAGTTTTAGCACTTCGAGGTTATCACCTTCAATGTAAAGATTTTGAGTGGTGTCCCAGTCTACGCTTTCATTGGGGAAAGGGCGCAAGGTCTTACGAATAGGGCGAGCGGCTTCACGGCGAGCCTCGGCTTTGCCGGGCCAGGTGAATTGGTAAAATTCATCGCCTGTGTCCGCAGCTGCATCACCGAGCAACTGACGCAATACGTCAAAGTTCACAACTTGACGCACCTTTCCGTCAGAGCCTGTTGCCTCGGTGAAGCATGAAGGCGCAATCTGATACAGCAAATCAAGGTTGATTTGCGTACCGTCCGCGCTTTGTTGTGGCAATTTTTCTGGTGTCATATATTTAGTGTATTTATTTTTTTAAGTTTGCGAGTTGTGTTTCAAACTCTGAAATCTCTCTCTTTAGTTTGCGAGCCTGTGAGTTGAGTTCAATTTGACGATTAAACTGTTTCTCGTTACGCACTCGTTTTTGTAGAGTTTCAAGCTCTCGTTTCATCTTCGCGAGTTGAGTTTCGATTTCTTGTATTTTGGAAATGGCATCAGAGTTATCAATGCGATAACCGCTCATTTGACTAAAGAAATTGAAATAAACTCTATCAAGGTCAAGCCCATCGATTCTTAATGTAGTATCATCAAGATTGACATTAGTAAGTAAACGGCTTACCTCACGAACCCATTTTACATTTCCTGAAACAACGGTGCGGCGCTTATGTTGCATAAGCAGGTCGAAGCTGTTGCCGTGTTGAATGATATATATGGTGTGCCGAGGAATTAAATCATCAAGACCGCAAAACGGATTGATGGAATAATGGTCGGTCTTACACTGGAAAAAGAAAACATCTATTTCCTTAACTTCATTTCCGTTAGCCACATTGATGGTGTCCGGGCGAAGAACATATAGTAATCGAATCTGTTCAAATTCATCTGCGAGCAAAGTTCGGATAGCCGTAGGGGACGAACTCGCCTTGACAAACTGAACCTTTGGAATCAGTCTGTCAACGAAACTCGATGCAGGGAATTGAAGCGGGTTTTCCATTATTTCGATTTGCTGATTGGTTGCTCTTGAACTTGTTTTACAGTGATGGTGTCGCTTGTAATAACCTCGATAGGTTCTGCTAAATGATTGGATTTAATGGCAGTTTCAATACGTTCAAGGTCATACCTATCTATGGTTGTTGGCTTATTGTCCGTAGCAATGGTAAAGAATAAGGCTCCTAAAGCAGCAATAGCCGATATCCCGCCTAAAAAGGCCGCCCACAATGCAGTACGAAATTGATTATTGTATTGACGAGTCTCCAACGTCTTTAACCCATTATTTACGTAGTCTTCAGCTAAAGGCAGTGGATAAATAATACCGAGACCATATCGCTCTAAATCATTAGCGAAATCAAGATTTATGTCTTGATGATTAACCTGAAATAAAGCTGATACTCCTGGAGATATTTCTTCAAAAGTCAGTGATTTACCAATTACATTTTCATCAATCAGAGTTTTTTTATTTGGTATAAACTCATTGCTTTTATCGTTATAAATGTAATTTTCTCTGTCATATAACAGACTATATTCACGTTGCTTTTTATTGGATATTGTTTGAATAGCAACAAAGCCACAAGCTTCTAATTCTTTAATAAAATAGATAAAGTCAACGACTTGATAGTATAAGGTGTTAAATGCTTGCTTATTTTCCTCGTCACTTGATTGTCGAAAATAAATCGAAATTGTCGGATTATCACCGGATGTCCATTTCAAAGCGAAAAACTTAAATTCATTTCTAAGAATTTTTGCAGCTTGCAAATTTTGAATGGCACTAACCCCTTTGGCTTTAGTTGTAACTAAAGCCTCTATCAGTTTATTTTCTTTATCTGAAAAAAGTCTCATAACTATCTTACAATTAAGAAGTCTATTAACTCAAAATCATCAAGACCCTCAATTTCGTTACGGAAGAAAGAGGTTTCTCCCTCTGAAAAGAGAGAGGCTATATCACTTTCTTCTTTCACTTTTATTATCGACGAGATGGCATCACCGAGCAGTCGGGAGTAAGTGCCCATGTGCCGTCCATCGCGTGTTTCGCCGTTGAACTGACGGCAAAGGTCGAGCAACGGCTCGGACTTGCCACGGCACAAGTGGCGCATACGGTCAAGCAAATCTTTCGGATTGAGATGGTCGACAATGATCTCGCTGTCTTGCGAGATATAGACCATATAGAACGGATGCAGTCGGTTCTTGCGGTCGATGTTGATGTCGTTGCTTCGGTTCTTCAGTACGAAAACAACGCCTTTCGGTGCGCCCTCCTCGGCAGGTACGAGAGCGTGAAGCCCCATAGGGGTATGCTCGATGTCGTGCCCTTGCTTCATATAGTCCAAGAGGTCGAGGCGGAATTCGTTCAATCCCAAGTCCATGATTGAGACGCCGCTGTTCATTTCTTCGAGGTCAACGACTTCTTTTTGCAGTCGTTGCAGTTGGTCGCGGCGATATTTGAGGTCGCCCTGCTCCTCGACAGAAATAGGGTTGTCATCGCCGGTGGCGGTGAGAACCGACACTTTCATACGCGCCTCGACGCGCCCTTTGAGATTGATGTAGTCGTCCAAGTCCATATCGGGCCAGTAGTTGACGAGCTGTATAACCTTGTTGCGCGAGCCGATGCGGTCGATACGTCCAAAACGCTGAATAATCCTGACAGGATTCCAGTGTATATCGTAATTGATAAGGAAATCGCAGTCCTGAAGGTTCTGACCTTCGGAGATGCAGTCTGTGGCAAACAGTACATCTATTTCCTCGGCAATGTTCGGATAGATAGCCGCTTTCTCTTTAGAGACTGGCGAGAAAAGCGTCAGGACTTTGTTAAAGTCGAGCTTTTCACGGAGCTTCACGGTAGAGCGAGCCTCCACATCGCCCGTAATGAGGGCGGAGTGAAGCCCGGTGCGTTCCTTGATGAGCGGTGCTATATTCTCGTAGAGATAGAGAGCCGTATCGGAGAAGGCGGTGAATATGATAATCTTCTTGTTGTCGCCATTGATAGGATGCTCAAACTTCGAGCGAATTTCCTCAATGAGCATCTGAAGTTTGCTGTCATGCTCCGGCGTGATGTCGGCGAGCATAAAGAGCAGCGTGTTCAGGTTTTCGAGGTCTTTGGCAAGATAGCCGCGCCACTGGATATAATCCATGTCGGCGAGGTCGATTTTAGTTTTCTTGCCTCCGATGAAAACAGAGTCTTCGCGCTCGTCGAAGTCGAGACCGCTTTCAAAATCGAAGTCCGTAACGTCGGCATGGGTGCCGTCGAAAGAGTCAATGGCGTTAATGGTCGCCTCGATGAAGTCTTTGATGCGGTTGAGCGTCAGACGGAAGGAGTTTACCGAACTTTCCAAACGTTTGAGCAGGTTAATGCTCATCAGTTTGCGGATGCCTCGCTCACGTCCTTTACGCGATAGGTTGCTCACCGAACCGTCAGCCTTTACGGTCATATACTTGTCGAGACGCGACTCCAAGATGAAGTCCGACGGCGTGTATATGGCGAGGTTCAACTCGGAAACAGAAACATAGATGTCGTTGAAGTTGACAGCCGTAGGTAGGTCGGTAAGTTTCGGGCGACGCGAGATTGGTTTCAATCTCGTGGGGAACTCGCCAATGTCGGTAGTATCGTAGTATTGCTGAATATGCTTTCGGCTTCGGGCGATAGTGACGCTGTCGAGCACCTCGAAGAAGTCGAAACTGAGGCTGTCAAGCAACGCCTTTGTGGTGCGCTCGTTTTCCGGGAGTTTCGACCAACGGTTGAATGCAGTCTGAGCATCGCGGAAGATGTGGTCAATCGGGGCGGAGGTGTTGAGCAACGCATCGAAACGCTCTGCATCCCCCTCGTATGCGAGTTGAAGTTGGTTGCGCAAGTCGTTGAAGCGGTTGTTTACCGGCGTAGCTGACAACATCAGCACCTTGGTTTTGACACCTGCGCGGATAACTTTGTTCATCAACTGCAAGTAGCGGTTCTCACGCGGATTCTCGTCGTTCTCGTCGGTGGTGACTTTGCCTCCGTTGCGGAAGTTATGGCTTTCGTCAATCACGACAAGGTCGTAATTGCCCCAGTTGATGTGTTCGAGGTCGAGGCCGTTGCTTGTGCCGGATGTGCGCGACAGGTCAGTATGATAAAGAATATCATAACGCAGACGGTCGGCAACAAGCGGATTGTTGACGTAGTTACTGCGATATGTTACCCAGTTGTCGTGCAGTTTCTTCGGGCATAATACGAGGACGGACTTGTTGCGGTTCTCATAATACTTTATGACCGAAAGAGCAGTGTATGTCTTGCCGAGACCTACGGAGTCGGCAAGGATGCAACCGTTGTATTTCTCCAACTTATTGATAATGGCGAGAGCTGCATCACGTTGGAAGTTGTAGAGCTTGTTCCAGATGACACTCGACTTGAAGCCGGTGGCTTCATTGGGCAGCACATCTTCCGAAATATCTTCGAGAAATTCGCTGAAGATATTGTATAGCGTCACGAAGTATATAAACTCAGGCGAGTTCTCTTTGTAGGCGTTGGCGATGCCGTCGAGGACTACATCGGTAACTGTTTGCAGACGCTCGCCATCGTTCCATATCTGATTGAAAAGGTCGATGTAGTTCTGTGTGAACGGAGCCTCCATCTTGGATATGGCGGTGGCGATGTTATTTCCCTGCTCGCAGCCGAGTTCCACGGTCGTAAATCCGTTGAGCGGATTGTAGACAACATCATCAACAGTCGCAAACGCCGGCATACCTGCATTTGTGCGGTTGGATTTGAAGCAACATTTGCGCCTAATCCAGTCGGCGCACTCTTTGGCGACGGCTTTCAGCGAGAGTTCGTTGCGGAGTTTAATCTCGAAGTCCGAGCCGTAGAGGTCGCGCTCGCGATTGAGGCGCGGAATATAAAACTCCCGCTGTTGCTTATCGAACTTCTCGGTAATGAAGGCCGGAGAGGTGAAGATGAAGCGCAGCTCGTCGATGCCCTCCAACTGTTCTTTCAGTTCCTGATAAGCGTAAATGGAGAAGCAAGACGCAGCAATAGCTACCTTAGAGCCGGGCTTTAAGGTTGCGACTAAATCGCTTTTGAGCGTTTTGTTTACATTGTCTATAAAATCCATTTTAGAGTATGTCAGATTCTGAAGTATATAATTATGCAAAGGTAGCAAAAATTCCGCTAACATTCACTAAATTAGAGCTGAAAGTTATCGACAAGCGGAGATTTTCGCGCGAATTAACAAGCAAAGGCAAGCAAAAATTGTGCCTACCTTAGCTAAATTTTCAGATTATACCTGCTGTTGGCAATGTAAAGCTATCGTGATAGGGGAACTTTTCACAGCCTATATACAGCGTGTCAAACGCATCAGTACCATCAGTACGATGCTCCAATAAATCCTCCTCACTCTCCGCGAGTTTCTCGCCGGACTTATCCTTGCGGAAGCCGTTGCGTCCGCGGCTGACACCGGCTGACTGGATGGCGAGTATTAAATCCTCGTTGTTGGAGCGGTTGAAGAACGGCATCAGGCGTTGCTTACCTGCGAAGCCTTGGTTGATGAGCAGGTACTTCTCATCGTGTCGCATCGGGTTTCCGAGGTACACGGCTTCGCAACGCCAGCCCTGACGCTCAAACTCATGGACGACTACCCAACGGAAATCCTGCTCGTTGACGGCATAGTTCGAGCCGAGTGCGGTAGCATCGTAATAATAGACCACGGTCTTGTTGCGATGCTCCGCATAATAACGGCAGAAGTCCTCGACGAGTGCCGGAATCTTACGCTCGAACTTGACGTAGAACGACTTTATGACATTGAGGCGGCGGTCGCGGGGCTGACCTGCGACAATCCAGTTGATGTTGGCGTTGTAGTCCATGCCGATGCAGATGGGCGCGTCCGGGTCAACGTCCTTGTCGGCGCGAGCGTCGAGCGTCGAGAAGTCATAATCATAGCCGAGGGTATCGAGGTACTGATTATCGTTGGCATCGTACTTGTGCCCCTCACGCATTGAGGAATAGAAACCGTCCTTTGCAATTCCGATCCTCTGACAAAGGATAGAGGTTTGGAAGGTCAAAGGTGTAAGGTCTCGCTTCATCTGCTTGATGTAGTTCTCGCCGAGAAGCTGCAAGTTTTCGATAGAGGAATACTCGCGGTAGTAGACAGCGACGGAGCGCATCTTATTGAGGTCGCGGTCAAGGCGGCGCAGGTAGCCTTTCAGGTAATCCGGTACCGTCGCACCTTTGGCGTTGAGGGAGCGTATGCGTTCCTTGATACGCCATATCTCGTAGACCGTGGCCTCGATAGTCTTTATCAGTTCCACGTCCATTTTGTCGCGGTAGTGCAAGAACCACGAACCTTTCTGCGTCTGCGGCATATCGCTCAATATCATAATTGAGTGATTGAAGGAGTGCTTGCCGAAGTACGACTTGATGCCTCCGTTGGCAGGTAGTGTTTCATCTTTGAGTTTGGCGTAGTCAATAAACTTGGCTTCATCGACAAGCAGCCACGAGAGAGTGAGCGAGTTTGACGAGCCGGGGCGGTCTTGGCTGATGATTACAGCCACAGAGCCGTTGTAGAAAGATATGACGTGTTCATAATCTTTCGGGTCGATGATGGGCTGACGGAACGACTTGGGCGGTTTCTTACCGACCACATAGTGCAGCCCCTCGACATAGCCCCAGCGTTTCCACGCGGCGAGCAGACCGGGGATTGTGTTAGTCAATCCATGTTTGAAGGTAGGCACGACGATACCACCTGTCGAGCCGGGCATACGCTGCATATTGCGCAGAACGAACGGAGCAGCGATGCTGTCCGTCTTGCCGGTTCGTCGCCCTGCGACAATAACGGTAGTGTTTGCGCCTATCAACTGAGTAAGCAACTGCGGTTTATTGAAGTATATCTTCTTCTCGGCCATTGTCGGGTTCTGTATCTTGTTGCTGAGGGTCAGGGAAAAGCGAGTCCAGTTCGAGGTCGACTTCCTCGAACTCCACATCCTCAATGTCGATGGTTTCTGCCCGGTACTTCGCAATCATGGCCGAGATTTTGTCGGCTATATTGGGGATAGGCTCAATGCCGAGGACGCGCGGATCATCAGTAGCCGTGAACGGCTGAACGAGGATTTGGTCGAGCGGTATTGCCTGTTCGTCTTCAAGGTCAACGCGGTTGAGTTTGCCGTAGGCAGTGGCGGCGCGTTCCATCGTCTTGCTGTCCTTACGCTTCTCGGCCATCTTGTATGTGGCGATAAGCATTTCATTGGTGCGCCAACGGTGGAAGTCTCGCGAGGCTGAGCCGAGCATGGGAAGCAACGACTTCACCACGGCAAGGTCGGAATACGCCGTTGTGCGGTGTATGCCGTGGCGTTGGCACACCTCGGCGACAAACTCGCGGTCTGTGCCGTCGGGGTTGGCGATGAACCAGTTATACATCTCGCGGACGCGCATCACTTTATCGACCATTTGGCCGGGATAACGCTCGCGCAACTCTACCTCTTTGGTAAAGAGTTCAGCGCGGCAAACTTCTATGGCGTTGGGGTATGACATAAAAACGACTTATGTACCGCGAAGATACATAAGCCGTTTTATGTTGTAAAAGACGAACTTTGTAATATTCTATAATTCTGAATAGGAATCAAGTTTCTCTTCTAATGCTAATTTGTTATTCTCATAGGTAATTACAACAAAAGAATCATCATCTTTTGAATTGTACAAAAGTTTAAGCGAAGTATTGTTGTCATCAAATGTTGCAAAACTTTTTCCATATACCGTAAGATCCTCCTCTTTTAAGTAATTTAAATACTTACGATGCAGATCCGCATTAAGACTATTAAATGTTTCTTTTGCATCCAAAGATTCCGAATTAGAAAAAATAATTCGTGCTAATACCCCTTTATAAAACTTGAAAGAAGCAAAATTCCAACGGTAACCACCAAAACTAAAAATGTTATTATAGCATAAAATTACATTCTGGTCTTGTTGCCCAATATTAAGGCCTTTTCTTTTTATCTCATATTCCACTTGTTGTCTATTACTTATTCCTAATTTAAGGCTCCAAATTGAATTGGTAATTTGCCCATATGACAAAACACACAGTATTAATGAGATAAAAAACAATATTGCTCTTTTCGGCTTGACTCCTCTTCTCATATATTTCAAATTTTGAGCAAAGTTAGCAAAAATCTTGCTATTCGTCGTCTTCCATATCCAATAAATTGCGGTGGGCGTTCTCGATAGCGAGCGGTGAGCCTACCTGAGCAAGCATCATTTCCTGGGAATGGAGCTTGACCTTAGAGGCGGCTTTGCCTCGGCGGTAGGCTTTCGACACGTCCGAACTGCGGTCGGCGATGTCCTCGCGCAGCACATCAGCCGGAATATCGAGTATTACGGCCATGTCGCTAATTTTGAGGTAGATCGAGGCGAATTTTTCAATCTGCTGCAAGTCGTTCTCTGAATAAGTCATGGAGGGGTACGCTGTGATTGGTTATTAAATCGTTGACCTGCGCGTGGAGATTTGCGAAAATCTCCGGCGAGGTCGAGATGAAAGCGGACTCGTGGCGGTTGCCGCGAGTGAGGTTTTGCGAGGTGATAACGCTGACAGTGTCGCCGCGCTCGGATTTCACCAACAAAATCTTGCTGTGGTTGTCAGCAAGATAGGTGCGCTCGATAACTTGCGTGATGAACGCCCATAGTTTGAGCGTCTTGTTGGTAGCCTTGTGGTCGAGCACAAGGTTAATCCGGGTTACGCGCTTATCCTTTGTAATGAAGAATAAGCGGCGAAGAAACTCCTCGGAGATTGAGAAGGAAGTCTGCCAGACTTCGGCCACACCGACTTGGCCTAAAATCCATTCGAGGATGTCGGCCACCTGCACGGCATTTGAAAGGTAAGCCTGAAACGGCGTCTCTTTCAACGGACGAAGGATTTGGTCAATGTTGGCAGTCCTTTTCATTTCTTTGCAGACTTCTTGCTACCGGCGGCGGAGCGTTTGGCTTTTGCAGATCGCGAGGGCGAGGCCTCGGAGCCGGGGGCTACATAGTGGTCGTAAGTCTGCCAGTTGGCATGGAGTTTCTTGTCGAGCGATATAAGTTCTTTGAGGAACGGGTAACGCTCGGAGTCCGGACAGGTCGCGTTTTCAAGCGAGAGCGAGCGGAGGCGCAGATGCAGCTCGCGCATACGTTGGAGAAGCGAAAGGTTCTCAACGTATTTCGCCTTAATGTCGTCAGGCAAAGAGTCGTGGTCGGCTCGCTTTCCTTTCTGCGGTTGCTTATCGGCTTCGGCGGCAAGCGGAATATGGTCAGCAACAATCTGTTCGACTTGTGCCGACATTTCCTCGACTTGGGCGTGTGTCAACGCTTGAACACGGAAATTGTAATATTTCTGAAGCTGATACTCCACCACATCGTGGCGGCGGTCAAGTTGAGCAACGATGTTGCGATACATGATTTGATTGCCGGAGAGTTTCAGCAGATAGAGTGCGCCTACGGTGTAGTCGCGCTCCGCTTCGGGCGTTTCAAGCCATTTCTTTATGAGTTCGGTAAATTTGTGATCCATTTGAAGGGTCAAAATTATTTTGGCCGCAGGGGTCAAAGTTTATTATTTATTCCGGTGAAAAACACGAGGTTTTTGCCGAGTGGAAGAAGCAGCTCGCGCATTGAAATCATCGTGGCACCGGTGGTAACGAAGTCATCAAAGACGATGATGTTGGCTTCGGTCGGCGGTGTCTTGCCAAAGGTAAAGACAGCCCCGACACGATGCTTGCTGTGGCACTCGGCAAGGTCTTCATAGAACGGTATGCCGAGCAATTCGGCAAGACGAGCGGAAATGAGCGAAGCGAAGTTCCGGGTCTTGTGTCGACGCTTGGGCGAGGTAACGATGCACCAGTCGCCTGACGAAAGCGAGTGACCGAGGATTTGCCGGATAAGGGTGTTCATACCCTCGGCAAATTTCTCCACCATTTCGGGGTCGCCCTTAATGTCGGTCAAGGTTCTGCCGTAGACCGACTTTTTCCAAAGCGATATGATGCCGAACTGCGGATTGCGGTATGAAATTCGCACCTTGTTAGGGGCGAAGTCGCAGCGAGCTTCTGCCTGTTGCACGTCTTTCCATGCCGCACGTTTTTTCTCGGCGAAAAGGTCTTTGGACTTGTCTGTAACAAAAGAGCCGTCGAGGTCGGGAACGTCGAGCGAAGGCACTTCGATGTCGTCCAACATCTCGTCCAACGCTATTGCTCCTTTCCTGACGGCTCTATTATCCATAGTGTCGGCAATCAAGCGTTGGCAGGTTTAGCCATAGTCGGGTCGCAGTACACAAGACCATCTTCCGTTTCGAGCGTACCGATGTAGAAGGGCGCAGGCACTTCGTCGGTAGCCTCGACGGAGATTGTGGTCGAGGTGGTGCCGGTGGCACCCTGACCCAAATCCTGTGCGACAGTCGCCTTGGTCTGCCACTTGTCGTTACCGAGGACTCGGAAGTTACCTTTCATATCCTCGACAAGAAACACGTTGTCGGTGTTGTTGATATAGGCAGCGGCTGCTGACGCCTCAGCACCGACTCCGGGGTGAACGGCAGTGAGCTTGTTGAGCTGCGTCTGCGAGGGCAGTTCGCCCTGAGCCTCGGAGGTCAACTGCGACTTGTCGGGAAGTATGTCGATATAGAGCCACTTCATATCGGCAAGCAGAGCAAAGTCGCCTTGCAGTATCGACGATGTCGGGCGACCGAGTTCATCGCGAGGGAGCTGTGGAAAGGCAACGATGTTGCTTTTCGCTGAATAGTAGATGCGGCGTTTCACACCGGGAAGCTCGGGAGTGCCTTGGCACCAACCGAGCGACTTTTGTATTGAGGTACATTTCTTAGCCATAGCGATGAAATTTAGACGGTTATTTCAATGGTCTTGAAACGGCGCTTGTCGAGCGTTTCAAACTGCACGCCGAAGAACATCGTGGCGATGTACGACAGGATGAAGGGAGCATACTCCTTCACCATGACGTTCTCGACGTCGCCCATCTGGTCGTAGCCCACGAGCATATTGCCTTTGGTGGTAACGTGCATGAACTTCGACCCGGCCTTGTTGTAGAGGGGGCAGAACTTCAACTTGCCGTTCGACCCCTCGACGGCACCCTGTCCGTACTGGGTGTTGTAAGGAATGCCCCCGTGAGTTAGCAGGTAGCCTTCGTTGTACTTGTCGACGAAGTCCTGCGAGCAATACAGGTAGAGATCCTGCGAGCGCAGACGAGGGTCGAGCGAGAAAAGAATCTCCTTAGCGATGTCAACGGCGTTGGCCGGAGTAATCGCGTCGGTGAACTTCATGTAGTTGCCCTCCTCGGCGGCGATGGTTCCGGCGGCGATTTCCTTTTCGGTGATGGTGTCGAAGCCGTCGAACAGGTCGGCGGTGGTGTCACCGGCGGCGTTGCGTCTGCCGTTCCACACTGCATCGTTCAGATGCTCGGAGAGATTCTTGGCGATACGGGCGAGGACGTGGCGGGCGGTCGGCGTGGTCATCTGACCGTCGCCCTTTGTGGCACCTGTGCCGAGCAAAGTAGAGATAGCCGAGTTTGGCTCGAAGTTGGCGACAACGGAGCCAAAGTAGGTTTCGAGGTCGCGGAACTCGATGCCGAGGTTGTAGTCCACGGCACGTTGCGGATTGTAGGGAGCGAACTGTGCGTCACCTGTGAGGTTGCCGACGCGCTCCTTGTATCGGATACCGGGTCGACCCGTCATAAACTGGAGCGTGTCGCCGATGCCGATAATCGGGAGCATAAGGAGGTCGGGGCGATATTTGACCGCGGCTTCCTGATACTCTTGGAGAGTGAATGAAAATTTACCTGCCATTGTGGTATGGGATTTTATGGTTTATACTTCGTTGAAAAGAGCGCGGGCGGAGTTGTAGGTATCTACAAACTGCTCGACATCGTTCTTGGGGTCAGCCTTGCCGGACTGCTTGGCATCGTCCACGACTGCCGAGGTGTCCTCAGCCGGTTTCTTGTCGAGCCTGGCCTGAAGGTCGGCGATGGTTTTGTCCTTGGAGGCGATAACATCGTCTTTCTCTTTGAGGGCGTTGTCAATCTTGACAAGGTCTTCATCGGTGAGTGAGGCTTTATTGTCCGTCAGGGCAATAGCCGAGATGCCGAGAACGGCACACAGGAAAGTGTAGGTCTTATTCATTGCGGTAGTGATTGGATTGGTTGACGGTTTGAAAAAAGAGGTAAGCGCAGTGATGAACTTCCAGAAGATTGAATCGCGGTCGGCTTCAGACAGCGGAATGTTCGGGATAGGCATACCCTCCGAGGCCATAGCGGAAGCGAGAGCATCGGTGAGTTTGGGAGCCGGTTCATCGGCAAGGTCGGTGATTTCATCGACAAAGCCCCATTCGAGGGCTTCCTTGGCCGAGAGCCAGCCTCCGACTTTCATCAGGACGAGCAGGTCTTCGGGCTTGCGCTTGCACCGGGCGGCATAGAGTTGGGCTACATTGAGGTCGAGCTTGTCGAGGTCGGCCTTAATCTTCTCACAGTCGGCAATGAGCGTGGCGAACTGGTCGGAGTTGAGACTGCCCCACTCGAAGAAGGCCATTGAGCATTTATGCACGAGGTACATAGCCCCAGCATCCATCGAGATATGCGCTGCACCGAGGGAAGCGATGGTTGCAGCCGAGGCATTCAGCCCCACGAAGTGAACAGCGACATTGCCGTGATTGCGGAACGCCGATGAGATAGACAAGCCGGTGGCGAGAGAACCGCCGAGGCTGTCGATAAGTACATTGACACGCTTACCCTCGTTTTGGGCGAGGGTCGTGTCAACTGTCTTGCGGTCGAAGTCAGAGCCTCCGACGTAGCCTTTAAGCGAGATGTTGTATGCGGTTTTAGACATAGAAAATCATTTTGCTATGCCAAAATTACCGCTATATAATTAGCCACTAAAAGACAGAAAAATTTGGTGGAATCAAAATAATGAGATACCTTTGCACTGACAAAAAGTGTGACAAGACACAGTTTTTGTCAGTAGATATGATAATACAGCGCGACACCTATCTTCAAAAACTTATTGCCAAACGACATAATGGCAAGATTAAAATTGTAACCGGCATACGCCGATGTGGTAAATCATTTTTGTTATCAACCCTTTATGCCGGATGGCTTAAAGAGCAAGGTGTTGATAATGAACATATAATCAATATCAATCTTGAAGATAGACGTAATAAGCCATTACGTGACCCCGATGCGTTGCTTACATACATAGATTCCAAGTTGACCGATGCTAAAATGCATTATGTCATGATTGATGAGATACAGCTCGTCCCGGAATTTGAGGATGTGCTTAACAGTTATCTTAATCAGAGCAATGCGGATGTATATGTTACCGGCAGTAATGCCCGTTTTTTGTCAAAACAAGTAAGAACCGAGTTTGCCGGACGTGGTGAAGAAGTGAGATTGCATCCACTGTCTTTCAGAGAATTTATCTCGACAACAAATGCGAATCAGGCCGATGCGCTGCGCGACTATATGATTTACGGAGGGTTGCCGCAAGTTGTTGAAAAGGAAACACATGAAGAAAAGGTAGAGATGCTGAAGGCATTATTTGAAAATACCTATATCAGCGATATTGTAAAACGCTATAAGATTAAGAACACCGAAGTTCTTGACGAACTTCTCAATATACTTGCTTCTTCTATCGGAGGACTTACAAATGCAACGAAACTCGCCAATACCTTTGAAAGTGTGAAGCATGAAAAGGTAAGTCGCAACACCATAGTCAATTATCTTGAATATATCTGTGACTCTTTTTTGATGGAAAAAGCAAGCAGGTACGATATTAAAGGGAAACGGTATATTGACAGCCCTTATAAATACTACTTCACAGATTGTGGGTTGCGGAATATGCGTCTGAATTTCAGACAAGTTGAATATACACATCTTTTGGAAAATGTAATCTTCAATGAGCTGATAGCACGAGGATTCAGTGTGGATGTCGGAGTCGTGCCAAAGCAGATGCGAAATGAGAATGGCGAGCGTGGCAGACAATATCTCGAAGTGGATTTTGTCTGTAACCAAGGCAGTAAGCGGTACTATATTCAGTCAGCTTATAGAATGATTGATGAAGAAAAGGTCAAACAGGAAGAAGCATCTTTAAGAAACATAGATGATTCATTCAAGAAAATCATAATATTGGGAGAATACACTCCTGTTTTGCATAATGAATCCGGGATAACCATTATAAGCATCTATGATTTTCTTTTGAAAGAAAACTCATTGGAACTATAAACAGCGGGAGCCGCTCTTGCGAGCGACTCCCGAAGCCGTTGGGTCAGGGGTCAGAGGCGGCGGAACACATGATTGTGTGCGCCCATGTTGTAGTCCCACATGAACAGGTCGCGAGCGAAGGCGGCATAATCGAAGTAATTGGCAAGACTGCCCATTGACTTTTCAATGTCGTAGCAATCCTCTACGATGCTACGGGCGAAGTCCTCTTCGCTGTCCCATTCTCCGCAGTAGGCTTCATCGAAGTTGTCGAAGTCGTCGTAATACTCCATATAGTCATCGACGGCCTCGTCGCCGTGCTTGTCGCACATTTCCGAGTATTCGAGGATATGGTTGAAATCGTCCTCGTCCATGAAGCCCTCGTTGTACCACTGCCGGGGGAAGCACTCGAAGTCCTGAGCCATCAGCTCCGGGTCTTCCTCGTCGGCGTGGATAGCCTTGCAGAAATTGATAAACTCGTCGTAGTCGTCGAAGCTGCTGAGGTCAATCCACAGGCCGCAGAGCGAGCCGTCGTTGTACTTGCCGTAAGTACCGACGTAGACAGAGGGTTCGCCGTCGCAGCTGCTCTTGTGGTCGGCGATGGCATCTTCGAGTTCGGGGACAGTGAAGTCCAGTTCGTGGAGTCGGTTCACGACTCTTGGAGTGATGTTGAGTTCTCCGAATTGTAATCTCATTGCAGTTGAAATTAGAGGGTTTAACGTATGGTTCATTGTTTTTTGTTTTACGCTGCCCGAAAGGTACCTCCACGGCGGAAATGGTATTAGACAAGGTTTTGTGCGCAAAAAGTTTAGCTGCAACGGAGCGAAGCGTGAAGAACTTTTTTCGTCAAACACGGAGTGCCTGACCTTGGCGTTTCGCAGGGAGGTAATAACTTTGCGGGGTAAAACAAGACGATGAGCCGGGAGTGTTACCCGAAAAATGGAAACGGAGATGAAAGATGAAAAGCAGGGAATGAGGCTCACGGAGAGCGTTGTGCCGCCACGATAGGACGGAACGACTGACCCCGACCGACGATGCCGGAGCAACAAGAGCAGCGCAGACGGCATAGAGAACACCTGTCAATGTGGGTACTTACGAATATGGCAAGTACAATGGCGGCGGTGCCGTCCGTGGCTTGACCGTTGCGGCTCGATGCGCGACACCAATCCCTGCAAGGCTCACGCTGATGGGCATCCCCGATAAAGAGCCGATGGTTCAGATACAGACTTTGAGAGCTGCCTCCGGCTACCACTGACAAACCGAGGGCGGCATAGACGAGGCGACGAATATTCAGCCATAGTGCGACAGGCTCAGCACGAGCCGAAAATCCGATGGCCGGAGTATTACAGACTTGACACCCGAAGGGCTACTGCGGAGAACGGGACACTTGCCTAACATCAAAGAGAGGTGCTACAACGAGATATTGGAACAATGGGCGGACTTGCCGCTTCGATAATGCAGCCGTCCTGTTTATGGGGCTGCAACTTAGGCGCACCCGTGTACCGCCACCGCTGACCGCAGTTCCTGACCCGACGCAGGGTGTCGCTCGCAAGTGTGGCTCTCGCTTACCTTATATATAATATAGCCTTTCCGCTTACCGCTGAAAAACGAAAACCGCCGATCCTCACGGACAAGCGGTTTCCTAACTTCAAAATCTGTGTATGACCTGATGGGCTGTTATATGATGCACGGCACCATCGACTTGATGCTGACGTGTTTTATTTCGTAGGCATATCCGGCGGCATCGCCCGACGGTATGCCGGTCTGCTGCTGACACTCCACAATGGGATGCGGATGCTCGAGCGAGCCGATAAGATAGCTTTGATTGTTTACATCGGTAACGACAAAACCGAGAACGGCAGACCGGGGAAGTATCTCGCTTGTCAGGAACTTCAAGGTGGCGGTGTCCTCGTACCCGGCACCGTCTTTCTTGGTCTGACATTCGCAGGTCGGCTCGTCAAAGAACGATATGGGGTGAACATCCGTGAGGACGGCTACCTGCATACCGCAGATAGCGGAGAGGTCAACGCGCCTCGGCAGGTGTCGGCAATCGACCCAGCCGATAGCCTTAATTCCGGGTAGTATTTGAGTGGATGTTCGCATTATAGCATAAATAGCATAATTGAAAATTTGCGGTGCTGAAATCAATGAAATTTTTTTCGAGAATACTGTTTTTTTGAGCGTTCTCGGTGGAGATATTCATTTCTTTGCCGCTGATAACGCTTTGCAATGGCATTCCAGTTCTTCTCCGAAGCCTCTATGCCGTGCTTCTCCATAAATGCGTAAATGAGATAGTCTTGGCGTTTGCCGATCTTACCGAATTGATGCAAGTCTTCCCACAACTGGACATCGAAACGTTCACGGATGATGTTCAGCAGAGAAGAAAGAGCGTGTTTCGGAAGAAAATTGTAGGTTTCCGCCGGGCGATTGCGGAACGTAGGAATGGCGATGGCCGTTTTGCCGTCGCCCGATTCCGGCAACTGTCCTATTGGACGTTTGGCAAGATAGGTTTGCAGAAGTTTACTCTCTACCGAACCTCGAAGAAGATGCACCGGCACCTCGCCCCCTTGTTCGTGAATGAACCATTGGGCGAGGTAATCTTCGAGTGGTAAGTAGATGCAAATGTTGCTCATAATCTGCTGTAATTCTTATGCAAAGATACTGATATTCAGTGGTATTACCTATTTCCAAAGAGGGATATAGCGTGACTTCGGGGGACGCGATTTGCAGATTTTCAGCCTCGGCAAAGAAGTGAAAATATATGGAAGCAATATATTTGGAGGGGTGACAGCGTTGACACCGTAGACAGCGAGTCTGTCGAAGTCAAAATGCGATGCGTAAAGCAGTTCTATTACAATACTTTATCTCTTTTTGAAAGAAAAATAAGATAAGTATAGATAGGGCAGAAAAGTGTCAACGCTTGTCTCCCGAAATTTTCGGATTTCCGAAAATGACTACCAGTGTCAACGATTGTCAACGCTGTATATTTTCATAAGTCGTTGATAGCCAAAGAGTGCTTTGTTGTCAACGGTGACTTTCCGAAAATATACGCTTTTGCTTTCCTCACCTTTGCTTTTGGAAAATAAAAAGGCCAACCTTTGGAGTTGACCTTAGAGTAAAGAATGAGGTTTAATAATGTCAGAACGGCACTTCTTCGTTGCTTGGAGCATCGAAAAGAGAGCGAGGAACTTGCTCTTGCTGCTGTGGTTGCTGTTCCGGTGCGGCAGGTTCTGCGTCCTCTGCAAGTTCCTCCGATTCGGAGATAACCTCGGTTTCGAGGTTCAGCCCGAACTCCGCTTTGAGCATGGCATAGTTGAAACACATCGCCTTGGGGCGGTTTACTTTCAACTTGCGCACCGATGAACCGTTCACGGTCTCAAAGGTGTAGTCCGGCTGTCCGTTGGCGAGCAGAATAGTGAACCGGTCCTGTTTCAGACCGAGGAACGACGGATGCGAGCGGAGATAGGAAAGCATTGTACTCCAGTTGCTGCGGTTGGCGGTGGCGTTAGCCGAGCTGCGACCATTGAACAGACCGGCCACGGCTGCGCTGTTCAAGTATAACACGGGAGTAGCTTCCGGGAACACCATATCCTCTTTCATTGTTGTACTGCGGAAAGTGCGGTGCCACTTGATGCGGAAATGAGCCTTGTCGATGGCGCGGCCTTGTGTGTGGAAGCCTTGCAGAGCTTCCCAGAAGTCGCCCATCTCCGAACTTTCCTGTGCCGTCTCGTTCTGCAAGCGCATACCGGCCACGGCAACCGTGAGCAGGTCGTTGTAGCTGAACGGAAGCGACAGCACCGATTCGAGGGTGCGGAAAGCGGCAAGTGGTATAATCCAGTTGCCGAAGATACGGTCGTGTATTTTCTCGCCCTCGATTATTTTGGAAAGTTCCGATTTTGTCAGTGTGTATGCACTGGAAAAATTCTTCTCGAATAGCTGACGGTTCTTCAGTACTTCGATAGTAATGTGGGTGTTTCCCAACGAACACATGGCTACAAGATCCTCGTAAGCATCGCGCTCCGGCTTGGAGAAAGAGGTTTTGGAGAAAGCGAGGAACAACACACGGGTAAATAGTGCCATGTCCTGTGTCGGCTTATCCTGGCCGCAAAGGGCAATGCCGGTGGAGATGATGGTCTGCGCCGCCATTCCGTCGGTGTTCTGATTCTTCTTTGTTTGGCCGCCGCCACCCCACAAGCCTTTGAGGTATGCGATTTTTCGTATATCAAGGTCGTTCTTATACTCGTCGAACACGACAAGCGAATTGACCGCCTGACTGACGCGGTCATTCATAGCCGGAACGGAGGTAACACCGAGGTTCGGTGGGTCGACGCTGTGGATAAAGAACGACTGGAGAGAGGTGGCAAGCGTTGTCTTGCCCGTACCTTTCTCACCGAAAAGGTTTAGGATTGGGAAATGGCGAGTGCGACTGAACACAACATCGCGGAAAAGCGTGGCGAGCAGGTAACAGAAAGCTATTTTTGCGTTGTCACCAAACACTTTGACAAGCTGCGCGGCAAAGTCATAGAGTTTGATGCCGCTGCGGTTTTCGTGGATAAACAGCCTCTCGAACTGGTATATTTCCGGATTATTCTCGTACATTTTTGAAGTGGCCGGAATATAGAAAGATTTTTCCGGGGCGGTTTCCACGATGCCGAGTTCATCGACGGCAAGGAAACGCTCACCGTTAAAAATGCCGTTGCCAAAAGCAAAGAAGCCGTTGATGGCATTCCAGCCCATCTTGCGGATGCGCTCGGCAGAACGTGTGCCACGATACAGATATTCCTTTACGTTGTTGAGTTTGTCTATCTTGGCTCTCCAAATATAGTTACCGACAGAACCGACGCGCTGCTGAAACGTAGTGAGCGAGCAAAGCTCCGATTCGCGGAACTCTATATCTACTTTCTCGTTGAACTTGTTTACCATACGGAACAGACGTGTGCCGTTGGTTTCGTCCTTGATATGATAGAGAGATTCGAGAATGAAGTTGGAGAGCCTGATAGCCTCTCCCTCGTCGTCGTAAGTATAGAAGCAGTTGTCAATGATATTGAGATTGCACCGGCGCAGAAGTTCTTTTCTGCGCTCGGCTTCAGATTCAGGTGCTTTTGCTGCGGCTTTCAGCCGGGCTTCCCCTTTGGCGGTGCTGATCGCTCCTTTCCATAGCCGGGTCGTGCCGTGCAGTTTGGAAAGGGCGGCAATATATTCATCAGCGATGTTCTGTTCCTTGACATGGCGCAACAGGTCTGCAATTTCTGAAATAATTGTGCGCTCCTCGGCTATCGAGAAAGCCACAGAGAATTTTTTCTCGGCGAGCCAGAGAATAAACGGCTTTTCGGGAATTGAAGCATATATCTCCGGCGAGAGAATATACTCGTCGGCATCGTTCTTGTGAAGTATGGTTGTGCCATCCTCCATAGTTTCTTCGTTGAAAGGAAGTTCTCGGACGGTCACATCGAAGCCCCTGCGCACGGCTTCCGCTCCGTTAGTCATAACGGCTTTGAAGCCGGGGCCGAATGGTTCTTTGTCGGGTGGGTCGGAATCCGGGATAAAGCAGACCGACTGAGTAAGTTTGCTCAGTTGGTCGAACTGGGGTGCGCTCCACGATGTACCGAGGGTGGCGACGGTGTTTTCCAAACCGATGGACTGGAGGCGCAGTACATCAGGCGCACCCTCGACAATGTTGTAAAACAAGGCATCACGACAACGCCTTGCCTTGTCGATGCCGAAGATGGTTTCCCCTTTGGTAAATATGAGGGAGTTTGACGAGTTGACATATTTACCCACCTGGTCTGCCTTTGCATCACCGAGGTAGCGGCCTGTAAAAGCGATAACACGCCCGAAACGGTCGCGAATAGGGATGATAAGGCGGTTGCGGAACAGCGTGTAGATGTGTCCGCTCTTTTCATCCTTACGGTAGATGCCGGATTGCAAGAGCAGATCTTCGGAGATAGTTTTGCGCTTGCAGTATTCGGCAAGCAGTCTGCCGTTCTTCGGGGCAAGACCTATGCCGCAGGTGGTGCAAAATTCTTCATTCCAACGATTGTAGGCATACTCACGGGCAGTTCGTGCCTCGTCGTTCACCTCTACCCGGAGTTGGTCGATGAAGAATTGATGCACGTTGGCCACGGCAATCAGGACAGCCTCGCGCTGCTTTGCCACTTCTCGTTGCTCGTCGGTCTTTTCGCTCTTTGTGTATTCGATGCAGATATTATTGGCTTTGGCGATGGCTTCGACTGCCCCGGAAAAGTCCAGCCCCTCTATCTCCATATAGAACTTGATGCCGTCGCCTCCACGGTGGCAGCTGTGGCAGTACCACATATTCTTACCGGGAGTGATGGAGAAAGAGGGGGTGCGTTCCTGATGAAAGGGACATGAGGCGAACCACGTTGAGCCTCGCCTTCGGAATTGCAGACCGTAGGACTTCAGGACATCTTCGATGGGCAGATCTCTTACCGCGTCTATTGTTTTGTCGCTAATCATAATTTGGTGACTTTATCCCAGCAGTCGAGAATAGACTGGCCAGTGTATTTCAGTCTGCGCGGATTGTTGTTGCATGGGGATATAAGACCGTTGCGGCGCAGTTTACGCAGGGTCTTATGGCAGATGCCAAGTTCGGCACAAGTCCGCTTAACTGAAAATACACCTTTGGGGTCACACGTTGGACGAAATTCTGTCATGGTGCCACCTCCTTTTCTGCCGAAATCTTCTCCGAGAAGATATGCTCTCCCGATTCATGTTCTATAATCTGCTTGCCACGTTCTGGAATCCGGCAAGCCATACACTTCCAGTTGAAGAATGTCTGTCGCTTTACCCCGGCTTTCTTCACTACCGACGTAACGAACTCGACCCTCTCACGATAGGTGAGGGTGTCGAGGTAGGCGTTGAGCTGTGCAGCCTCCATGTGTTTGATTTCATTGGTGGTTGCAGTATGACGTATAGCGTCCATAGGCTTCAGTCTTAGATGCGTTTAGAGAGCTTCAACAAATCCGCACCCAGAAACTCGGTGCGGTTGTTGACAACTCGGAGGTGAGGATGTAAACGCTGAGACTTCGCCCAACGCCATATTGTTGAGCGGTGAACGCCGAAGAAGTCTGCTGCCTCCTGTACGGTGTAATACTTTTTAGGGTCTATTTCTGTTGCGCTTTTATTTTCTTGCATAGTTTTACTTGATTTAGGAAAGTGAAACTTACTTTACACGCGCAACCTTTACAACTCGCTCGTCAGGGTGCGTAGATGTACGGTATTTGCGTCCGTTGGAAAGTCCAACTTGTGAAGCATAGGCTCTGACGTTGACGGTTTTTTCTATCGGTATAGAAATAATCTCACCAACGTTCATGCTTAAAATTACCTCTCTGAGATTGGTTTTTGTCGCATTTGGTTGCATAACTCGGATTTTTTTTATACCTTTGTGGGTGCAAAGATAATAATAATTTTTGATAGTAAAGCAACACTTTCTACAAAAAGTTATTCAAACTTTGCTACAAGAACAATTAAACGGCACGAAAGATATGGCTAATCTCAAACTTATCAAGGAATTGGCGCAAATAAAGGGCATGACGATAGATCAGCTCGCTGCCAAGGCAAATGTTACCACTCAGGCCATACATTTGATGGGTCGGAGTGGAAAAACGAAAATGGAGACGTTCGAGAAGATTGCCGAAATACTCGAAGTGCCTCCGTATGTATTCTACGATGGCAACTTCGATGTAAGGTTGTTCCGTGACTATGTGGTAAAGGGACATCACAATCCCACTTCTTTTTTTGGTCCCATCTATAACGGTGGCGATGCTCCTTTTTCGGCAAAGGATAGCGAGGCAGATTCTAAAGCCGCAAAGGAAATGGAAGAAGCACAAAAGAAGAATGAGGACTTGATTAAGGCGAAGGATGAAACCATCAGCGTACTGCAAAAACAAGTCGATGATTTACTCGCCGACAAGTCGGAGATGCGCTCGGAACTTCAGGCATTAAAGGCTGAAAATGCGGAGTTGAGAGCGCGATTAAATGAAAAATAGAAAAATCTGCAAGCAAATCTGCAAGCATACAAAAAACATAATTATTAACTCACTGAGTGTAAGGCGGTTTTAGTCAGCAAACAGAGTTCTGAAAATCCTTGTGTCCCCGGTTCGATTCCTGGTGGCACCACCAAAAACCGCTAATTCTCAATGAGTTAGCGGTTTTTATTCATCTTTACCCTTTCATGTCACCACAAAAATCGCCAAGTTCACGCTAAAGCACTGTGATATTGTAGATTATATGTGGCGGCATAGGCTCATATCTTTTCTTATGGCTGCTTAATATTTTGATAATCAGCGCGCAAATTATCACCATTCAAAATCATTCAGCATCATTCAACCCCACATCATCGCCTCTCAGCCACAGATTTTAACTATAATATAAATATAATGGTAAAAATGTGGTGACCTCCACCAAATTTTCGTCGGGTCACCATCCACAAACGTTACAATCTCATAATAATTTCGTAACTTCGTGGATGGATTGGAGTAATCCGATCCGTGACATTAAAAAAAATAAGAAGCGTTATGCTCATCTTGTAACTTGAAAACCTGAGAACCTTTCTAATTTGATGCAAGAGATAGCATAGTGGTTCTCACGCATACGGCGTGGGATGCTATCGTTATATCTGCATCATAGGCTTTCTCAGGGCCGTCAAGTTAGATTGACATAGATAGTCCGCGCTTTTGCATTTTTGAATCCACCCTGTCGGACTGATGGGCAAAAAGAATGATAACGATGGAAATGAAATTCTGTCAGAGCTGCGGAATGCCGCTCACAAATGAAATTTTCGGCACGAATGCCGATGGCTCTCCAAACGAAGATTACTGCGTCTACTGCTACAAGGATGGCAAGTTCACGCAGGATATGACTATGGAGCAGATGATAGACCACTGCGCCCAGTTCACTGATGCTATCAACAAGCAATCGGGACAGAACCTGACTAAAGAGCAGGCAAAGGAAATGATGCGCCAATTCTTCCCCCATCTTAAACGTTGGAAGAAATGATAATGATTGAGACGGAAAGACTTATCCTCAGACCCTGGCAGGAAACAGAGGCAGACACTCTGTTCAAGTATGCCAGCGATCCGGATATTGGTCCTATTGCCGGTTGGCAGCCGCATACATCCGTAGAAAACAGTCTGGAAATCATCCGGACTGTATTTTCTGCGCCGGAAACATACGCCGTCATTCTGAAAGACACAGGTGAGCCTGTAGGCAGTTGCGGCATCATGTTTGCGGATGGTCTTCACTCCGCAGCCATGAAGCCGGGCGAGGCTGAGATAGGCTATTGGATTGGCAAGCCCTATTGGGGGCAAGGTTTCATACCGGAAGCGGTCAAAGCCCTGCTGTCGAGATGTTTCAATGAGTTGGCTCTTGATGCTATATGGTGCGGATATTATGAAGGAAATAATAAATCGAAACGTGTATGTGAAAAAAACGGCTTCAAGTTCCATCATACGAACCGTGACATCCTGTCTCCTCTCGGAGACAAACGGACAGAGCATTTCTACATAATGACGAAAGAGGATTATAATGCCATACATATCCATTGAAAGCGGGCGATTGACCGCTGAACAGAAACAACAATTAATAGAACGGTAACAATAACAGCCTCCGGGATTCTTTGCAGAGCAAAGCGCTTCGCGTATTCCCATATTCCGGAACAGTTCTTCACGGTTACAATCAAAGAGTTGCCTGAAGAAAACTTCGGTATAGGAGGCCGGTCAATCGACGAGATTAAACGCAACTACAAACCATGAGTCTGACATTACGCACATATCAACCTTCGGATGCTGCGGTGATAGCATCGTGGCTTAAAAGCGAGTATCTTATGCGCCAATGGTGCGCCGACAGATATGAACATTATCCTGTCACGCCAGAAGATATGAATACATATTACGAGAGGAATATTGACGGGCAACAATCACGCGCCCTGACAATGACAGATGGCGATGATATTGTCGGGTACATCACCTTGCGCGCTCCGGCAAGTAATCCGACACAGCAACGACTGGGATTTGTCATCGTCGATGATTCAAAACGTGGTCACGGTTTAGGCAAAGCTCTTGTTTCAATGGCAGTCAAATATGCTTTTGAAACGCTTGGAGCTACAAAAGTGTCGCTCGGTGTCTTTGAAAATAATCCGTCCGCCATTCATTGCTATGAAGCCGCCGGTTTTCATCAAGTAACACTATCAGAAACCGAGAGTTACGATTGTCTGGGCGAAACGTGGAATTGTATTGAGATGGAACGATATTCAGATGTCGTGATACGTGAAATTCGATCCCACGAAATTCCATTGCTAACAGATTTTTTATATGAAGCGATATTTCAACCGGATAACAAACCGAAAATTCCGAGGACTGTCCTTCAGGAGCCGATGATATGGGCTTATGTTGATCGCTTCGGAACTCGACAGGAAGATTCCTGCCTTGTAGCATTGGTAGATGGCGTGATCGTAGGAGCCGCTTGGTCAAGAAATGGCTGTTCATACGGAAAAGTGGATGATATTACACCGGAATTGGCAATATCTTTATATCCTGAATATAGAAATAAAGGCATCGGAAGTCGCCTATTGGCATCGTTGCTGGAAACCTTGATTGAAAAGGGGGTTGGTAAAGTTTCGCTGTCTGTTGACAAGACCAATTATGCAGTAAAGATGTATCGCAAACTTGGATTTGAGATAATATCTAAACGCGAGCATGATTACCTGATGATTAAAACTTTAAAAGATTAGATTCAAATGGACAGCAGAAAGGTTTATCCAAGAACCGGTGATACACAGACAGTATATCTGAAATCAGTTGTCACGCGCCCGACAATCGAGGTCGGAGACTTCACCATCTACAATGATTTTGTGAATGATCCGCGAGACTTCGAGAAAAACAACGTACTCTATCATTATCCGATAAATAATGACAGGCTTATTATCGGTAAGTTCTGTTCGATTGCTTGCGGTGTAAAGTTCATATTCAACTGCGCAAATCACACGCTTAAATCACTTTCTACCTACACATTCCCGCTATTCTTTGAAGAATGGGATTTGCCGAAATCGGAAGTAGCCTCAGCTTGGGACAACAAAGGCGATATTGTGGTTGGCAATGATGTATGGATTGGTTATGACGCAGTCATCATGGCTGGCGTTACCATTGGTGACGGAGCGATTATCGGAACAAGAGCTGTCGTTACCAAAGATGTCGAGCCATATTCAATCGTAGGCGGAGTTCCGGCAAAAGAGATACGAAAAAGATTTACACCGGAAATTATAAAGAAACTGATGGAGATACAATGGTGGAACTGGCCCATTGAAAAAATCCGAAGCTCTATTCCGGATATACAATCCGGGAATGTAGATGCATTATAGAATATAGTTACCGAGATTGCGGATGCTTCTCTCGGTGGCTTGAGGTTAGAGTCTATGCAATATACGCCGCTTGCAGATCAGTAAGTCCACCATCGCCAACTACCGGTTGAAAGGGCTATTCGACTTCTACTCCCTCGAAGGCAAAATCCTCTACGCTGAACATGAAAAAGAAAACTATCCACACCGGAATTATCATCCTCCGTTCAGATTGTTAGCAAATGTCCTATATGAATAACTAAGTATAGTACATTTGCAATTCTTTGTGTAATATCGGGATTTCGATTGGTGATTTTGATATAATAAGCTTTATTAAACTGAGATAATACGCTTCGACAATTTGCTTATTTATTAGGATCCTACTAATTTTGCATTCATAAGAGAGAACTTTGAGAATCGGCATGTGGGATGAGCGTAAGAAACGTCCTGTGCAAAATACCCATTATGCCATAAAATATCTGTGGAGCAGATGACAGTATCCGCATCGCTCATGTATATTGTTGATAGTCATATTAATGCAGAAACAACGAACAATTCTGGTGGCGCTACTTAAAAAAGAAAGTTACACAAATGTGGCTCTCTTTTTTATTTTCCCACACGCCCTGCGACAGCCCTACGGATGCAGACGGTTAAACCGAAAGTTAGTTTTTTTGTAATATCCCTTCCTTGAGTCACATAAAATAAATTATGTAATTTGCGGACGAAATGGTGTAAATCAGACTGCATCATTGAGCAAACAATAAACTAATCAATTTTTCACAAAAAATAAAGACCAATACGATGTTTATAGCAATTCTCACCTACAAAAAGCCGCTTAAAGAGGTTGATCGTTTTCTGCAGGCTCATCGCGAATATCTTGCCGCGCATTATGCCGCCGGCCACTTCATTGCTTCCGGTCCGCAGACTCCACGTGTGGGCGGCGTGATTATGATCAAAGCCGACGAACGTGCGACTGTCGATTCCATCATAGCTCAGGATCCGTTCTACATCAACGGAATAGCCGACTATCAGATCGTACAGTTCACCCCTACATTGTTCTGCGACCCGACACTTTCAGAAATCCTATGAGCAACGAAATACTATATATCCTCCTGCCGGATTTTGCCTCGCACGAGATGGTCTATCTCATGGAGGCCATAAGCAGCGACGAGCAACAGCTAAAATCTAACCCCAAGTACATCAACCGGATAGTAGCACCGACTATGGAGCCGGTGAGCGCAATCGGCGGCTTCCGCGTTATCCCCGACTACTCATTTGCCGATATGCCCGATGATTATGCCGCTCTGATACTTATCGGGGGCTACGGATGGCTCACTCCGGAGGCCGACGCTGTCGCCCCCATCGTGAGAAAAGCGATCGCTTCGGCAAAGACCGTAGGCGCAATTTGCAACGGCGCCTCATTTATGGCGAAATACGGCTTCCTCAACAATGTGAAGCACACCGGCAACGGCATCGGGCAGCTAAAATTGTGGGGCGGCGATAATTATACCAATCCCGACGGCTATATCCATCAGCAGGCGGTAGCCGATCGGGGCATCGTCACTGCCAACGGTTCCGGCGTACTTGAATTTACCCGAGAACTTCTTCTGCTGCTCGAAAACGACTCCCCCGAACGCATCGAAATGTACTATCAGTTCAACCGTCAGGGCTTCTGCGCATTGTTCGGCGACAATTAGTATACCATGGCTTGCACAACCGATTTTATAGATTTCGTCTGCGACACACTCGCTCCATTAGGCGAGGTGAGCTCCCGCAAAATGATGGGCGACTACGTCATATATGTAAATAATAAATGTGTGATAACGGCCTGCAACAACACGGCATATATCAAAAAACTGCCGTGTATCGACACTCTGATGGCCGATGCAGAGACCGGTTGCGCCTACGAAGGCGCGAAAGAGGGCTATATACTCGATTTTCACGACCGCCAAAAAACCTTGCAGGTTATACAAACCCTATGGGAAGCCCTGCCCTTCCCCAAATCCAGAAAAAAACAATCCTAACGGATGAATCTGTCTTTACAACCCGACGAAATATTCGAAATAAAAACCGACAGCATGAACCCGAAAGTTTTCACCGGCCGCACTCGCGATAACAATCTCATTCATCCCCGCGTCTCCGGTCGGCCCGGCGTTGTTAAAGATTTCCGGCCGGAAACGATGTCGATTATATGAGCCATCATGTCGGGATTGTCAATCACCAGAATATGGAGCCGTTTACGTGTACGCGTCACAATCTGATAGAACATATTTCTTTGTGAATACACCTTGTCGGCTCGTCCTTTGGTCGCAAGCTTGTCGTTTTCATCATAGCAGAAATGGCTGTCGATAACCGCTACGACATCATCAAATTCCTGCCCGATAACCTGATGAGCGCTTTCGCTTTCTATATTATAATCCTCATAGTCGAACCTCGAATATAATCCGGGAGTATAGGTAGGCACTTTCCAACCTCGAGAAGCATACATTTTCAGAACTTCCTTCGCTTCATCGACGGTTCTGCTGTACGATGCCGAAACATGCGGAAAATCCGTCACAAAGCTCCGATAGTTATGTTTCATTACATGGCGTATAAACTCGGCTATCTCCTTGTTGGTCCGTATCTTTTCAGTGAGCCTGTACACATTGGATCCGCATAGAGCCTCTATCCGTTTCGACTGTTCCCATCTTATTTCATCATGGCTCAGGCACTGCCCTTCGTCATAGGAAAAAATACACATTTTGTCAGCCGGCCCTACATTGGCAAGCAATTTACTCAGTTGTACCGGATAGATGCGCTGGGCTTCATCTACAATTATGATGTCATAGCTGCCCGCTGTATCCCCTACTCCGTAGCGGGTGCATTTAATCTCCCAGCCATAATCATTTATGAGAATCACATGCCCGTTGTTCAGCTTGGCACAATGCAGTATCAGCACTTGGTAGCCACGCGCCTTCAGATCAGAGGCAATATCATAGACCAACAATGTCTTTCCGGTACCTGGCCGCCCCGTCACTGCCATATACTTCGATCTGCGGCATTCGACAGAAGCGACTATCGCATTCCGGATCTCTTCCTGGTGCTTTGTCAGGAAATAACACCCCTGTACAAATGCCTTGGTCGAATTGAACGGCGAAACCAGATAATTCGTCGGATCAAAAAGGCTGTCGATATCGGCAATCTCCATATATACCTGGCTCCTGAGCGTATTCACTAAATGACCGACATCGCATTCTTCCACCCTATTGCCGTCCCACCTGTACATAGTGGCGCTATCGCACACAAACGTGTAAAAATGCTTATCCCGGCAACCGAGGAAACCAAGATAATAGGCATTCCGCATAAGTTGTTTCTCTACTTTTCCTGGCGAGGCCGTCTGCTTTATCTCTATATTTACGACAGAATCTACTCCGAACCTCAGCATATCAAATTCCTTGCCTATCTGAGGAATGGAATAGCCAATATAAAAGTTGTCCAGATCACCAGTATCAGCGCCATTTTTTTCAAGAAGCGATACCATCACCCTGATATCATCCATTTCCGACTTTCGCATGCCGCGTTGAGCCTCACTTATTCCGTTAGCCTCGATATAGCGTGCAAACAGATCCGGATTCCCGGTAAGGTATACTGAAATAAGACTTTTTAAATTGACTGTTTTCATAAATGGGGAAAAAATGGGCTGGAATATGATAACAACAAATATATGCCAAAAGATTCTTTCCTGCAATACTTAAAATATATCTGCGTACATGTCCATAGAGATGATATTCGCACACCTTTTTAGAAACACAGACATTAAGAGAGTCGTACATTTTATACGACTCTCTAACAGACTTTAATTATAGTTGAACATACAAAATGTGGTGACTTCAGTCAATTGTGCCCCGACTTACCACATTGTGTAATACCTTAAAGATGGTAGTTCGAGTGATTTCTTTTCGGTTGCACAAAAATTTATCTTCTCTTACATCTTTTCAAGAATTTCTTCGTCTTATAAGTGTTAATGATTTTTCAAATGACAAGAACAACCCAACTCATATTCGAGATACTTGAGGCTGAAAAAGAGAAACTTTTTCAGTACGCAAGTTATAGACTACATAATATCAGAGATGTCGAAGATGTGCTTCAAAATCTTTATGTAAAGATTCTTGAAAACCCGAATCATTTCAGTGGTATAGCAAACAAACGAGCATATCTCTATCGAATTATCTGCAATGAATGTACCGATGTAATGAGAACCAGAGCAAGTGTCGAGCGCCTGAACAATGACAGTATGAGTTCTTTGGGCATTGGCGATTTGCAGCCGGAGAATTTTGAAGAAGAGTTCAGGATGATTAATCGCTTGCTCAGTATTCTCCCCTTGGAACAATCGGAAGTAATAAGATTAAGACATCACAGCAATCTGTCTTTTCAGGAAATCGCAGACATAATGGATGTTCCATTACCAACTGCAAAGGCGAGATATCGCTATGGGATTGATAAAATACGCAATAGTCTGAAGAAATATAATCTATTATAATCATGAATATGCAAGACGACAGAAAAGAACACCTTGAATCGGAGAAAGTTGTCGAACTGCTCACTCCCAAATTCCAAAGAAAGTGTGAGTTTTCATTCGCAAAGCCACGCAAACGGTTTGTAAACAATATATGGGCCATCAGCGGCGTTGCGGCAATGTTTGTGGTAATACTGACGATTGCCCTAAAATCGGTACTTCCGGTTTCAGCAACAGAGGTGATTAACTCGGCGTTTACAACTCTGACGAGCGCTGAAAGCATCAAAGTTGAATTTATTTGGCGAGGCGTAAAGACTTCCGCAGAAGAAATATATAGTCCCGACCCTTCAGGAAATGTTATCAACGGTACGCTATATCTTTTACGTAAAAATGGCACGGTAAATATGCGTATCGACTGGCAAGATATCGAAAAGAATTCAATTGTGTTCAATGACAGCTGCTATATCCACCTCCAAGACAACCATATAGCCAATAAGTATTCCTGTGCGTTTGGAGGTAAACTTATGAATCTTTTCAGCCTGAAAACACTTACGGATGATTTAAAGAACACATCCGAACTCTCTACGGAAGGCAATATGATTATGATAAAGAACCACAAGGAGAATATAACAATTTACGGGGAATTTCAAAAAGATACTAAACGGTTGGCTAAAGCTTCGGCAATAATCTCATTGCCAGAAAGTAAGAATATAACATTGTTCGAGTCTAAGTCAATCGAAACAGGCATCGACATCTCCGAATCAATGTTTTTCGAGTAAGTTATTTTATGTAATCTTAATCCGTAGCAGAAAAGAATCTTAGAAATTTATATCAACCCATTACCATGACTAAACTAAATAATTTCAGGCTGGTGTGTACATTCACATTAATTCTGATTGCCAACATCGTTGTGTATGCGCAATCTTCGGAAAAAGATCAAAAGATGTTCGACATCGGTGTTAATGGCGTATTAGATAAATCAAGTGAGACTGAACTATTTGGAGTCGATTTCAAGTTGATAGACGTACGCACAGATTCTGTAGTCAAAAGTGGTGAAGCTTCACGACAGTGGGAGCAACAGGGGCGTAATGTCAAAACTTCTTCTTTCATAATAAAGAATATTCCATTCCAAGGACATTATAAGTTGATATTGTCTTGCCCCGGTTATGATGACAGTATTACGGAAATTGACGGAACTGCGCTCGATTCCAGACAGTTCGTTTTGATTCTGGGAAATATTCTTCTCGAAAGAAAGGCAAAGGAGCTTAAGGAAGTTAAGGTACTGGCCTCTAAAGTTAAATTCTATCATCGTGGCGACACTATAGTTTATAATGCCGATGCTTTCGTAATGGCGGAAGGCAGCATGCTTGATGATATAATACGTCAATTGCCCGGTGTGGAACTTAAAGAGAATGGACAGATTTTTGTCAACGGACAATTTGTAGAGAATCTTCTTCTCAACGGCAAGGATTTCTTCAAAGGCAAACAGGAACTGCTGCTCAAGAATCTTGCTGCATATACCGTAAAAAATATAGAGGTATACGAACGACAAAAGGATATCGACAAACTGCTTGGCGAGGGTTATGGCAAGAAGGTTCTAACTATGGATGTGAAACTTAAAAAAGAGTATCACCATAATTATATGGGTAATTTGGAAGCCGGATATGGCAATGAAGACCGTTATCTTGGAAGATTATTTGCTATGTGGAATTCCGATCATGCCAGATTGTCGCTGATAGGAAATGTCAACAATATGAACGAGACAAGAAAACCGGGCATGGAACAGACATTTACTCCGGACGGCATAGCCTCCGGGATTATGAAGACATATATGGGAGGTTTGGAGTATAATGTCAGCAACAAAAAAACAGGTTGGCAGATTAACGGTGACGCAGTTGTCAACCGTACTGTCCTTGACGATGGGTCTCGCACCTATACCACCAATTTTCTCCCATCGGGAAATACTTTTGGACGACAATTTGTCTCAAAAATAAACAAGGATTTTAAACTATCTACCAACCACCAGTTTAAAAGTATGGGAAAATGGCATTACATTGAGATTCATCCGTCATTAGATTACAATAAGTCACACTACACAAGATCATTGGAGAAGGCAGTATTCAATACTGAACTTCAGAACGTAACATCTGAGATGATTCTAAATCTATTTGACGGCTCACATGTTTCGGCGGTTGAGTCATTGCTTAACAGGGAACTGCGTGAGCAGCTTGACAACGGTCATAACCTAAATGCAATATTATGGTCTAAAGGTCGTTTTAGGTTGAAAACAGGCTTGATGCAAGCCCTTTCATATCTTATATCAGGTAATTATTCCCGAATTAGTAATGACGGATTCAATCGATTCGGAATTAATTTGGGTAATAGTCCTGCATTCACTGAGGCATCTGACCGATATATCAAGAACCATCCAGACTATAATTATAACGTTAAAGTATCTGTAGGGTATCAGGCAATGCCAACACGAAATCTCGCAGTTGACATATGCTATGAATATTCTCACAATGAAAAGAAATCGACCTCAGATTTATATAGGCTGGATCAACTGTATCCGGGCATTGGAGAAAATGAAATAGGTTCCCTTCCCTCTTACAATGAATATTTTTCTACTTTCGATCCGTCATTGAGCTATTTAGACCACCAGACTAACAATTTGCATACATTGTCGCCAAATTTGCAGTGGAGGTCGGGTAAGATTGGCTTACAAATTAAGGCAGATGTCAGCATCGAACGGCAGCACATAGATTATTTTCGGGACAACAACCATCATCTTCTCAGTCGTACCAAACTGCGGCCGGGAAATATGGAACTCGAAGTAAGATTTCCTATGAGCAAATCAGGAAACTATAAGGGAAATTTCTACTATACGCTTAATCCCAAATCTCCGAACCTTGTAAATATGATTGACATAATTGACAGGCGCGACCCTATGAATATCTTTGTCGGTAATCCTGAACTGAACAATTCAATGGTTCATGAATTCAGCTGGAGAATGAATGGCCGTAATCAGAAAGGAAATGTAGAGCAAACCTACATGTTGAAATCCAATATATACAGGAATCTGCTTTCGGTCGGATATGATTATAATACTGAAACCGGAACAAAGACTTCATGGATGCAGAATGTAAACGGCAACTGGAGTTTGAATGCCACACAGCAATTACATTTGTATTTCGGAAACATGAGAAAGTTCTTTTTCCAGAACACAACAAGATTGACTTATGTGTCTTCAGTCGATTTCTTTAGCGAGAACCAAGGTAATTCATTTAAGAATAAGATTGACATTTATGGTGCAGGAGAAGAATTGAAAATTGGATACAACAATGCAGGAAATAAAGCTGAGGCGTTTTTCAAAGGGAACTTTCATCATTACAGAAGTGTAATGTCCATATTCAACAGTTTCAACGCCGAAGACTTCAATTATGGTCTGCGAGGGATATTGAAATTACCGGCCAATTTGCAGATTGCAACTGACTTCACGATCTATTCAAGAAGAGGATATTCCGACAGCCAACTCAATACCAACAATTTTGTATGGAATGCAAGATTAAGCTATTCAATTCCCAAAGTTGGGATTACGCTTATGGTCGATGGCTTCGATCTGTTGCACAATCTCAGCGATATATCATACGGAATGAATGCACAGGCCAGGACAGAAACATATTACACAGTTCTCCCACGTTATTTCTTATTCCATATTCAGTGGTCATTCAATAAGAAGCCTTGAGATAGATTAAAAAAACAGACCAGAGGTGTGTCGCAATCGACACTCTGCAGATAGTTGAAGCGCAACAGTGGTCAACGCGGTTACCACTGGCAAAAGGCGCATGTAAATGCCGCCAAACGACAGCTCAGGTTGCGGAACTACATGAATTTAACGCTTGAGATACGTAATTTCATACGCACTAAGATATGTGAGGAACAATGATCTCCGGCCCAGATTGCAGGATGGTTACGCAAACAAGCAGGAAAAGTGTCTGCTTGGAAACGATTCATGCCGACATCGGTACAGACAAAGAGAATGGCAGAGAGCTCTGGAAGCATTGTCGCCATCAGCTCAAACATCGAAAGTGTCAGGTCTCAGCTCCGTATGTGGCGGTACAGAACCGCACCATGATAGATGAACGTCCGGCCGAATGGGATGGCACCACACCGGGTGATTTCGAGATGGACACAATAGTCGGAAAGGATGGCAAAGGTGCAATCGTGACATTGGTCGAAAGGAATACTAACTTTACGCTGGCGCGTAAACTGCCACAGGGAAAGAATACCAAGGCAGTGGCGCAGACAGTCATTCTCATGCTGCTGCCTTATATAGGCAAAATCAGGTCGATAACCACCGATAACGGCAGTGAGTTTGCCAAGCATCTGCTCATAGCCAAGCAACTGAAAACCAGAATATTTTTTTGCGCATCCTTATTCTTCTTGGGAAAAGGGATGTATCGAATATCATAACAAATTAATAAGACAATACATCCCAAAAGGAACTGACTTTGATGCAATATCTGACGAAATGCTCAAGGAGATCATCATTAAAATAAACAGACGACCGAGGTTGAAGCTTAGTTTTGCAACCCCGGTCTCAGAGTTCTTCAAATTTATTGCCTAATTTTGCACTTGCAGGTAGAATCTGAGTTGCATTGAAATTGAAAAAAACTCAAAGGACTATGAAGGTAATCGGAATCAACGGAAGTGCTCGCAAGGATGGAAACACGGCTTTAATCATCCGCAAGGTCTTTGAAGAACTCAACAAAGAAGAAATCGAAACCGAACTTGTTCAGTTGGCCGATTACGAAATTCGGCCATGCCGTGGATGTTTTGCCTGCAAAGGACGTGGCAACTGCGTGTTTACAAACGACGGTTTTGCGGATATATTCAACCGAATGGTCGAGGCCGACGGCATAGTACTCGGCTCTCCGGTATATTCTGCCGATGTATCTGCCGGAATGAAAGCTTTTCTTGAGCGTGGCGGTGTTGTCGTTGCAACCAATCCCGGTCTCCTGCGCCACAAAGTCGGGGCGGCGGTGGCGGCAGTGCGTCGTGGCGGCGGAATGACAACAGTAGATACCATGAACCACTTCATGCTCAACAAAGAAATGGTGGTTGTCGGTTCTACATATTGGAACATGGTCTACGGCAGAAATCCCGGCGATGTCCTCACCGACGACGAAGGCATGGCAAATATGCGCAATCTCGGCCAAAACATGAGTTTTATCCTTAAAAAGCTACTGTTATAACCGGTATAACCGGGTAAATATGCCGGCCATGCAGTCTTGCTTAAGCCGGAATTACAGCGGTCCGCTGAATTTTTTCACCGGATTGCCGCGTTGAAGAGCGCTGTGATTCGTCCAACACTCGTGCTGCAAATCGGCTACGGCCATATCGTTCAGCCGGCGTAGCTTCAGCAGCAGCCGCTCGCGGGCAAGTGCCTTGTTCTGCTGCTGTGATCTCTCGTCCGAGCATTTCACCGAAATGCCGGTCGGAATATGCGTGGCTCTTACCGACGTCTCAACCTTATTTACATTCTGCCCTCCCCGGCCGCCCGAACGGCATGTCTCGTACACAATATCGGTGTCGGTGATGGCGGGAAGCTCTAATTCATCGAAAAAATTTATTCCGACAAACCAGTTGCTTCTTTTATGGCCAGGTCGATAGCGATTTGCCGTCGATCGCCACAGCACCGTTCCCTGCCATTCACCTGTTATTTCCCCGGCAATAGGATCTGATAATGCGAATGTCAACGACATATAGCAACCCTCGGCCTCATTGTGAGGCTCACAGTCCATAAGTTTCAGCGACGGGATAGCCTTCAGCAGCTCCCTGGCCACAAGTGCTACGGCTCGCGCGCACTCCACCGGTCCTCTGCCGGCAGTAATCTGTATATATTTTTTCATTCTCCTTTGTCCTTAATATTGAGTTTCGGTCGCACGATTTCGATGATATCGATTGTCGGCTCTATCAGCCGAAGTATTTCCTCAGTCGGTTTATAGGCCATCGGCGATTCGTCGATAGTACCGCGGCATATCGAGCTTGAGAAAATACCTGCCATCGTGTCTTCAAATTCCGCAAGTGTTATCTCTTTTCGTGCCTGCGCCCTGCTCATAAGCCGCCCGGCCCCGTGCGGAGCCGTATTCAGCCACCTCTCGTTGCCTTTGCCTGTGCCTATAGCTATGCCGTCGAGCATGTTGAACGGTATTGCCACCTTGCGCCCCGCACCGGCATCGATGGCCCCTTTGCGAAGCATCGGAGTTTCGTCGGCGACATCGATATAGTTATGTGTCGTAAATATCGATTCCTCGCATTTTGCCTTGCATAGTTTTCTGAGAACAGCGAAGACCCGGTCGCGGATGATGCAGTGATTATACAGCGCATATGCCTGTGCGATAACCATATCCGAAATATAAGTCCGCAACTGTTCGCCCCAGAGATAGCCCATATATTGGGCGCGTCGGGGGTTCTGAGCTATACTTCGCCAGTGATTGGCCACCTTCACACCGAGATTGCGCGATCCGCAGTGTATTGTCAGCCAGCCGCTGTCCGATTCGCCGTATTCTATAAAATGATTGCCGCCTCCGAGTGTGCCTATGCTCTTATAGAATATGCCTTCCTGAAGTTTGGTACGCCGGCAAAACACCGATATAAAAGCGGCGTCGATGCGCGGAGCCTCGTCGATCAGGTCGGGAGCACTCGAGCGGGCCCTCTGATACCGGGAATTGAGAAACCGGAACAGCTCCTTCTCATTAAGCGAATTTTTCTCGCAGATGTCATTTCCTGTAGGTATGGTCTCTCTTATACGATGATCGAGCAGCGCGAAATCATCCGGTAAAACCTTGGCCGACAAGCGGTGCATCGACACAGTACACCCTATGTCGGCCCCTACATGGTCGGGATTCACATATGCTCCTATCCTATACGCTGTTCCTATATTACACGAGTTGCCCGCATGCACATCAGGCATCTGCACTATATGCGCACTCTCCATCGCCGGATGGTCGCAGAGATCTCTAAGCCAGTTCAGCGCCGACTCCTCGATATTGTCGGTAAATATCTCGGCTATTGCCGTTTTTCCTTTAATTTCCATAATATCTAAATTTTGGGAGCAAAGTACGGCAACCGGTGCGCAACATATTTGCGCAGTTGCAAAATAAATGTATTTTTGCAAAAAATTTCGATTATGCCTCTCAACCGCGCCACCCTCATCCGCATATCCACCATCGACCGCTGCCTGCAGAACCGCTATCGCCGATGGACCATCAACGATCTTATCGATGCCTGCACCGATGCTTTGGCCGAATACGAAGGCCGAAGCAATCCGGTGAGCCGGCGCACTTTCCAGAACGATCTGGCCCTGATGCGCAGCGACCGCCTTGGCTACAATGCTCCGATTGTGGTTCGCGACAATAAATACTACGAATACGACGATCCCGATTTCAGCATCACGCATCTGCCCCTTAACGAAGAAGGGCTCGATGCCCTGAACTCGGCGCTCGACATCCTGCGTCAGCTTCAGGGTTTTCCTCAGCTCGCTTCTTCTATCGACACAATCAGCAAACTCAACGAGCAGATATCGAGGCACACCGGCTCGTCGGCGCCGGCCATGGACATGGAGCACGTACCCGATTACAGGGGCGCACGCTTCATCGGCATAATATACGATGCCGTCCGTAAACAGCAGACAATCGCCGTCGAATACCGGTCATTCAAAGCCTTGCAGCCGGCCATTGTCACCATATATCCCTATCTGCTGAAAGAATACCGCAACCGTTGGTTCCTTATCGGAGAGAAAACCACAAACCGCACCCCGCAGGTCAACATATTCGCTCTCGACCGCATACACTCGGTCAGGATAGACCGCACAATTCCATTCAGAAAATGCGTGGATTTCGACCCCGCGCACTTTTTCGACGACACAATTGGTGTAACGCGTCAGATTGGCGACAAGGCTCGTCGCGTTGTCATAAAAATCGACCGTCAGCAGGCACCTTATGTCGAATCCAAACCATTCCACCGTTCGCAGAAAATCGAGCAGCGCTTCCGCGACGGCAGCATTCAGCTATCCCTCAAAGTTGTCATAAACAACGAACTCGAACGTCTCATCCTCGGCTACGGCGGCCACGCCGAGGTAATTGCTCCTCCCGAATTCCGCGATACAGTCGCCGCAAGCATCCGTCGCGCCGCCGGCCACTACCTCCCCTCACCCAATCTGTCAAATTGATATGCAACAGGAAAATATCATAATCATCCGGCAAGAACGCACAGAGGATTTCGCAGAAATACGCGAACTCATAAAAACATCTTTCGCTTCGGCCGCACACAGCGACGGCGACGAGCACAGGCTTGTCGACAGAATTCGCAGTTCAACTGAATATATCCCCGAACTTGCCTTGGTCGCCCTTTCCGACGGATGCCCCGTCGGCTATATTCTGTTCAGCATCATATCAATCGGAGAGGTTGAAGCCGTTGCACTGGCACCTCTTGCCGTAAAAAATGCGATGCAGCGAAAAGGTATCGGAAAACTATTGATAGAACGCGGCCATGCCATAGCCCGGAGACTTGGCTACCCATGCTCCGTAGTATTGGGATATCCCGAGTATTATTCTCAATCCGGATACCTTCGCGCCTCCGATTTCAATATAACACCCCCATTTGAAGTCCCCGACGAATGCTTTATGGTCTGTCCCTTCGATAAGCGCGACAAAATTCCTCAAGGCGTTGTCCGCTATTCCAAAGCTTTCGGCCTGTAATGCATCTTTCACCCGTCAGCCTGTCTGCCCGTCTGCCTGTAAGCCTGTCAGCTTATCAGCCCAACCGTACCCGATGCGGCAGAGTTCCTTCGAAAACAGCCATAATCTCACACAGACCGGCTACTTCACCGTTTTCTGTCCATGCCGACTGATAGATAAGTTTCTTTACACCGTTCTTTTCCACGGTATACATGTTATCGCCGCCCGTTTCGAGCATACGGTTTATTATCTCCACAGACGTCGGATTATGGCAGTCGAAAATATTGATACCCGTAAGGTCGGCCTGCTTGAAAGCAATCGCGGCATCGTTCATATACACTACCACACCCTGCTTATTGCATACTATTATTCCGCAGTTCAGTCCCTTGGCCCAATCGGGCACCATACCTTTAATCTTGTCTTCCATTGCTAAAAATTTAGAGTATATTTGGTAATCGCAAAATTACAAAATATTCCGTTCACCTCGTCAGCCAATATCCGGCCCACGCAGCAGCCACACCGGCCACAAGCGAAACAAGCGCATACCCCAGGCCCGACCACACATGCCCTTCTGCCACAAGCGTCAGTGTCTCATAGCTGAAAGTCGAAAAAGTAGTCAGACCGCCGCAGAAACCGGTCGTAAGCCCAAGCTTCCATTCCTTACTGATGCCCCAACTTATAGCGAACCCATACACAAGCCCGAAAATAAAACACCCGGCCACGTTTACAGCCAGCGTACTCCAAGGCAGCATCCATCGGCCTGCGCCCGACTGTATTACCGTCGATACAACATAGCGTACAACTCCCCCTATACCGCTCCCAAGAAAAACAAAAAGCACTCCCTGCCACATAGCACAACCTCCATATTATTTCAACTATTTTTCTTCGAGTTGAACTTTTGTTCAAAGAATTCAAAATGTTCCTGCCCCCAGCATAGCATCTGATCTATGATCGGCAACAGAGATTTGCCAAGCTCTGTTATTTTATATTCCGAGCGCGGTGGCAACTCCGGAAATATAGTCTTGACAACAAGACCATCTTCAACCATTTCTTTAAGCTGTATGTCAAGAACCCGGGGCGCCGCTTCCGGCAGACATTTATGTATCTCGCTTGGGCGCATAGCTTCGCCCGAACGAAGTTCGTCAAGGATACACGACTTCCATTTCGATTCTATAAGACTCATTGTCAGACGCAGCGGACAATCCATATCAACGGGTATCTTCTTTACGTATGCCATATCAAAATTATTTTCCGTACAAAGTTAATCAATATTGCTGAAAATCAGTATACCGAAAAATTTTTCTATACTCGAAAAATTTTTCGGTACTTGTTTTACATATACTACCTGACTAATTTTGCACTCGATAATCAACAATACGCATTACGTTAATCAAATAGATAACAACTGATATGAGAGACAATATCAACGAATACGAAGCCGTGGCGAAAACCGCTGAGCATTTCGTTCGCAGTGTTGCCGAGGGCGACAGCAAGTATGCCAGAACCCTTTTCACAGAGGATGCTGTATTATTCGGAATCCTCGACGGTGAGTTGGAACGTGGTTCCATTCAGCAGTTCTATCACAATGTTGATACCGTCGGCGCAGGAGACAACTTCAAGGCGAGAATCGACGTGCTTGCTGTCGAAGAAACCGTTGCAGTAGTCCGCGTACTTGAAGAAGGCTGGGGCGGACGAATCGACTTCACCGACTTTCTTCTGCTTCTGAAGCTTAATGGAGAGTGGAAATGTGTGGCAAAAGCCTATAATCAGAATTCCGACACTATCCGGAATTAATGATATGGTAAAGATTATCCGGTAATCAGACAAGTGGTAATGCAGTATGTAGACGTCTGTGGCACAGGCGATGTAGAAAAAGAGCGCACGGACCTGTGCGCTCTTTCTCTAAATAACCAATAGAGAATGAAAAACTTGAACTGATATTGAACTATAAAATCCCTGGATCAGACGTAATATCAAGGCCGGCGGCTTCGACAAGCTGTCGGTCTTTCTTCATAATCTCTG